>CXWL01003743.1_pt1 | contig 26494 bp, 25 predicted proteins | sample 590931 | NCBI WGS metagenome assembly CXWL01 (sample SAMEA3498368, study PRJEB10139) | groundwater metagenome | biome: water well; material: biofilm material | place: Germany | collected 2015-04-27
CCTCTTCGAGCGGCAGGCGAAGAACCTGGCCGTGTATGAGGGATTCAGCCCGGAGTTCACGCAGGTCGGCGAGATCATCGCCGCCAACGCTGCTGACAAGCACGTCATCGTCTCGCGCCAGTTCGCTGGGCATGAGGCCGTGGCGGTGCTGGGCCGGGGCAAGGAATTCGACCACTACGAAGTGCCCGAGCACCTGATCCTGCCCCCGTCGTCGCAAGACACCCTGATGGTTCTCGATGCGATGCAGTTTCAGATGCTGCCGGCGTTGCGAACCCTCTACCCGAACCTCGTCCAGGACGACTACGTCGATCCGTTCGATCGCGTCTTCTTCACCCGCGTGACGATCCCCGCGCAAGATACCGTCGGTCTCCACGCGGTACCGGCTGTCTGGAGCGTCGCCGGCTCTACTGCGCCGCCACCGTCGCCAAGCCCGGCGCGCCTCGATAGGGAGTGGACGCAGGAAGACCTGCGCGATGGCCCCATCGTCGCCACCTGGGAGGGCTATCTCTGGGTGCCGGCGTATCCACACGATGCCGTGTTTACGATGACCGTGCCGGGCGGCACGGGCTCGATTGAAATCGACGGACAGCCGTTTACGCCGGACACCGCCGGCAACCTCCCCCGTCAGCCCCTCACCGTCGGCGAACATCGCCTTAAAGTAACGGCGCTCGTCAGCGCCCCCGGGAGTGTCGGTGTGAAGGCGCAGCCAGAGCTCGGCGACGCCTACCTGTTGCAAGACGCTATCTATGGCGCAAGTATGGGTACGGGCGGCTACCAGGTCATCTATCGCAGTGGCCCGGACTTCTCGGCCGACGTCCTCACAGTCGGCCGCGTGCCGTTCACGGTGGGCGTGCCCGCCCTGCCGGATGCTCCCTCGATCGAGTACCGCGGCGAGTTCACGGTGCCTGGCGATGGCGTGTACGGCTTCTCCCTCAACGGTACGTCTTCCGCCCAGTTGTTCATCGACGACGACCTGATCGTCGACAACGGCGGCGGACACCCGCTGCGCCTCGTCGAGTCCGAGACGGTGTTGACCGCTGGAACGCACACCTTGTCGGTCCAGTACAGCGGCGCCCTGGAGCCCAACTGGGTGGCGGCCTACAAGGAGCCTGGTGGCGAATATGTGGAGGTGGACGCGTCTTTTGTGAAACCACCGAGTGTCTCGTACCGGCCGCCCGCCCTGGTGAAACTCGCCGCTGACCCAGCCTGGGGAGCCGCTCGCGCGATCCCGGACATGGCGCATCCGTCCGGCGTGGCCGTCCTGCCCGACGGCACCATCGCCGTCGGGGGCGACGACGCCATCGCTATCTTCGACTCGTCGGGAGACGTCGTGCGCACCTTCAAGATCGACGGCTTCGGCGCCATCGTCGACCTTGCCGTAACGGGCAGAGGTGATCTGGCCGTGCTGGACGGCGAGACGCACGTCCTCGGCATCGTGCGGCCTGCCGATGGCAGCGTCAGCGGTCGCGTCGAAGGCCAATTCCTCTCTTCGCAGGGACTGGACGCGGTGGGTGACCGGGTCTACGTGGCCTCTCCGAACGGCGGGTATCTGTACGTCGTCTCCCTGCCCGACGGCACGGTTGAGGGACTTCCGCTCGCCCTGCCGGAGGCTCCCGTCCGCGCCGTACAACCTTCCGACATCGCTGTCGGCGAAGATGGCACGATCTATGTCTCGGACTTCGAGAAGAAAGTCGTGCTGCGCTCGCCGGATGGTGTCAATGCGACGACGTTCCGAGGCGCTGGCGGGACAGGCGGTCAACTCCCGCATCTTGCCTTCAGCGCCAAGCTCGTCTTCCTCTCCGATCCCATCAACGAGCGGGTGCTCGTCTACGACGCGGCGGGAAAGCAGCGCGGCACCTATATCTTCCCCGTTCAGCGACCCGCCACCCGCGCCATCGGCATCGCTGCTACGGCAGACGGCCTCGTCTACGTCGTTGATGCGAACGGCTTCCTGTATCGGCTCCAGGTCGAGATCCCGCCCGAAACTCAGGCGGAACTGGACGCCCTCCCGGCCTCAGCTCAATAGCCGGCCGATCGCGTCGCAGAGAGCCCGAAGCTCGTCAGTCCTCGCCTGTAGCCGCGCATCGATGCCGCGTGCGTCCCAGGGGTTGAATCGGCCGGGGTGACCGTAGTCCGTCTGCTCGAACGTCGCGCTGCCCTGCGGCAGGTGGATCACGGCGAGGCGGCGGATCATCGGATCCGGCGTGCCGTGCGATGGATCGAACCGCGGGAGTTGTTCTTCGTTGAGTGAGATCTGCACGGCGGCGACGTCAGAGGTCATGTGGCCTTCCTTCTCCGGAGAGTGATGCGCCAGTGGTGGCGCCCCAACTGCTGTTAGCTAGGGCAAGCGGAGCGTGTGGCACAGCCGTCCCCGGTTGTGGGTTCGTGTCCTTCGTGCTCTTCGTGGATCAACACCTAATCGAAACGAGGCTGGTCGTCCACCGGCGCCTGAAACATCGGCCGGTCTTCGGGAGCAAAGACCTCACGCGATCCGCCGCCCTCGGCGGGGCCCACGAAGCCTTCATCCTCGAGCAGGTCGATCAACCGGGCGGCGCGCGGATATCCGATCCGCAGCCGCCGCTGGAGCAATGACGTACTGACGCGGTTGTGCTCGTACGCCAGCTCCTTCGCCTTCTCCAGCATGTCGTCGGTCGCGCCCTCTTGTTCGAGCTCGGCCTTCGCCGCCTCGAACAGGTGGTCGTAGATCGGGGTTTCGAGCTTGGCGAAGCGATCGTGTGTCCAGAACTCGACGATGGCCTCGATTTCCTCATCGGAGACAAACACGCCCTGGAGGCGCTTGGGCTTGGCGGAGTCGGGGGCCATGTAGAGCATGTCACCGCGTCCCAGCAACTTCTCCGCCCCGCCCATGTCGAGGATGGTGCGCGAATCGATCTGCGAACTGACGGCGAAAGCGATGCGCGTGGGAAAGTTGGCCTTGATGAGACCCGTGATGACGTCGACAGAAGGCCGCTGTGTCGCCACCACCAAGTGGATGCCCGTGGCCCGCGCGAGCTGCGCCAGACGGCAGATCTGCCGCTCCACCTCGAACGGCGCCGCCATCATCAGGTCGGCCAGCTCGTCGATGATCACGACCCAATAGGGCAGCTTTTCGGTGGCGCGGGTGCTGCGGTTGTAGCCGTCGATGTTGCGGACAGCGACCGCCGCGAACTTGCGATAGCGCGCCTCCATCTCGTGGATCACCGCCTGCAGCGTGCCCACCACCTTGTCCATGTCCACCACGATCGTGGAGAACGCGAGGTGAGGGATCGGCTGAAACGACGAGAGCTCGACGCGCTTGGGGTCGATCATCACAAAACGCACATCTTCCGGCGAGGCGTGCATCAGGATGCAAGAGATAATCGCGTTCATGCAGACGGACTTGCCGGACCCCGTCGAACCGGCGATCAGCAGGTGGGGCATCTTCGCCAGATCGGCGATGACCGGCTCGCCAGACACGCTCTGCCCGAGAGCGACGGTCAGTTTGCTCTTACCGGCCGCGCGCTGGAAATGGGTGCTTTGCACCACCGTGCGGAGGGCGACGAGCGACTTCGTCGTATTCGGGACTTCGATGCCAAGCACCGGCTTGCCAGGCACCGGTGCCTCAATCCGTACCGAGTGCGCCGCCAGCGCCAGCGCCAGGTCGTTGGCGAGCGACGTAATCTGCTGGACGCGGACGCGTGTGCGGGAGACCTCCTCGATACGGGTCTTCTGCGTCCCATCCTTGTTCATGATCGCTTTGTTGTTTTCGTCCCGCTCGATCAGCGTGCGCGTCTTGATCTCCCACCCGGGCTCGATGCCAAACTGGGTCACCGTCGGGCCTTCGTTGATCTGGACGACCTTGGCATCGACACCGAAACTGGCGAGCGTCTGCTCGATCAGTTCCGCGCGCAGTTCGTTATCGACGGCGCTGCCCTCTTCCCGCGCCTTATCGACGAGAAGATCCATCGGCGGTAGTTGCCAGCCGTGCCGCTTGCGGTTGCCCTGTTCGTCCACCTCGACCGGTTCGCCTGCGTCCTCTTCCTCCGCCGCGCCCTCGAACATCGTCGCTTGGACGGGCTCTTCCTCTTCCCACTCCTCATCGACATCTTCTTCGGCCACCGCCCCGCCCGAGCGCGCCCACATCACCGAGTCGAGCGGCACCTTCTGCGAGCCCTTGGGCGCCGGCTTGGTGGGAAAGATGAACTCGAAACCGCGTCGCGCGTAATAGGCGGAACGCTGGGGGATCTGCCATTCCCACACGGTCTGCACGTAGAAGGGCGCATTCTGGATTCCGGTCGAGGCCAGCGTCGGAAATGCCACCGCAAAGGCGGCGATGCTGATCAAGATCCAGGCGAGAATCCCGAGCGGATGCCCGGCGAAGCGCTTGCCAAGGTCACCGCCGAGCGAGTGTTCGCCGACGAACACATCGCCGAGATGCACATCCGGCCGGAAGAATCCGAGGAAGCCCGCCGCCGACAGGCCGACGAGCGCCCCGATCGCCCACGGCCGCCAGTCGGCCCAGAGCTTCTCCTGCTCGTCGCGGATCACCAGCCACCCCGCCAACAGCAGCAGCCCGATCCAGCCGAAGATCAGCAGCCCGAACGACTCCACAAAGCGGTTGCGCGCGTCCGCCAGCCCCGAGGTGAACGGAACAAGCCACGGGACGGCGAGCACAGCGAGGATGATAAGGAGTACGCCGATCGTTTGACGGCGAATCACCAGGTCATGCAGCGTCTGCCACGCCGACTGACCGCTCTTGCGCCTCCCGACGGGCTTGACCGGCGCCTTGGCGGCTCTGGTGGGCTTTGCACGCGTCCTTGCGGCCAAGTTCGCTACACCTCCACCCGGACGGGCAGCACCATTGGGCGCCGCCTCGTTTCATCGTACAGGAACTTCGCCACCGACTCCTTCACCTCCGTCTGCACCGCCCCCCATTCGATCGCGTGATCCTCGACGTCGAACGCCTTCGCCACATGGTCGCGTGTCCGCTCGATCAGGTCCTCTTTCTCGTCCATATCCACGAAGCCCCGCGAAACCACCTCTGGCTGGCCCGCGAGTCGGCTGGTCTGCTTGTCGATGGGCAGGATGACGACAACCATGCCGTCCGCCGCCAGGTGCTTGCGATCGCGCAGCACGACGTGGTCGATGTCTCCGACACCAAGTCCGTCCACGTAGACGTAGTCGCACTGGACCCGCTCGCCGTAGTTGGCGTTGCCCGCCGCATCGACTTCCAGCACGTCGCCGTCGGTCATGATGAACGTGTCCGTGCCCTGATCCAGCCCCTCGGAGATCTGGGCATGCAGCACCATGTGCCGGTACTCGCCGTGTACCGGCACGAAGTAGCGCGGCTTCACCAGCGCGTGCAGGATCTTCAGCTCTTCGGCCGCCGCATGTCCGCGCACGTGTACGTCGGCGATGCGGTTGTAGAGCACGTTCGCCCCGAGGCGGAAGAGATTGTCCACCGTCCGATGCACCAGCGCCTCGTTTCCCGGCACTGCCGAAGAAGACATGATCACGAGGTCGCCCTCGACGATCTTCACGTGCTGATGATCCTGGTTCGCCATCCGCGTGAGGGCCGATGTTGGCTCGCCCTGGCTGCCGGTAGTGATCACCACCAGCTTCTCGTGTGGGATGTTCGGGAGCTCGCGGACGCTCACCAGCATCCCCTCGGGCGCGCGCAGGTACCCGCGCTCCAACGCCATGTTCGTGTTGTCGATCATCGAGCGCCCGGTGATGAAGACGCGCCGCCCGCTCGCCTCGGCGGCATCGAACACAAGCTGCACCCGTGAGATCAGGGATGCAAACGTGGTGACGATCACCCGCCCCTCAGCCTTCGCGATGAACCGAAACAGCGACTCGCCGACGACCTGTTCGGACGGCGTGTAGCCCGGGATCTCCGCATAGGTCGAGTCTGCGCACAGGAGCAGCACGCCCGCATCGCCGTACCGAGCCAGCTTCGAGAGGTCGGTCGACTGTCCCATCACCGGCGTATGGTCGAGCTTGAAGTCGCCGGTGTGAATGCAGGTGCCCATCGGCGTGTCGATCGCGTACCCGACGGAGTCCGGGATGCTGTGCGCCACCTGGAACGGCTCGACCGTGAACGGCCCTTCCTGCACAGAATCGCCAGGCCGGATCTCGCGCAGGTCGGCGCTTTGGAGCAGGCGCGCTTCCTTCAGCTTCACGCTGATCAGCCCGTGGGCCAGCGGCGTCGCGTACACCGGCACGTTGATCTGGCGCAGGATGTACGGCAAGGCGCCGGTGTGATCCTCGTGGCCGTGCGTGATGAAGATCGCCCGGAGGTTCTTCTTGTTCTCGAGCACGTACGCCATGTCGGGGATGACGAGGTCAACCCCTAGCATGTCCTCGGTCGGGAACATCAGTCCGCAGTCGATGGCGATGCAGTCATCGCCGTACTCGAACAGCATCATGTTCTTGCCGATCTCGCCGAGACCGCCGAGGGGGATAACGCGGAGCTTTGGTTCGGCCATGGAGTTTCCTTTACAGGAGCCGCATCTGCTGCGGCTCAGCCTCGGTTGATGTTGAAGCCGCGGTCGCGGCTGCCGTTTCGTTCACGGGCGCGGGCGACGCGCCTTTCTTCATGTGCGGTGGCACTTCCGTCGCCGAGGCGGGCGTCGCATCGGGTGTGCCGCCGCCAAGTATCTGCTCGAGAAAGCCCGGCAGTCGCGCAAAGTCGCCCTCAATCACCCGGCGCAGGCTCCCCTGGTGCAGCGCTGCCGCCGGATGATACATCGGCACGACGATCAGCTCGCCCTTGCGCCGTGGCGTGCCGTGGATGCGGCTGATCGATTCGCCGGGGAAGTATCGCTGCATCGAGAAGCGGCCCAGCGTCACGATCACCTTCGGCCCGATAGCGGCGATCTGCGCTTCGAGATGCTTCCCGCATGCCTCGATCTCGTCGGCCTGTGGATCGCGGTTGCTCGGCGGGCGGCACTTCACGACGTTGGCGATGAACACTTTCTTGCGGTCGAGCCCAATGCCGGCCAGCAACTCATCTAGGAACTTGCCGGAGGCGCCGACGAACGGCCGCCCCTGCTGATCCTCGTAAAATCCCGGCCCTTCCCCGATAAACATGATGTTTGCCTCGGGGTTGCCCTCGCCGGGCACCGTGCGTGTGCGCTCCCGCGACAGCGCACAGTCCGTGCATCCTGCCACCCGCTTCGCCACCAGGGCCAGGCTACTCCGCTTGTCTTCGAGTGTCGCCGTTGCTGCATCCATGCTCATGCCAGTTCTACTTCAACCCCGCGCTGCCCGTTGCGCAGGCCCCGTGCGCTCGAATACACAGTCTCGATACCCAGTAGCAGGGCGGTGATTCCGTAGATCCGCCGCAGTACCGCGTCATCGATCCGGTTCGCCGCCAGCGCCGCGACGAACGCTGCGATCATCGCCGTCGGTGCTACCCAGCGCAACAGATCGATGTCAACCGTTCCCTGCCGCAGATTCGTCACCGTTCCCGCGATGCCCGTGAACACGATCACCACCAGCGACACTCCCTGCGCTGCCTTTTGCGGATCGCTGACATCACCGACTAGCCCGAAGATGACGATCGCCGGCACAAAGATTGCCCCGCCACCCACGCCCAACAGCCCCGCCAGCACCCCGCCCGCGAATCCCACTACCGCCTCAATCACCAGGCCCGTCGCCCCGTCCGGCGGGCTGCCCGCGCCGATGTTCCACGCTAGCTGGCGGAAGGCGACGAAAAACAGGAACATCCCGAACAGCAGGCGCAGTTGCAGCGCCGGTACCTTTACCATCGCCCGCGTCCCCAGCAGCACACCGAGGATGGAACCCGGCGTCAGTGCGGCCACTAACCGCAAGTCGATGTTTCCCGCCTGCCAGTATCCCGCGACGCCAGCCATCGCAACAACCGCGATCACCGCCAGCGATGTGCCATGCGCCCGGTGCTGTCCGAGCCCCAGCAGACCCGTCAGCATCGGCACCATCACCGCCCCGCCGCCCACCCCCGTCAAGCCGCTAAAAGAGCCGCCAGCGACTCCGGTTAAGACTGCCCTGGTATCGCGAGATTCTGGCACGCTCGTATCTGCCGCCTTTCGCTCCGATTCTATCACGGGGCAGGGTAGCAGGGCACGCGATAGATCAGATGAACAATTCTGCGTTGTCTATACATAACGGTGCGGATATCGACAGCGGGGATTGGATGTCTTCTGGTGCCAGGAGCGCGGGCATCCTCGCCCGCAGGCGCAGTCGGGCGGGGCGGGCTCCGTTGGCCGGAGCGCGGGCTGCCTGCCCGGCGAACAGCAGGGCCCTTGCCCGCAAGCGCGTCAGCGCGAATACCCGAGGATTGACCCCGCCGCACCGAAGGCAATAATTGGTAGTTCGCAGTTCTGTCGTCTGTCGAAGGCGTAGCCGAAGATCCCGCGACCGCGGGATAGTCTGTCGTCTGTCGCTAAAACCGAGGCCACATTTGGACGACACCGAAGAGCTGTTCCGCGAAGTCGGCCTTGGGCACCTTGACGCCGTGGTGGAGATCCTCCGCTGGGCCCCGCAGTTGTCCCGCGCCCGAGACGCCACCTCGCTCTCCATCCTCCAGTTCGCCCGCTACCTGAACCACGATGCGATCCTCGAGACCCTCATCGAAGCAGGCCCGCCGCTCGACATCTTCGAAGCCGCCACGATCGACCGGTCCGCCACCGTCCGCGACCTCCTCTCGCATGACCCGGCGCTTGCAACCGCCTACTCAACGGACGGCTTCACGGCACTTCACTTCGCCGCCTACTTCGGGAGCAGTGCTGCTATCGCTGCCTTGCTTGCAGGTGGCGCGAATATCGAAGCCGTCACCCGCAACTTCCTGACAAACATGCCCCTGCACGCCGCCGCTGCCGGCGGGCGAATCGAGGCGGCAAGACTATTGCTCCAGGCCGGAGCCGATCCCAACGCCCGCCAGCACGGCGGCTTCACCGCCCTGATGACCGCGTCGTTCACGAACAACCGCGAGCTGGCCGAGCTTCTGCTCGCCTACAACGCGAACTTCGGCGTCCGCAACGACGAAGGGAAAACAGCGGCCGAAGTAGCCGCCGGTCTCGGCAACATGGAACTCGCCGCCCGGCTCCACCTCGAAGAAAGGCACGTGGATTTTGGATATCGTCGAGGCGGTGGGAAAGGATGATGTTTGACTAGGCTTCGGCGGTGCCGGGTCGCCGTCAGTCCTACTGGTGCGTCTCTGCGGTGAAGTCCTAAACCTAGGGACGTCGCCGCGCGAGAAAGCTCCCGCCCTCAACCAGCTTCGCCAGTCCGATCCCAAGCACATACAAGATCACGATCGGCACCGTTACGATCGCCTGCGTGATCGGGTCGATGGACGGCGTGACGACGGCCGCCGCTACGACCGCGGCGAGAATCGCATAGCGCCACCAGCCGATCAGCTTCTTCGACGTGACGATGCCGATCTTCGCCATCCCCATGATCACGAAGGGGAGCTGGAACGTCAGTCCCGTCAGCAGCAGCAGCCGCGTGACGGTGTCGATGTAGCTCTGGATGCCGATCGTCGACTGCACATCGTCGGTATTCGGGTCGAGCAGAAAGTCCAACGCCGGCGGCAGCGTCACGTAATAGGCAAACGCCATGCCGAGAATGAACATCGCCGAACACCCGGCGACGATCGGCAGCAGCCAGCGCCGCTCCGCCTTCGTCAGCCCCGGCCCCACAAATGCCAGCAGCTGATACATCAACACCGGCATCGCGATCGCGATCCCCAGCAGCAGCGACACCCGGAAGTACGTGCTCCAGTAGTCGAGCAGCGTGAATTGGTTCAGCTTAAATCCCGGATACTGGTCCTTCGCCGGCTCGATCAGAAACCCGATGAACCACTTCGTCAGCGGATACAGGGACACCCCGATGCCGACGACCAGCGCCAGCATGCTGATGATGACGCGATTCCGCAGCTCCACCAGGTGCTCGATGATCGTCAGGACCTTGCCGTCCTCCGGGAAGGTCGCGGGTGCGGTGGCGCTCGTCATTTCGGCGTTTCAGCCGGTTTCGCACCCGGCGGGCCGGCGTCCGGTTCGACAATATCCACCCACGCCGCCGGTTCAGCCGGGCTGGCAGGCAAGGCTGGGCCAGCGTCGCCCGTCGGTGTCGCGCCGTTCGCAGCCGGGGGCGCCGGAGTCGGTGTGTTGAGAAAATCCTGCCGCACCCCGCGTACCGCCTCCGTGACCTGCTGCGTCGCCCCGCCGATGCTCTCGGTCACTTCTTTCCAGACGCTCTTCTCTCCCGCCGTCTCCTTCTCTACGTCCTTTACGACATCGTTGAACTCGGCCGCGAGGGCGTTGGTGTACTTGCGGATCTCCCGGATCGTCCGCGCCAGATCAGCCGCCAGGCGCGGCAGCCGATCGGGCCCCACGAAAATCAGCCCCACGATGAGGATCACCGCCAGCTCCAGAGGCCCCACGCCGAAGAGATTCATACCGCCAGTGTACGCCAGCCCTCAGCCGCAACCCAAAACAAGGCAGCTTGTCTCATGTCCGGGTGCGAATTTCAGCACCGGCGCATCAATCCAAGCTCCCTCCCCGCCAGCGTCGAAGACCTGACGCCAGTCACGGGGGAGGGTCTGGGAGGGGTATCCCGTCCAGCGCCAAGTCCCCGTTACCACGCACAACAAAACGCCGCTTCCACTGGAAGCGGCGCGTGATGATGCGAACGTTCTGCTGGACGCTTACCCCTCGTCCTCCAGCCCCAAATCCTTCAGGTAGTCGACGGCGTCCTGCACCGTGGCGATCTTCTCCGCGTCCTCGTCGGAAATCTCGAGGGTCTTGCCCTCCTTCGAGAACTCCTCTTCCATCGACATGATCAGCTCGACCAGGTCGAGTGAGTCCGCGTTGAGGTCGTCGACGAACGACGCGCTGGGCACCACCTGGTCTTCTTCCACCCCGAGTTGGTCAACGATGATCTTGCGAATGCGCTCGTAAACTGTGGCCACGTTGGATTCCTCTCCTTCGGAACGGCCGATCTTGGCCGCGAGCCGGCTAAGAGCCGGGGTTGGTCTTGTTTGCGAGCGAAATGCTCACCGAGCCGAGTACGCCATTGACGAAGCGGGCGGAACCGTCGCTGCCATACGCCTTGGCCAGTTCGACAGCTTCGTTGATCGCGACCCGGATAGGCGCCCCATTATTCATAAGGATCTCTCGAATCGCAAGACGGAGGATATTCCGGTCGATCGCGCTCAGCTGCTCGACCGGCCACTGGGTGGCTGCCTGCCGTATCACATCGTCCAGGGCTTCCCGGTGCTCCACGACGCCCTCCACCAGTTCCCGGGCGAATCGGGCCTGTTCTTCGGTGAGGCTGGCGTCCTCGCTCCGCCGCGCCAGCGCGTCCAACGCCAGGTGGGGGGCGACATCTGCTTCGTACAGCGCCTGCATCGCCGCCACGCGGGCTTTCCGGCGGGGATTCGCGGCCACTAGTGCATCACCAGTCCGCCATCGACCGTGAGGACATGGCCCGTCACGTAGGCCGCTTCGTCGGAGGCGAGAAACACCGCTGCCGGCGCTACATCGTCCGGCGTGCCCGTGCGCCCTAGTGCCACCATCTTCATGATCTCCCCGCGCTGCGCCTCCGTCAGTCCCGCTGTCATCTCCGTATCCACAATGCCCGGCGCGATCACGTTCGCCGTGATACTGCGCGAGGCGACCTCCTTCGCGATCGCCTTGGTAAACCCGATCATCCCCGCCTTCGCCGCCGAGTAGTTCGCCTGTCCGGCGTTGCCCACGATACCGGCGACGCTGGCGACGCAGATAATCCGCCCGAACCGCTGCCGCACCATCGGCCGAATCGCCGCTTTGGTCACGCTGAACGTCCCCTTCAGGTTCGTATCGATAACCGTGTCCCACTCTTCTTCCGACATCCGCAGGATCAGGTCGTCCCGCGTGACGCCAGCATTGTTCACCAGGATGTCGATCTTGCCGAAGGCCGCCACCGTCGCTTCGACAAGCCGTGCCCCGATCGCCGGGTCGGCGACATCCCCCCGAATCGCCACCGCGTGCTCGGACCCGCCCAGCGCTGCCACAGTCTCCTGCGCCGCCGCCTCGTTCGTCGCGTAGTTGATCGCAACCTTCGCCCCGTGGGCCTGCAGCGCCAGCGCGATCGCCCGCCCGATGCCGCGCGACCCGCCGGTTACCAGCGCCACTCTTCCGGTGAGGTCAAACAGTCGGTTCATGACGTCATCGATCCTGTGCCGTTGATGTTTCTGATGTTCGCTCCCGTGGCGATCCGCTTGATCAGCCCGCCCAGCACCCGTCCGGGGCCGATCTCGACGAAGGTACTGACCCCCCGGGCCGCCATGTACTCCACGCACTGTACCCAGCGGACCGGATGCGTGAGTTGGAACGCTAGCTCGGCGCGGATGCGATCGGGATCGGACATCGGCTCGGCGCTGTCGTTCGCCACCACGGGAATCAACGGAGTCTCTATCGGCGTCGCGGAAAGCGCCTCGGCGAAGTCGGCGACGGCCGGCTGCATCAGCGACGTATGGAACGCGCCGCTCACATCCAGCGCAATCGCCCGCTTCGCCCCGCGCTCCAACGCCAGTTCACAGGCGCGGGCGATCGCGTCCTTCGGCCCGCCGATGACGAGCTGCCCCGGAGAGTTGATGTTGCACAGCTCGACGCCCGCTTCCTGGCAAACGGCCAAGGCCGCCGCTTCGTCCAGCCCCAGCACGGCGGCCATGCCGCCGGGCGCCGCCTGGGCTGCCGCGTGCGTCAATCGCCCTCGCGTCTCCACCAGCCGCAGCCCGTCTTCGAACGACAACGCGCCGGCCGCGGCGAGCGCCGTATATTCCCCCAGGCTATGCCCGGCCACAAATTTAGGCTCGTCCGCCAACACCCCCTGTGCGCGGGCGACGGTAAGGAGGGCCAGGCTCGTGAGGAAGATCGCCGGTTGGGAGTTGTACGTCTGGCTCAGCTCTTCGGCGGGGCCCTCGAAGCACAGCGCCGAGATCGGTCGGCCGAGGATCGTGTCCGCGCGCTCATATAACTCGCGCGCCGACGGGTACGCCTCAAACAGGTCGCGGCCCATGCCGACTTCCTGCGAGCCCTGGCCGGGGAACACCCATGCGACGGCGCTGTCATTCACGGTACGGTGACTTCCCTATGGACTGGAAGGAACTGGACGAGCCGGGCGAAGCTACTCGGCCGCCGTTCGGGCGCTCTTGATCGCCACCGCCCCGGCGCGGCGGTAAAAGCCGCAGGTCGGGCAGGCGGTGTGAGGCAGGCGTGCGGAGCGGCACTGGGTGCAGCGACTCAGGCCAGCCGGCTTCAGCGCCATGTGGCTGCGGCGCTTGCCCTGGCGCGCTTTCGGGTATTTACGTTTTGGAAGTGGTGCCAACGGACTACGGCTCCTCTCTGGATTCCCGGAAGTCTACCTGACCCCTCGCCCCGTGGCCAACTGGCAGAGATCAGGCGTCGTGTAGTTCGGCCAGTTTCGACCAGCGGTCGTCGGCCGGCGCCTCCGAGCACGTATGCGACGCCCCTCGCTCGTTTCCGCAGCTCGGGCACAGCCCAGCGCAGTCTTCGCGGCACACCGGCGCCATCGGGACCGTCATCGCCCAATAGTGCTGCGCCGCCTCCGTGAGGTCCAGCTCGTTGTGGTCGTTGATCCGGTACGAGTCCTCCTCGCCCTCCTGCGTTTCGATGCGGGTGCCGCTCGTGAGATCTGTGAGCGGGACGAAGACCTCCGCGATCGATAGATCGACCGCCAACGTGCAGGGACGAAGGCAGCGGCTGCACTCTGTCTCAAGCGATCCGTGCAGCCCCGCCCGCACCAGCACGCCCCGCGGCGTGCGGTCCAGACGCACCCGGCCGCGCAGCCGCTGCGGTTGTCCGTCGATCGCGACGTCGCCATCCACGGCGTACTCGCGTGACGCCCCGGTTGGTTCCTGGATGAGGGTGGCGACGTTATAAAGCATGTGGCGCCCTGCGGCGCGTTCAGCGTAGCGACCTCGCGGCGTACCGGTCAATTCACCGTTCCTCTCAACGCCGGTGATCGCTATAATCGCATCGGCGCCCGCCCCGTCGTTAAGTCCAGGCAACGCAGTAGCCCCTACCCGCGCGGGCGCGTTCATTGCGCCGAAGTCGAGCGAAGTCGAAGCGAAGTCGAGCGAAGCGAGATCCAGAGGCTTCCCCAGAAGCCGTCGGACAGAGATCCAGAGGTCGGAGCGAAGCGGAGATCCAGAGGCTTCCCCGGAAGCCGTCGGACTTCCCCGGAAGCCGTCGGACTTCCCCAGAAGCCGGCGGAGAGAAGAAATGGTGGTGATCCAATCCATGACACGACTCACTGACCTCGTTCGCCTGCAGGATGTCGACCTGGCACTGGACGTCCGCCGTACAGCCCTCGCCGACGCCGAATCCCGCGTCGGCGAAAGCGAAGAGCTGATCGCCCTGCGCGAGCGCGTCGAGGAACTGCGCTCCACGCTGCATGTCGCATCGGCGGCGCAAAAGGACGTCGAGCTGGAAGCCGACGGGCTCAAGGCGAAGATCGCGCCGGTGGAAGAGAAGCTCTACAGCGGCGCCATCAAGAACCCCCGCGAGCTCTCGGACCTCCAGGCCGATATCGACCAACTCAAGCATCAACTCTCCACCGTCGAGGACCGCGACCTGGCAGCGCTTGCCGCTCTGGAGACGGCGCAGACCGAGATCAGTGCGGCTGAGGCAGAACTCGCGTCGATGGAACAGGCGTGGCAGGCCGAGCAGGCTGAGCTCCGCACCCAGGTAGAGACCCTATCCGCGGAGATCGCCACGCACGATGCGCAGCGCGCCGAGCAGGCCGTCGCTATCGACAAGGAACTGCTCGCCCACTACGACCACATCCGCCGCGCCCACCAGGGCCGCGGCGTGGCGAAATTGGACCGAAATCTCTGCCTCGGCTGTCGCATCTCGCTCCCGGTGAGTACGGTGAACAAGGCCCGGGCCGGCAACACCATCGCCCAGTGCCCGAACTGCGAACGTATTCTTTACTCATAACATGAGGGCCATAGGCTACTTCAGAGAAGCCGCGCGTGGCGGAGATACGCTGGCCGAACAGAACAAGGCCTTCCTCGACTTCTGCGCGCGCGAGAAGCTGGAAGTGGCTGACACCTTTGCCGACAGCGCCGCCGACAACGGCGCCGCCCCGGGCTTTCGCCAGCTCGTCGCCTTCTTGCGCGTGCACGATCGCGGCGCCGTTGTCGTCGTCGTCCCATCTATTCACGCTCTCGGCCATGACCTCCGCGACGCGGCGGTCCGCATCTTTCAGGTGGAAGGGCTAGGCGCCGAGATCAGATCGATTGTCGGCGGCAAAGACGCCGAAACAGCTCTCATGTCCGCCTGGACCTCCGACACAGACCACAGCCGCCTCAGCGATCGCGTCCGCTCCGCCATGCGCAAGAGAGCCGTCAAGGGCGAGGTGCTGGGCCGCCCGCCGTACGGCTACAAAGTGGGGGCGCGGCGCCGACTCGAGCTTGTGCCCGAAGAAGCCGTCGTTGTCCGCTACATCTACCGCCTCTACGTCCAGGAGAATCTTGGGATCCGGCTCATCGCCCGCCGCCTGAACGAAGAAGGCCTCAAGACTCGTCGTGGCGGAAACTGGAGCATGGTCAGTATCCGCGACATCCTCCGCAACCGCGCCTACCTCGGCACCTACTCCCGCTTCGATGTCCACGTCAGTGGAACGCACCCGCCCCTTGTCTCACCCGATGACTTTCATCTCGTCCAGGATCGCCTCAACGCCCGCCGCACAAGCTTCGCCCCCCGCGTCGCCTCTCATTTCCTCCTCTCCGGCATCGCCCAGTGCGGATACTGCGCCAACAAGCTTATCGGCGTCAGCCGCAAACAGTCCTGGAAGCGCCGGAGCGGCGAGACCGTCTCCAACGCCTATCGCTACTACCAGTGCGAGTCGCGCACCAACCAGAGCCTCTGCGGCTATCACACCCGTCGCGCCGAGGCGCTGGAGACCGCCGTTCGCGACGAGATCGCCCGGTTGTTCGCCGACGGCAAAGGCTTTCCGGTGACAGGCGACGGTGCCGCCAATCGTGATGCCCGACAGCATCTTGATACAGACAAGCTGCGTTCGCGCCTCGGTTCGCTTGATCGCAAGCTCGAGAGCAACATCGATGCGGCCGCGCGCGGACGCATCACCAGAGACAAGATGCGCAGCCTCAGCCTGCCAATCGCCGCCGACCGCCTGCTGACGGAAGACGCCATCGAGTCCGCTGAACGACAATCCGACGCGCCTAAGCACGGCGTCGATCGCGTCTTCAGCCGCGCCCAGGATGTCGAGACCATGCTGGCCGACTGGGACGCCACCTCGTTCGAGGACAAACAAGCCGTCCTTCGCGACGCCATCGCCACCCTCGTCGTCAAAGACGACGAAATCGCCGTGACCTTGCGTCCGTAGCAGGGTGACGAACCATCACGGCTTGAAAAAGGCCTCATTCTCTCTCGCGCTCTCTCGCAGCGCGGGCTTTCTCGAAGAGTCGCCTGCGGTGACAGCCCGCGTCGAAGACCTGACGCCAGTCACGGGGGTGGGGTAAACGTATCGCCTCGATGCCCGTTCCCGCATGAATCGCCGCACGACCCCAGTGAGTGCGTCTCCCGCCGACTCCCACTCCCACCACCTATACTGCAAAAGCCAGCGGGCCGGGTGGCCGCTTGTCCGTTTCGGCGGGCGAGAGGAAAGTCCGAACTCCATAGGGCAGGGTGCCTGTTAACGGCAGGGCGTCGCGAGACGACGGAAAGTGCCACAGAGACAAACCGCCCGCAAGGGTAAGGGTGAAATGGTGCGGTAAGAGCGCACCGGCGGTGTGGAAACATACCGGCCGGGCAAACCCCACCCGGAGCAAGGCCACATAGGGGACCGTGTCCGCTTCGGCGGACTAAGGGCGGCCCGTCCGAGAGTCCCGGGTACGCCGCTCGAGCTGCGGGGCGACTCGCAGCCCAGATAGATGGCCACCGGTCGCCTCGGCGACTACAAAATTCGGCTTATAGGCCCGCTGGCGCTCGCCTTCCAAGCCGGACGTAGCCTGTGGCTGGATTTGTGCGTTGCGCCGAATTCCTAATCCGACCACAATGCCCCGTTGAGGAGGAGAACCATGAACATCAAGATACTCATTGCTGTAGTGTTGACCGCCGGGTTGGCGTTCGCCGCGTGTGGCGACGACAGTTCCGGTGGTGATGACCCAGGCGGCGCCACCCCCGCCACCGGCGGCGTCCGTCCCGGTACACCCGGCGCTCAAGCGAATCCCACCCCCGCAGCGGCTCCAACCGCTGCCTGCCCAGCAAGCGCTGCCCCGGAGAGCGATGGCAGTGGCCCCGGTATCCCCGTCCTCACCGGCGAAGTGCAAACCCTCGCTGGCAAAACGCGTGCCGGTTGTGACGCCACGCTCGGATACATCGACGAACTCGTCGGTACCGGCGCTCCCCTGACCGCCGGTCAACTCGTCACCGTGCAGTACACGGGCTGGCTGACCGACGGCACGCAGTTTGACAGCTCGCGGAATCCGGGACGCGAGCCGTTCAGCTTCCCACTGGGAGGCGGTCAGGTGATCGACGGCTGGGATGTCGGCGTGGCGACGATGAACATCGGCGGCAAGCGGCGCTTGATCCTTCCGCCCGAACTGGCGTACGGCGCTCGCGGTTCGGGGCCGATTCCACCCGCCGCGACTCTTATTTTCGATGTGGAAGTGCTCTCGGCGCAGTAGCACCAGTCCGGCGCATCCCGTAGCTCGTGAAAGGATCATCACCATGGCAGCAGAAACGACCACACCGAGTGGCCTCAAATACACCGACGACGTCGAGGGCGAAGGCGCCTCGCCCGAGAAGGGCAAGAAGGTGACGGTGCACTACACCGGCAAGCTCACGGACGGCAAGAAGTTCGACAGTTCCGTCGACCGCAAAGAGCCCTTCTCCTTCACCATCGGCGTCGGCCAGGTGATCAAAGGCTGGGACGAGGGCGTGATGTCCATGAAGGTCGGTGGCAAGCGCACCCTCATGATCCCGCCGGATCTCGGCTACGGCGCGCGCGGCGCCGGCGGGGCCATCCCCCCCAACGCCGAACTCATCTTCGACGTAGAACTCCTCGGCGTCGGATAGCGGGTAGGGGCGCTCGAAGAGTCGCCTTCGGTGACAGCCTGCTGCGCCCGCCGCCGTCCCGTTTCGATGCGCTCGGCCATGCCGCGGCAGGACGTGGCAGGCCGTAGGGACGAAGCTTTAGCGGGAATGGTGACTTTGACACACCCGCTAAGGCTCTGTCATGATTGCTAAATGGTCTTTGACTCATACCCGGACACCTGCATCGGATGTGGCCTCTTGGGGCGGGTGGACTACAGCGTCTCCGGGACGCCACTGGTCGAGTACAACGCGCATCACCGCGCTTCGGCTCTTCTCTCGTCCACCTCTGTGCTCATGTGTCAACGCCGGATGGCCGAGCCGATGCTCGAATACGTGGCGTCGCTGGGTCTTTCGATCGAGGACGGCTCTTGGGCAGAGTCATTCAGCAAGAACACGATTCCACAAGAGAAACGCCAAAAGGCATTGGCAGAGATTCTCCAAAAGCACCGCTCCGATTGCTCGAACAAAGGCGCATGGAGTGCCTATTACGAGAACTTCAGCCCTCAGTGGCACCACGAGCAACAGCGCATGATGGAGTTGGAGCGCGATCGCCGAAAGTGGGAAGCCGAAATGGAGCGGGAGCGTCGTGACTTCGACGAGCGGTTGGACACGCGCAACAAGGAGTTTTTGACCGGACTGGAAAATGAGCGTCGGGAGTGGGAGCGTAAGTCCGGCGGCTTGGAACGAAAACTCATCGCTGCGGCGATAGGACTGGCGGCTCTTGAGGTGATTGGGACACTTCTCGGCGTTCCCGTGATCACGCGATTCCTGGGGCTGGACTGATACACTAGCGGAGCAATGACAGGTGACAAGAAAGCCCGCGCCAAGCCGCTCGACCTATCCGCCTTCTCGTTCGAGGAAGTGGTGCAACGCGCCATCGACGCGGGGCCGTACCACGAGCCCTCTACAGCAAGTCCGCCCGCCGGTCGTACACGGGCTGCGGCGGCGAAGCCTGCTTTCCCAAGTACCAGTCAACGCGCCCCAAAGTCTGCGAAGTCAAAACGCGGAACCGCTCGGCGTCGCTGATGTGTCGCGTGTTGTGGCGGAACTCGTATTCGTTCACGTACTGAGCGAGATACCCCGCGTCTACGTGGTGGTACGTGCCCACCAGCCCGCGCTTGAGGATCGCCCAGAACGATTCGATCCCCTGCGTGTGGACTTCCCCGCGCACGTATTCGCTCTTGTGGCGGATCACGTCGTGGGGAAGCATCTTGACCATGTTGTCGTACACCGCGTGTTCGTCGGTCATCAGTCGGCTGTTCTGGCGGTCGATGGCATACCAGATGGCCCGCTCTACGCTGTCCTGATTGACCTTCGGTACGACAGCGGCGCGAACGCGCCCGCCGCGCTCCATGACGCCGACCACCGGCGTTTTCTTCGCCCACGATTCCTTGATCGCATCGCTCATCGTGCGGCCCTTCGTGCGCTGGGTGCGGTGTCCACGAGGCTTGCCACCGATGTACGTCTCATCGGCTTCCAGCGTGCCCTTGAGCGGCTTGGGGTTCTTGTCGGTCATCATCCAGCGGATGCGGTGACACATGAACCACGCGGCGCGGTGCGACAGGCCGAACTCGCGTTCGATCTGCCGTGCGCTGACGGACTTCTTCGAGCTGCACATCCGGTACATCGTGACGAGCCACGTCCGCAGGGGAATCTTGGAATCCTCGAACGCGGTGCCCTTCGTCACAGAGAACTGCCGCCGACAGGCTTTGCACTTGAACAGATGACGCTCGCCTACTTTGCGCCCGCTGGCGAGCGTCTTTTCCTTCACCGTGAGGCGGTAAATCTCGGAGCCGCCGCAGTCATCGAAGGTGCATACGGGGCCGTTGGGCCAGCGCATCCCCTCGAACATCGTGCGGGCAGCGGACTCGGTGAGAGTGCCGTCCGTGAGTGCTACCAGCGGGCCTTTGGAAGTCGGTTCTTTGTGCATCGTTCACGCTCCTGTACTCCCCATTTTAGGGCAGGATCATGGGTGTGTCAAGAGCACCATTCCGGCTTTAGCTCCGTCCCATCACTGCCCGCACAGTGTCCGGTTGCTCGTGAGTAGACCCCGCGGCCACCACCAGTAGCGGCGGAGCTTAAGCTGCGCTCGGTCTCCGGCCCGCAACGAAATGCAGATCGTTAGTCAACAGGCGTTGACGCGGCCTATCCTCGTCGCTCTCCCGGCAAACCCCTACAGCGTCCCCAACAGAAACTCCACCACCACCTCATTGAACGCGTGCGCCTGCTCGAAGTACGTCGAGTGCCCGCTGTCTTTGATCATCACGAAGCGCGAGCCCTCCACCGCCCGGTGGCACCCCTCGATAATCTCTGGCGGCGTCACCGCATCATGATCCCCCACCAGAAACATGATCTGCATCCCCGACTCCGCCAGCCGCGTCGCCGATGACCCTCGATACCCCACCGGCGGCGCCAGAAAGTCCTTCGGGCGGGCAGGGTTCAGCCGCCCGATACTGTGGTAGAGAAACTCCAAAGCCGTGGCCCGTTCCTTGAGCTGCGGCGAGACCGACCTCTTGCCCAGCGGCAGCTGCCCCATCTCCGTCTGCCGGTAGTCGTCCTGCAGTTGCCGGACATCGTCGTCGATCGCCCCACCCGTCGTGCCTGCGAAGACGATGGCCTTGCACCGCCCCGGATTCAGCAGCGAAAACCCCACCGCCGTCCGCCCCCCCATCGACTGCGCGACGATCCGGCACTCCTCGATCCCCAGGTGGTCGAGCAGATCGCGCAGGTCTTCGTGGAAACCCCGCCGCCCTTTTGCCGCCGCCCCGTCCTCGTCACGTGAGAGCCCGAAGGCCCGGTGGTCGAACGTGATGCAGCGGAACTGCTGTGAGAACACCGGCACCTGTTGCCACCAGGACAGATGGTTCCCCCCCGCCCCGTGCGCGAACACCACCGCCGGCCCCTCCCCGTGCGATTCGTAGTACAGCTTGATCCCGTTGACCGGCGCGTACGGCATGGGGGTGAGTTTACAGTCGCCCGTTCACAGCTGACAGGCAAGAGCGCGGGCGACGCCGTCCTGACCGCAGTCACGGCCCTCCCCCGCGAACTCGAGGTTCACGACCGATGGTATTCGTGCGGCCTCGGTGGTTGTTCCCGGCTAACGAGTCTGTCGGGCATGGCTGCGGCCGGGACAAAACGAAATCGCGAGGTCGAAGGCCTCGCGATTCTTACATGGTCGGTGCTCTGTGGAACTTGGGCCGGGACGCTAATTCTGTGTGCTCTGCGATGTGTGAGCGTCCCGGCCCATCTGTCTGCCCTACGGTGCGGGAGGTTAATTCGCACGTTCGGTCGTTTGCCCTGAGCCCATAGTAGGGCCCGGGTGTTAAACGGACATTAAAGAAACAAGCCAAGCGTGCTAAGGATCGCGATAGATTGCCGGGCGCTCGTCAAGGGCCCCGGTACAGCCCCGCGGGGCCGTGCCGAAGCTGTACGCTGGGTCACCGCCCCTGTAACCCCCGTCCAACGCTACGTTCCGCGACGCCGCGTTCGAGGCCACCGGCGCATCCGCCGAATCTACGCCCGACCGATCACGATCGCAAAATCCAGCGTGAACGGCCCGATCCGGTTTTTGATGAGCTTGTACCCCTGAATACCAGCCTCGTTCAGCCGCGCACGCAAATCCTGCTCCGACAACAGCGTCATGTAGTCGCCCGCCGCCCATTCCTGACCGCGCCGGCGCAGATACCGGTCGAACATCGGCTTCGGCAGCCAGTGCAGAAACGGCGTCCGTGTGTGGACTTCGGCTGGAAACCAGCGGTTTGGCGTCGTGAAGTAGACCCGCCGGGCCACCCGCCTGAGCTCCCGGATGAACAGCGCCTGCGATTCTCGGTAGGTCGCCGCCGTACCGACATGCTCGACCACGGCGTTGGACCAGGCGATGTCGAACTCGTTGTTCGCGAAGGGAAATTCGGCCCCCACGTAGTGGATCGCGCGGATATTGGGGTAGCGCTTCGGGAATTCGATGGGTTCGTCGACGCCCAGCGCCGTGATCATGTGTGGATACGGATAGTGCTTCTCGATGAAGTTGTCCGTCTTGCTGTATTCGAGGTCGCTGAACCCGACATCCAGAATCCGGTCCTCCGGCTCGGGCTTCATCTCAACGAGGAAGCGATCCCACTTGCGCTGTCGATTCATGCCCGAGACGCGGTACGCGAACGATGAGCCAGTAGCCATGCCAGTCTCCGCCAGTCCCGGTCGCGTGTTCCGCCTAGCATATCGCCCCTTCTCGTTAGGCGCGGTAGTCTCCCTGTGGCGGCAGGAGAAGCCGTCGGCCGCCCTTCCTAAGGAGGGTTGAACGCCCTTGGACGCGGAGGAACCGTGAAAATCACCGAACTGAAGACCCGGCGGGTCGTCCTCGACCAATCCGACCACCCGTTTCACCCCACCTGGCGCCCCTTCCCGGAGCGCCACCAGGACGTGACCATCGTCGAGATTCACACCGATGAAGGGATCACCGGGTACGGCGCCGGCGGCGTCCTCACCCGCCTGAACACCGCCGCCGCCCTCTTCGTCGGCAAGGACCCGCTCGCCATCGAGGATCACTGGCACACGCTCCGCGGCATCGCCAACTTCATGGGCCGCCCCTGGCCGATCGAGATCGCCCTCTGGGACATCGCCGCCAAGAAGGCCGGCGTCCCGCTGTACAAGCTCCTCGGCGGCAAGAGCGAGAAGCTTCTGGCCTACTGCTCCACCGGCGAGATCCACCCGCTCGAACAGCGGGTGCAGGAGGTGCTCGCCCTCCGCGATCGCGGATTCAAGGCCGTGAAGCTGCGCTTTCACAACCCCGACTGGCGCGTCGACCTCAAGACTCTCGACGCCGTACGCAAGGCCGTTGGCGACACCATGACCATCATGGTCGATGGCAACTGGGGCTGGTACCTGCCCGGCGACCTGCGTATCGGCGCCTGGGACCGGAAGACGGCGCGCACCGTCGCCAAGGCGCTGGAGGACTACGACATCTTCTGGCTGGAGGAACCGCTCTACGCCTACGACTACGACGGATTCGCCGAGCTGCGCCAGCACACGAACATCCGCATCGCCGGCGGCGAGCTCAACCAGGGCCTGCACGAGTTCCAGACCTACTTCGAGAAGAAGTCCTTCGACGTCTACCAGCCCGACTGCACCTTCGCCGGCGGCATCACCGTCGCCAAGAAAGTGGCGGGCATGGCCGAGGCGGCCGGCTTCCTCTTCGCCCCGCACACCTGGACGAACGGCATCGGCTTTGCGGCGAACTTACAAGTGGCGGCGTCGGTGTCGAACTGCCCCTTCCTCGAATACCCGTGGGAGCCGAATTTCACCGAGGCCGAGCGCGACTTCATGTTCACTGAGCCCTTCACCATCGACAAGGAGGGTTACGTGCACGTGCCCGACAAGCCCGGCCTCGGCTTCGACCTCGACGAAGAGCGGCTCAAGGCGTTGACCCGTGCCTGACAAGCTCTGGCCGCTGTTGCTCGGCCTGCTCGCGCTCTTTTGCGCCGTGATGGCGGTCGGGCTGTGGGCCGCCCTTGGCGGCGTCGCCGGAAAGCAGCGCGGCTTCGTCATCCGCAACCTTGTCTCGGAGCCGGTGCTGATCGCCTTCGAAGACGGCCAATCGAACACCCTCGACTCCAACCGCCAGGCCACCTTCGTCCTCAAGCGCGAACGTTTCCCGCAGACCATCACCGCCACCAGCGCCGACGGCGAAGTGATCGCCGAAAAGCGCTTCGAATACAGCGAGATCGCCGCTGCCGAGTTCCGCTGGGACGTCGACCGCGCCGGCTTCTTCCCCACACAAGACCCCCGCGCCCCCGTCCCGTAACAATCCGGCACCATCCCACCATGCCTGAGACCGGAACCGAGCAGTTGTAGGGGCGCCGCCTGCCGCGCCCTCGCCGGTCAACCACGCGGCCCCGTCCGACAGCGCGACCGCCTTCGCAGAGAGGTCCGCGGATGATCCCACCAAGCCGCGAGACGGCGACCCAGGTCGTTGTAGGGGCGAGGCACTGCCTCGCCCTCGCCGCCCGACCACATACATTCATGCGATAGCGCGCGAACTAGGCAGCGTTTTCGATGATGCGACCGTCGTCCGCGACGGTGAACCCCTCACGGCGGGACGCTGTTTCGAGCGAGTTCTCCGCGATCGAGCGTTCAACTTCTTGCCGGTGATCGTAGTAATAGCCGATCGCGTCGTAGGCGAGCGCCTCAGTCAGGTTGGGATAGAGGTCAAGTATCTCCGCCGCACCCAACCCTTCGGCCAGGAGCTGTGCGATCGTGTCGATCGAGATGCGTGTCCCTTCGATCGTTGGGCGGCCGCCGCATACGCCGTCCACGCGGACAACGTGGGGGTGCTCCGTGCGCCTGATCTGCGATTCTGTCGTCATGCTGGGAGTGTAGCAACTTAGTCCCGAAACCCCGCCGGCGCCTCCCCCGAAACCCCCTTCCCCTGCAACAACACCTTGATCCGCCCCAACCGCGCCGGATCGATCAGGTCCATCACCACCTTCCGCCGCGCGAAATACTCCTCCATCTCCCCCTGCACCGCCGCGATCCCCTCCCCGATTCCCAGCCGCACCAAGAACGACGACTGGTCCGTCATCGCGATCGTTGCCAGCCCCGCCTCTTCGCCAGTGCGCTTCAGCGTCGTGAAATCGACGCTCGCCGTCATATCCTGCTTGCCGATGCGTTGGTACGGGTCGCTGCTCGCCGATTGTTTGTAGAAGCACAGCAGCGTCCCATCCTTCCGCCACGACGCGTACAGATCCGCCGCCTCGTACCCATAGTCGAACGTCAGCACATACCCGCGCGAGAGCGACGCCGCTGCCGTCCGCATCCACTCAATCGCATCGAGATTCACCTCCGCAAAAGCATTCGCCCCCGGCAGCAACCCCAGCGCCTCAAAGTACGACTGCAGCGCCGGCGTCGAGAGCGGCGCCAGGTGGTCGACGAAGCGATCGTTCTCGACCGAAACATGCACTTCCTGCAGCGCACCGTCCTTACGCACGACCCGATGCACCGGAAAGGCATCGACCAGTTCGTTCGACAGCACCACGCCCTCGATGCCCGTCGGCAGTTCCTCCGCCCACACAACAGCGCCGTCGGCAAGGTCCAGTTCCGCCAGTGCCCGTTCCTGCGCCGCCCGCATCGAAGGACTCCGCTCGACCATCACGTACCGCATCGCCGCCGCGAAGCCCGCATCGTTCCCTCCCGCCCAACGCAGGATGTCCCGGGCCAGCAGCCCCGAGCCCCCGCCCTGCTCCACCACCTCGAACCGCCCCGGCCGACCCATCCCCTCCCACATCTCGAGCAGCGTCCGCGCGACCAGCGACCCAAAGACCGGATGCACCTCCGGCGAAGTGACAAAGTCCCCGCCCCGGCTCGTGACAGCCGCCGCCCCCTGCGCCGCGGCCGGATAGTAGCCGTACGTCGGGTGATAGAGCGCCGCCTCCATAAAAGCCCGAAACGTGATCGGCCCATTCCGCCGGATCCGCTCCCGCAGCTCCCGCACCAGCGGCCCGCTCTCCGTAATCGCCTCAAAGTCAGTGCTCGGTGTCACGACAGCATTGTAATCACGGCGCGGCGGCTTCACGTCAGCAGCTCGTAACGGCAGCCCATTTCCGCTCATGTCATCCTGAACGAAGTGAAGGATCTACGTGCACTCGGAAGGCTGCCCCATGCTGGCCACGCCCTCCCGTGCACGACACGCACCATGCGACAGCGCCGCCGCCCCACCGCGTAGGGGCGCCGCCTGCCGCGCCCAACTGCGTCCAGGTTCCTTCCCCGTGACTCCCCGTTCGGAAACCACCTACCCCGCGCTTCTCTGTGCCTCTGTGTCTAATAGGCCCGCGTTAGAACGGCGTCGGCGGGTCCAGCGGCGGCTGCGCCGGGATCGGCGCCTGGCACGTCGAGCCGATGCGCCCGAACACCTTCTGGATGTCCTTGATGTCGATGTCCAGGTCGTGGAACTCCGGCTCCAGGTCCAGCCACTTGCTGTACAGCAGACCGCCGAAGAAGGCGCCATACCGCACGGCGATCGCCTGCGCGTCCGTCACATCCACCGTGCAGTTCAAGTCGATGTCGCCCTCAAGGATGCGCACCGTCACGGCGAGATCGCCGCACGTCGGGGTCAGACCGCCGTTGATGCTGCCGGTCACCGGATGCCCGAAGACATCGACCAGCTCGCAGCCGTTGTCCTTGATCACCGTGAGGACGCCGTTGTTGTTGCCGGGGAAGAGGTCGTTCGTCAGGTCCTCGTGCGGGATCAGGTTCAGCGAGGCGAGATCGAAGTCGTTCGTCGGGCCGACGAGCTGACCGCCGGTGACGCAACCGAAGTGGATCAGGTTCTCGAGGATGATGCTATTCGAGCAGGAGCCGTTGTTGGCCGCGCCCGGGTCCGGCAGGCAGTCGGCATTGTCGGAAGCATCGAGTTC
>CXWL01002749.1_pt1 | contig 26489 bp, 20 predicted proteins | sample 590931 | NCBI WGS metagenome assembly CXWL01 (sample SAMEA3498368, study PRJEB10139) | groundwater metagenome | biome: water well; material: biofilm material | place: Germany | collected 2015-04-27
CTCGCCCGAAGCGCTCGCGCTGACGCAGGATCGCATCAGAATTTCGCCGAACTTCGGCCCGTTCCCCGCCCCCAGTCTGAAGGAGACGATCATGTTTCCCGGCTTCGATGGAGGCATGGAGTGGGGCGGAGGCGCCGTCGATCCCGACGGCGTCTACTACGTCAATGTGAACGAAATTCCCTGGATCTTGCAGATGGTCGAGACCCGGCGCGCCGATGGCACGCCGTTGCCCCGCGGTGAACGCGACTACCTGATCCACTGCGCCGCGTGTCACGGCATCGACCGCGCCGGGATTCCTCTCGCCGGTTTCCCCTCCCTCCTCGACGTGGACAAACGGCGCACTCCCGAGGAAGTAACGAAAATTACAAAGACTGGTTTCGGCCGCATGCCAGCGTTTGATCGCATCCCGGATCCGCAGCGTGAGGCGATCTTGGCCTACGTATTCGGCAAAACCGCGACCACCGGAGGACGCCCTGACGAGGCAGGGGGCGCGGTAAAGGCGGAGGTGAAAAATCCCCCACCCTACGCGTTTGGCGGCTTTCGGCGCTGGGCGGACCAAGCGGGCTATCCCGCGATCAAACCGCCATGGGGGACGTTAAACGCCGTCGACCTCAACACCGGTGAACTCAAATGGAAGGTGCCGCTGGGCGAGTATCGCGAGTTGACGGCCCGCGGCATCCCGCCGACTGGAACGGAAAATTACGGCGGCCCGGTGGTGACGGCCGGCGGACTTATCTTCATCGCGGCGACCGCGGACGAAACGATCCGGGCTTTCGACAAGGACACCGGCGCCATCCTCTGGCAGGCGACGTTGCCGTTCAGCGGCAACGCCACCCCGAGTGTTTACATGGCCAACGGTCGCCAGTTTCTCGTGATTTCCGCCGGGGGTGGCAAATCCGGCCGTCCCGCCGGAGGCAGCCTCGTGGCCTTCGCACTGCCTTCCACCATCGCCCGTTAGCCGATTCAGGCCTGGCTCGCTTCCCGCAAATGAAAAAAACATTCCTGTTCGACTGCTATTTTGACCAAGCCGATGAGCTCAAAGGCAACCACCGGCCCGCCGGCGGATTGCGCGGCTGGAAATATCCCCCCTACGAAGGCGGCACCCGCGTGCCGTTCATCGCCCGCTGGCCCGGTCGCGTCCAAACCGGCGTGGACGACCGGATGATCTGCCTGACCGGCCTGTTGGCCACCTGCGCGGCCCTCACTGGCCAGAGACTTCCCACCGGCGCCGGTGTCCGCACCGAACTCGTCGAGCAGGGCATCTCCCACTCTCTCGCCCTCCGTGCCGGGGACTGGAAGTTCATTCCCCGTAGCCCGCAACAGGCAGTCTCCGGGATGGGCTCCGGCGCCAACCCCGCCGAGACGACCAATGTGATCGCCCGGCATCCCGACCAGGCAGCCGCGCTCCGCGCCCGGCTCGAACCCATCAAGCGCGCCCCTTGATTGGCACCCCGCAATCCTTCGCCCTCCCACCCGCCATGCCCATCACTCCTTCCATGATCAAACTGGCCATGCTATCCCCATCGGCACCCGGCGGCAGCGCCGTGTCCCTGCAACTCGCGGCGGTCGATTACCTGATTCTCGTGAGCTATTTCGCTTTCGTCATCGGTATCGGCTGGACCATCCGCCGATACATGAAGACGAGTTCGGATTTCTTCGAGTCCGGCCGTTCGCTGCCCGCGTGGATTTGCGCGCTGGGCTTCATTGGCGCCAACCTCGGCGCGCAGGAAGTCATGGGCATGGCCGCCTCCGGCGCTAAATACGGCATCGCGACCAGCCACTTCTACTGGGTCGGTGCGATTCCCGCCATGGTGTTCCTCGGTATTTTCATGATGCCGTTTTACTATGGTTCCAAGGCCCGCTCGGTCCCCGAATACCTCAAGCTGCGCTTCGATGAGAAGACCCGGACGTTCAATGCGCTTTCGTTCGCGGTGATGACGGTGTTCTCCTCCGGCATCTCGATGTTCGCCCTGGCGAAGCTCCTCAACGCCATCCTCGGCTGGAATTTTGACGGCTGCATCGCGGTTTCCGGTCTGGTCGTGCTGGTCTACATCTACACCGGCGGCCTCACCTCCGCCATCTACAACGAGGTGCTCCAGTTTTTCTTGATCGTGCTGGGCTTCCTTCCGCTGGTTATTCTCGGATTACAGGACATCGGCGGCTGGGACGGCCTCATGCACAATCTCGATGCCTATTCCGCCACCAAGGACATGCCCGGCGCCTGGAGTTCCTCGTGGTCCCATATGGGCAACGCAGCAGCGAATCCCATTGGCATCGAGTGGTTCGGCCTCGTGGCCGGCCTCGGCTTCGTCCTTTCATTCGGTTACTGGTGCACGGACTTCCTCGTCATCCAGCGGGCCATGGCCGCCAAGGACATGAACGCCGCACGCCGCACGCCGCTCATCGCCGCCATCCCGAAGATGATGTTCCCGGCGCTCGTCATTCTCCCCGGCATGCTTGCCATCGCCCTCTACCACCGGGGCGGCACGGCCGGCATCGCGCTGCCGCTGGGCACTGACGGCAACCCCGACTACAACATGGTCGTCCCCGCCATGCTCGCGAAATATTTTCCGCACGGCATGCTCGGCATTGGCCTCACCGCCCTCATGGCCTCGTTCATGTCCGGCATGGCCGGCAACGTTACGGCCTTCAACACCGTCTGGACCTACGATCTCTACCAGCGCTGGTTCAAGAAGGACGCCTCCGACGCCCACCTCATCAAGGTCGGCCGCATCACCACCGTCGTCGGCCTGCTCATCAGCGCCGTCTGCGCCTACGCCGCGGCGAAGTTCAATAACATCATGGACATGCTCCAACTGGTGTTCGGTTTCGTCAACGCCCCGCTCTTCGCGATTTTCCTCCTCGGCATGTTCTGGCGCCGCGCCACCGGCCACGGCGCCTTCTTCGGCCTTCTCATTGGCACGCTCACCGCCGCGATTTTCCAAGGCAACACCCTCGCCGTCGGCGAGACCCCCAGTCTCCTCAAAGGCGGCTGGATGGGCGTGCACCAGACCTTTGCCAGTTCGATGGCACAGAGCTTCTGGATGGCCATCTTCGCCTTCTCCGGCTGCTTCCTGGGCACGCTCTTCATCTCCCTCGCGACGAAACCCAACCGCACCAACGATGAACTCCGTGGTTTGGTCTATTCACTCACCGAAAAAGCCCAGGACGCACCTGGCACATTATGGTATGCGCGCCCCGCCGTGCTCGGTGCCCTCGTGCTCGGCGCCACCTTCACTCTCAACGTCATCTTCTGGTAACCCCCAACGCTCTCACCTCGCATGCAACTCGACATCCGCCTCCCCATGGGCTTGCTCTTCCTCCTCCTCGGCGTCATCCTCGTCGTTTACGGTTTCATTTCAGACCCTGCCATCTACGTGACTCACTCGCTCGGGCAGAACGTGAACCTCCACTGGGGCCTGGTCTTTGCCGCGTTCGGCACTGCCATGCTCTGGCTGACCCGCCGTGCGCGCAAGCGCGCCGCCACGGCTGCGGCGGCCACCCCGGACTCTCCGACGAAATCGCAAAGATCCCCGGGCAAACCCCGGGGCATTTGATCAAGACAGCCCAATGCCACCAGCCATCAGCTCTACTGTAGGAGCGGGTTTATCTCGCGATTCGCAGCGCGGCCGCAGTGTAAAGCCGCTCCTACACCAATCCAACCCGAAGCAAGCTTCGGGGTATCGGACCCACCGCGAATGAAACTTCCCGCGCTGGTCAACCAGAAGCTCCCCGCAGACGCCGGGCGCGACCGCCTCGATCAATCGGGCCTGCTCCTCGGCCGGACCGGCGCGCCGGTCCGCACGGAAATCGTCGGCCAGGGCATCTCGAACCCGATCACGCTCCGTTCGGGTGACTGGAAATCCATCCCCGCCAGCCCCCAGCAGGTCTCCGGCATGGGACCCCCGCCGCCGATCCCCGAGACCGCCGCTGGACGGCCTCCACCGTGCGGGAGGATGCCCTCTACAACCTCGCTGAGGATCCGGCCGAGACCGTCAACCTCGCCACGCGCCACCCTCAAAAGCTGGCCGCGCCCCGGGCCCGGCTCGAGGCCATCCGGCGCGACCACTGATCCGTCTATGCCCCGCGACATCCGCCTTCCCTTGGGACCGCGCTTCCTCCTGCCCGGTGTGCTCCCGGACGCCAACAACTTGATTCCCGATCCGGCCACCAGCGCGACGCATTCGCGCGGTCGAAAGACCATTCTCATTTGCGGCGCCGTCTTCGCCGCCCTAGTCAGCGGCGCTTGGGCGCAGGCTGCCGAACCTCCCGTCCCGGCGATAGGCGTCAAAGGCCAGCTCGTCTTCTCGGACGACTTCGAGCGCGCCGACCTCGGCGCCGCGCTGAAATCCCCTATCCCGGCCTTCACCGTGGCCGATGGCTTGCTCAAAGGACGCCAGGAACGCGCGGACCACGGCGGCACGCTGGCGGCGGTCCTCCCACTGCCGGACGGCAACGCCATCATCGAAATTAAATTCCGCTTTGCCGGCGCCCGCTCCTTCAACCTCGCCTGCGATGACGTCGGCTATCGGGGCACGCATGCGGGCCACATCAGCCGCGTGAGGGTCCGGCCCGATCTCATCACCCTTTACGACGACAAGGAAGGCATCATGCGCAACGACATCTATACGCTGCGCCAATCGGGCAATCCGCAAAAAAAGGCGGAGGGCGACCGATTGGCGGAGAAGGCCCTAGTCAATATCCCGGTCAAGCTGGAGCAAAACCGCTGGTATTCTTTCGGCCTCGAACTCATCGGGGACCGGATGCAGGTGAGCATCGACGGCCAGCCGGTCGGCCAATTGCAAAGCCCCGGCCTGGCCCACGCGACCAAGCCCAACCTGCGCCTCGACGCCTGGGGCGCAGCGCCGGCCCAAGAGGTGCATTTCGACGACCTGCGCGTTTGGTCGGTCAAAATGACCGCGGGAAACAAATGAACCACGACGACATCCGTCACCCTTTCATGAATCATAAATATCCCCCTTGTCTTACCGTCCTGCTGATTTGGTGCGTGCTGGCCGTGACGCTGGCCGCGCAGCCGGTGCCAGCCGCCCCGGTCCACTGGAAACCAAACAAAGTGCTCCTCGTCGTCGGGTCGCAATGGGCGGACCCCAACGGCGACATCATCGATGGCCGGCATGAGCACCCTCACCACCCGGAAGGAGACAAATTAACCGGACCGGTGTCCGGCGACACCTTCTGGCGGACAGCCGCCTTCCTGAAGGCGTGCAGCATTCCCTTCGACATCCTGCGGCTCGACCAAATGGAGCTGCGGTTGAATTACTTCCTCGATCACCATCTTCAGCCGGCGTATGGCGCCGTGGTTTGGGACGTCGATGCCAGCACGATCCCGACGCGCGACTTCGCGGTGATGAAACAGGTGGTGGCCGATTACGGCATCAGTCTGATCACCCTCACCGATCGTCGCCCGCCGCCGGAGATTCAGGAATTGCTCGGCCTGCAATGGGATGCAAAAGCCGCGACGACGCCCGCTCCCGCGCCTTATCACGTCGCCGGCGGACATTACATCACGCGGGGATCCGAGGGCGACCACCCGTCCTTGCCCCCCTCGGACAATTATCACCGGCCGACCGTAACGACGCAGGCTGCGACCGTGCTGGCGACCGCCGGCGGCCAGCCGGCGCTGACCGTGCGCGAAGTCACCGGCCGGGCTTCGGCGATCTGGATCGGCGGAGATCCCGCGCACATGCTCGAGGCCCAGCCGTTTTTGCTCCGCGCCCTGCGCCGGGCTGTGGTGCATGGTATTGGCTACTCGGTGTATCGCACGTTCCCCCACACGGTCGTGTTCCGGATGGACGACCCCACCTGCACGGCGATGTTCAAGACGTGGCATTTTCCGGCACTGACAGAGCAGGAGATCGTCGACTGGATCGTAAAGCCGCTGCAGGAACGAAACGCTGTCCTGCAGCTCAACATGGTGCCGGGCCGGTTTATGGACGCCACGCGGCGGATCGAGCCGAACTGGACCCAGGATTACACGGATGAGATCGGCGAACGGCACGACTTGGTCTCCAACGGCCGCGGCTGGCGGCGAGGCATCGACGCCGGGGTCTTCGAGGTGCAGAGCCACGGCTGGACGCACCGCAACCCGCATTGGGAAAAATACTGGGCCGCCGGACCCATCGGGCGGCTGGAGAATCGCTGGGGAGGCGAGTTCTACGACCGCCTCGGCCACACGGAGGTGCCGAACGCCATGCAGCTGTTCTCCCTGAAGCGGTCCCGGGCGGCGCTCGAGGAGATCTGGGGACAGCGGCCGCTCTATTTCGTCCCCGGGCAGAATGCGGAGTCCTTTTCCCACGCCAACCACACCGCGCGCCTGGCCAGAAAAGCCGGGTTCGCCATCACGCAGGACTTCTGGCTCGGCCGCGACTTCATCATCAACGTGCAGCCGTATCTGTTCACGGACAAGAATGAGCAGACCAGCAATGTCCCGGGGCTCGAGGGGGAGCGCCCGATCCTCATCCTCTCGCACGACATCGACGTTTACCGGGATCACGATTTCATGCGGAAGCGCCTGGCAGGATTCGGGCCGGAATACCGCTTCATCGGGGTCAACGAACCCATCGCCTATCTGTTCGCCGAGGTGCGGGGCGGGCCGGCCGGGCGGATCGAGTTCCGCTACGACCCGGAAACCTGCCGGCACTTCGCGACCCACGGTTCCAGCTGGGAGCTGCACCTCTCCGACCATTTTCGCGGTGAACTGAACCGCCGCGGCCCGGCCGCAGTCGCCATCGACGGGAAACCCGCCGCCCAACCCGCCGCCGGTTTTTTCAAGGAACAGATGGAAATCTCCCTGCCGGCGGGGGTGGGATCTCATAGCTGGGAGATCCGGCCATGGAATGTCTCCATCCCTCCTTCCTGCGCGCCGGAATCCCCCGGCCTCCTGAACCACACTCCATAAAAACACTTTCACCATGAAATACCTCCGTTCTGCCGTGCTGGGTGCCGCCTTCGGATTCTTCCTCGCCAATCCCCCGCCGTTGTCCGCGGCCGGCGACCCGCTCACCCTCGCAGCCGTATTGCGCAATGAGACCGCGCTCACCGGCGCCCATGACATCGAGATCCGCGATGGGCTCGCCTATATCGCGGGCAAAGGTTTCACCGCGCGCGCCCTGCCCGGCACCGGAATTTACCCCTATGCCAGGGGCCAGGGCGGCTCGCTCGCCATCGTGGACGTGAAACAGCCCGCCGCGCCCAAACTCCTGTGGCACGCTCGCGATCCACTGGCTTACGAGGACGCGGAAACGGTGCTGCCGCTCGGTGGCAATCGCCTGCTCGTCGGAGCGCGCGACGTTTTCCTCTTTGATGTGGGGACCGGCGCGAACCCACGGCAGCTCGCCGCGATCAAAGACCGTCCGCGCGTGGCCACCGTCAACGGTTTTGCCCGTCTCGGCAACACGGTCTTCGCGGCAAACAAGGAGGGCTACGTCTTTGCCGTGGATATTTCCACTCCCGGGGCCATCAGCCTGCTGGGGGCGCGGGAGACGGAAGTGAGCGGGGAACTTGGCATGCCCCATGACGTGGCCCTGAGCGGGGACCTGCTGGTCGCGGTCTCACCGGAAGGTTTTGGCGCCAAGGGGCAGCCGGGAAGACTGGGAGTCTACCGCGTGGCCGATCCCCGCACCCATCAGGTCTTGCCGGCCAACCAATGGACGCTTGTCGGCCGGCTTGAGCACCCGCGCCTCGCCGGGGCGAACCGCGTGAGGACGCACGGCCCCTTCGCTTATGTCGCCAGTTCCATCGCCGGCGGACAGGGGAGCCGCGCCGACGGATTGTATGCCAATGTCTCCGTCATCGATCTCAGCGACCCCACGGCGCCGAGACTGCGCGGCAGCCTTGAATTCATCGACCCCCGCGACGGACCGAACGGTCTGGAGGCCGTCGGGAACGTCGTTTTTGCAGCCGGCGGACAAGCGGTGCATGCCATTGACATGGCGGACCCCGACGCCCCGCGCGAACTGGCCCGCTTCACCTCCGCGGAAGTCTTTCCCGGCGGCAAGGACGACGCGCATGACCTGGTTTATCACGACGGCCACCTGTTCGTCACCGCGCAGAACTCGCATTCGCTGGTGATTCTGAAAGTCGGCGATGCGCTGCGCCACCGGATCAAATGATCTCTTCCCGCCAGCCACGCCACGAAATCGCTCCTCCGGTTTGCGGTATTCGCGCTCACCGCGAAAGCCACGGAGTTCTTTCGCCTGCTGTATCCCGTCGGCTTGTTTCTGGCCGCGCTTCGGGCCCGGCTCAAGGTGCTGCCACCCAACCACTGACTCCTGTTAATTTATGCGCTACCTCATCATCAGTTCTTTGCTCCTCACCGGCATGATCGCCGCCGCTCCGCTGCCAACCGCCCGGCCCTTCGGCCGCCTGCCCGATGGCCGTGAGGCCCACCTCCATACGCTCCAAGGAGCGGATGGCTTCCGGGTGGATCTCAGCGATTTCGGCGCCCGCATCGTGGGCGTGCTGGCGCCCGACCGCGACGGGAAGCTCGCGGACGTGGTGCTCGGCTTCGGCGACGTCGAGGGTTACGCGGTGGACTGCCCCTACTTCGGCGCGACCATCGGTCGCGTGGCCAACCGCATCGCGGGCGCGAAGTTCACGCTCGATGGCCGGGAATATCGCCTCGCCGCGAACGAAACCAACCATGGCGTGAAGACGCACCTGCACGGCGGCGGGCGCGGCTTCGACAAGGTGCTCTGGGCGGCCGAGCCGACGGAGCGGGAGGGCCGGCCCGCGCTGCGCTTCCGCTACACCAGCCCCGCCGGCGAGGAGGGTTATCCGAGCACCTTGCAAGTGGAGGTCATCTACTCACTCACCGCCGACCGCGGCCTCCGCCTCGACTACAAGGCCACCACGGACCAACCCACGCCCGTCAACCTGACCAATCACGTTTACTTCAATCTCGCCGGCGAAGGCCGCGGCACGATCCTCGACCACGAATTCACGGTCCGGGCCAGCCATTATACGCCCACCGATGCCGCCCTGCTGCCGAACGGTGAAATTGCCCCTGTCGCGGGCACGCCGTTCGACTTCACCACGCCCCGGCGCATCGGCGATCGGATCGACGGTCCCCACCCGCAACTGCGCCAGGGCGGCGGCTACGACCTCAACTTCGTGCTCGATTCCTCGGACGGCTCACTGGCGCTTGCCGCCACGGTGCGCGACCCCGCCTCCGGCCGCGTGCTCGAGGTCCTCACCACCGAACCCGGCCTGCAATTCTACACCGGCAACTTCTTCAGCAAGCCGCGCCCGGGAAAATCGGGCGTGCCTTATGCCCCCCGCACCGGCTTCGCCCTCGAAACCGAGCATTTTCCCGATGCCGTCAACCAGCCTCGTTTCCCCGGCGTGATCCTGCGGCCGGGCGGGACCTTCCGCTCGACGACGATCTATCGCTTTCCCCAACCCTGACCAGCCTTCCGACCATGCGCCTCTCCCTTCGTCTCCTGCCGCTAATCGCCGCGCTCACCTGCGCCGGAGCGGCCGCCACCGCCGACCGGCCTGCGGTGAGCCCGTCGAATCCGCCCAACATCATCCTCATCCTCACCGATGACCTCGGCTACGGGGATCTGAGTTCCTTCGGACAAAAACGCTTCACGACCCCCGGCCTCGACCGCTTGGCCACCGAAGGCGCGCGGCTGACGAGCCACTATTGCGCCGCCCCGGTCTGCGCGCCGTCCCGGGCCTCGCTGCTGCTCGGCGTCCATCAAGGCCATGCCAACGTGCGGGACAACCAGTTCGACAAGGCGCTGGAGGACAATCATACGCTCGCCACGGTCCTGCGCCGCGCCGGCTACGCCACCGCCGCCATCGGCAAATGGGGCCTGCACGGCCAGTCCGTCGGCGGCCCCACCGGCTCGGACCCCCACGCCCCCGCCCATCCGCTCAACCGCGGCTTCGACTCCTTCTACGGCCTGCTCCGGCACATCGACGGGCACGAGCACTACCCCAAGGAGGCGCTGTATTTCGCCGCCAAGGCCAAGGCGCGCGGCCCGGTCACCATTTGGGACAACCGCACCAACGTCACCCCGGAACTCGACCGCTGCTACACCACCGATCTCTTCACCGCGCGGGCGAAAAAATTCATCACCGACCACGCCGCCGCCACGCCCCGGCAGCCTTTTTTCCTCTACCTGTCCTACGGCACGCCCCACGCCGTGCTCGAGCGGCCGACGCAGGCCTATCCCGCCGGCGGCGGCAGCCACGGCGGGCTCCAGTGGCTCGGCCAGTCCGGCCACATGATCAATACCGCCTCCGGCACGGTTGACTCCTGGACCGATCCCAGGTTGCCCGACGACACCGCCGCCCAACCCTGGCCCGACGTCTATCGCCGCTACGCCACCAGTGTCCGCCGCATCGACGATAGTGTCGCCGACCTGCTCCGTTTGCTCGCCGATCTCCACCTCGATGAGAACACCCTCGTCGTCTTCACCTCCGACAACGGCCCCGAGAAAGAATCGCTGCTGGGCGAGCCGTTCACGCCCGAATTTTTCCGCAGCTACGGCCCGTTCGACGGCCTCAAGCGCGACCTCTGGGAAGGCGGCACCCGCGTGCCGACGCTCGCCCGCTGGCCGGGCCGCATCCCCGCCGGCCAGGTCGTGGCGGCACCCAATGCCCAGTGGGACTGGCTGCCCACCTTCGCCGCCGCCGCCGGGTTGCCGCCGCCCGCGCGCGCCGACGGCGTCTCGCTCCTGCCGGTGCTCACCGGGCGCGGGGTCGCACCGGCGCGCGACGCGCTCTACTTCGAATACCATGTTGCCGGCCAGACGCCCGACTATCCCGACTTCGAACCGCTGCGCCGCAACCGCCCGCGCAACCAGATGCAGGCCGTCCGGCTCGGCGACCTCGTCGGCGTCCGCTACGACGTGAAATCAGCCGCCGACCCCTTCGAGATCTATGATGTGGCCGTCGACCCCAAAGAAACAAAGAATCTCGCGCAGGAGCCCGGCTACGCGGCGGTGCAGACCCGTCTGCAAGCCGCCGCGCTTCGCTCCCGCCGTCCCGATGCGGCGGCGCCCCGACCCTATGATGCCGCGCCTGTTCCCGCCCTCGACCCTGGGGCGGAGGCACCGCCGCCCGGCCTCGCGTGGCAGGCCTACGTCGGTGATTTTCCCTGGGTGCCGGACTTCGCCACCCTGACCTCCGTCGCCTCGGGCCGGTCACCCCGGCCCGACCTGCAAGCGCCGAAGATCGCCGGTGCCACCGGCGTCCTTTTCACCGGCTGTCTCCAGGTCCCGGCCGAGGGCGAATACACCTTTTATCTGACGACCGATGCTGGCGCGGAGTTGCGTCTGCACGAGGCCACGGTCCTCGACGCCGACTTCGGCTATGCCGGCGGCACGGAAAGGCGCGCCACGATCAAGCTCGCCGCCGGCCTTCATCCGGTCCGTCTCTCCTGCCTTCACGGCAAGTCGGCTCCAACCCGGCTCACGCTCGAATGGAGCGGCCCCGGCCTGCCCCGCCAGCCCATCCCCGACTCCGCCTGGCGCGGATTGAATTGAACCGGAACGATGAGCTAAGACTGAATGACACCGGCAACTTTTTGACCGTGAATTTCAACTCGCCGTTCCGTGAACTCAAACATGCAGGTTTTGTCTCTGAACCTTCTCCTTTCGTGTGTTTCGCGAACTGCTCCGACTGTATGATTCGGGCTAAGGTGCGCCTTCATATCATGTGCGAACCGTTTTCTCCCTCTGAAACCAAAACCCCTGTTTTCCCCGATGAAGCGCAGCGCAAATACGATTTCTCCTCTTATCGGCAGGACCTGCCCGGCTTCGGCGAACCGGCCCTTGGCGTCTGGGACGGATTCATGCGCGTCAACACCGACACCGGAGCCGGCGGCCTCGTGGCCGTGTTTCGCGAAAACGCGCGGGAGACAACCCGTCGCGTGTTTGTGCCCGACCTGACTCCCACCCGCGAATACGCCGTCAAACTGGCTCCGGAGGGCCGGGTGTTGCACACCCTCACCGGCCGGCAGCTGGCGGAAGAGGGCTTCCCCGTGAAATTGGAACGCGCCCATGACGGCGCCGTCTTCGAGATCGAGCGACGCTGAAACGAGTTCTCATGCTAATTACAGTGAGCTTTGAGACTTTTGTAGGGGCGTCCCTTGTGGACGCCCGCGGCTTGCCTGCCTGCGGCACGGGCGGCGACAAGCGCCGCCCCTACAGTCCAGAGTTAATTCGTAATTGATATCAGGAGCATTTCGCCAGACGGCGAAACGCGCACACTCAGAAGCGGGCGGCCTGAGCCTGGCGGTGAGGCCGTGAGGCAGACACGAGCCAGGTGTCTGTCATAAGCCCCCCCAATTTGCGTGGATTCTCCGGCTGCCCGCTGGTCTCTATACTGGACGTGGTCATTGTAACGTGAAGCCATCACCCCAAGCTTGGTCGCGCGGCTTCCCGCGAAATCCGGACGAACAGTCCCCGGAATGAAATCCCTTACGTTCACGCCCGGTGAGGCGGCGCCGAGCCCTCGTCGCCTTTCTCCATGGGTTCTAGACTGAACCCGTCCCGGAGTCGTCCGCCGCAACTCTCCGCGCCAAGCCGTGCCTCTTACTGCCCACGCCCGCCCGACGCGCTTCGCTTTCCCACACCAGGGCCCCGTCCCCGGCTTTAACCCCACCCACCCCGATCCTCTGAAGTCATGAATGCTTTCCTCCCGTCGCGTCTGGCCAGGGTTTTGGCCGTCCCGCCTGCCCACCCCGCGAACAACCGCTCCCGCCACCAGCGCAGCTAAGTTTTTTCCGTCGCGTCCCATCATCGCCCACCCCCGGGCTGTCTCAGCGCCCCACTTCGCCTCAGGTGGCTCTCCGTCACCTTCCGGCCACGCATACCCCACCCGCTTTCTTTGCCCCATGAACCCCACACTACCCATACTACCTCGTTGCCGGCTGCTGCTTGCCGGCTTCTTTGTTTCATTGCTCACGGCCAATCTCTTCGCCACAGCCACGGGCACCTTGGTTGCGAGTGCAACCCGGACATCCGGCAGCGCCATTAGCGGCTCGCTGACGACATCCGGCACCGATACGATGTATCTCCGTTTTAAAGTGGATGGCCTCATGGCCAGCAGCTCGGTGATCACCAAGGTCACCTTGCGCCTGCATCGACGCACTGGTAATAGTGCACTGATTATAAAGGCGGCCAACAACAGCCAGGGCAACTCCGATTCGACCGCGCTGCTATGGTGGAACTCGACGGGGTCATTGGACCTCCACCCGCCGAAGCTCGCGCAGGATGCAATCTCGGGCACCACCACGATTACGCCCACGGCGAACCCCGTTGGCAACTTTGTCGACGTCGATATCACCGCTCAATACATCACCGGCGACGGCTACTACTCATTTGCCATCACCAGCGGCGCTATAAACACCTACACGTCGAACAGCTGGGCTGATCCCGCCTACAGACCCCAGCTCATGATCGAAGATGCGATCACGCTCGACAAGGCAACCTTTGCGTCGGCGGAACTGCTGGAGCAAGGCAATCGGATTGCCGAGCGATATGACATAGGCACCAGCGGGGCACCCAACCTTCAATCCTATTTCTACAAATATGGGGTAATCGACGCCACCAAGCAACCCTACGGTGCCGCGTCGAACGCGAACGCTGCGGATAACCGCTTCGCCATCCAGCGTGCGCTCAACGATGCCCTTCTGGCGCGGGCGGTGGTCTACCTGCCGCCGGGAACCTACAAGGTTTCGGACACGATCGAGATGGTGCAGGGCGCCATTGACCGCCTGAAGGCACTTACACCCCTTGGTGGCGAAATTATCGATCCCACCTTGGCAATGAACATGGTCCGGCACGATACTGCACAACCGGACTACACCCATCTGCCCACCCCCGGAACCGATTTTTATCTCGAGCGATGGAATGACCCGCGCACGTTCGGCAACGCCCTGATCGGCAAGCCTGGCGCTCCCGCTGTCCTCAAGCTCGATCCCGGGGCCGTGGGCTTTAACGTTAGCCCGGTGATTGAGCTCCCCGACCCGCAGCCTATCCCCGCCGTAACTCTGGTGGATCCCAAGCCGGTCCTGAAGATCTGGTCTCGCTGGGACCGGGTGGACGACACCAATGGGGACAACAAGGTCGATGCCCTCGATTTCTGGGATCCCGCAGAAGGCGCCCCGGCCATTGACGCGAATAGGAACCGATCCGCCGTCAACTACAACCAGACGGTCCGCAACATCAACATTGACCTCAGCGACACCACAGGATTCCCCGCTAACAACCACCAAGGTGCGGTCGGCATCACCACGGGCACAGCCCAGGGCGGCACGATCACCGACTGCGTGATTGACGCTACCGGGGCCTTCGCCGGGGTCTTTGGTTCGGCCGGCCCAAGCGGCGGCATGCACAATGTGACGGTGAACGGCGGAAAATACGGTCTGTGTGTTGCCGAACCCCAGGACGGGCAGCAACTGCTGCTCAGTGCCTGCACGTTCGACAATCAAACCGTCAAGGCCATCACCTGGCGCGGCCTCGGCGGGCTCACGATCGTCGGCACCAATTTCTTCGACAGAGGCATCGAAGTTAAGGCCGGAAACAGCGCTTATGACGGCATGCTCTGCCTGGTCGATTCAAAGTTCGATTTCTCCGCAAGCCCCCAGCGGGCGGTGGACTCCAACCGCGGCGTCTACATGAACCGCGTCTACGTCAAAAATGGCGCCCCGGTGATCACGCCGGCCCCAGGCTTTCCGCCCCCGACCCCGACCCCGACGACAAACCTGCTCACCAGCACCGGTTGGATCCTGATCAATGAATATGCCGGCGGGATTTCAATCGACCAAAACCCACACAATGCGGATTCGACCGCCACCCCGGTGCCCTACTATATCGATGGCACTCCGACGACCAATGCGACCCTCGTGAGCAGCCAGACCTTCACCGCCACCGTCCCGAATGTCCAGGCCGCCCACGGCTGGGGCGCCACCCCGTTTTTCCTGGACTGCGAAGGCGCGACGCCCACGGCGCTCAATGTGGCCGGATCACCGTATTTCGCCAAGGGAGATGGCGTGAGCGACGATACCGTGGCATTCGAGAGCGCCCTCACGACCGCCCAAGCGGCTGGCAAGGATGTTTTCGTCCCCAAGGGTGACTACCGGATATCGAGATCCCTGCACCTGACGGGATCCATCAAGCTGTTCGGCATCCACAAGAATTACACCATCATCCAATCCTCCTATAGGGATCGTCACATCAATCCGAGCGATTTCTACGGCACGGCGTTGGGCGCCAAACCGCTCATCATCGGCGAAGGCGCCTCCTGCATGCTCTCCGACCTCACGCTGAAACAGCGCATGACCGATGCGTGTTCCTACCTGCTCAACTGGAAGGCTGGTTCGGCCTCGATCGTGAAGAACGTGACCTTCCTGCGACAGCCGATGATATCGGCCGTCACGGACATTCAGGAGTCGGAATCTGCGATGATTCTCGTCGAAGGCGCGGCCACCGGCGGAAAGTTCTATCATTTGTGGGGTGTGGCGAGCAGCCAGCATGAGACCAACAACTACCCCACAAGCACCTCCCCCGCCCGCCATCTAAAGGTCAGCGGCACAACCCAACCCCTGGCCTTCTACATGGCAAACTTCGAGTATGCCCACAACCTGCCCCAAGTGGAGATCACCGGCGCCCAAAATGTGAACATCTATCAGGCGAAATTCGAAGGCAACTATCGCAATCTCCACATCAAAAACTCCAGTAACAACATCCGGCTTTTTGGCGTGGGCGGCAATGCCTGCCCGTTTCCGAACGACGTAGGAACATACACCACTGCGCCGTATGCCAACTATGAAGGAGCGAACCAAAACATCCTGATCGAGGGCTCATCCAATTATCTCGTCGCCGGCCAGAGCTACCAAGGACGCAAGCCAGACCCGATAGATGGTTACGATGCGCAAGTCTCGGGTGACTTCGCCGGCAATAACGCCGTATATAAAACCTCGGTCGGTGCCGCCACTGATCCCACGAAATACAAACGCCTAAAGGACGATCCCTCGGGCCCCACTCCCCCTACGGTAACAACATCTGGAGAGCAACAGTTCGTCCTCTACAAGCGGGGCACGCCATAGCCATTCCATCCTTTACTACCCTAGGCTGCTTCCAGCCACTCCGCTGATCCGGAGCGGCTTTTTACTCCCATTGGATCCCATACCCCATCGGCGGACCACCGATACAAAAGATTGCTCCGGCTTGGTCTGGCTGCGGGAGCGTGCTTGCACGCGACTGTCGCGACCAAGGTTGCTCCCACAAAAGGCGAATCCGGCGGGCTTGCGCCAATGCCCCGACGCTTGCTCCGGGGATTTTTATGTGGCGACGCGCCAAGGGCGTGCAAATCTGCGATTCAGCCGGCCGCGTGAACACGGTCCTGCCCGCGCCGGGCGGCCGCATCTCAATCCAATCCCGGCTCCCCGGAAATACGTGGATTGTCCTCCCTCCTGATCGCCGCTACGCTGAATTTATGCCTTGCCTGCGCATCTTCATGCGCGTCCGACCGGTTTATGCGGGACGGGGAGAGGCGGCTTCCCACCTCCGGTTGAACATGCCCCTTACCTCCAAATTTCCCACCAGCCGTTGCAACCCCGAAAGTTCCCGCCAAGGACCGCCCGGGGACGCCCGGCGGTCCTGCTCCGCTCTACGGACAGCCCGGCGCGCGGGTTTCCTCTGCCCTGCCCTCAGCGCCGCCCTTCTGTTCGCGGCCCAACCCGCCTTCGCCGCCGACGCTCCGCCCGCCTACCGCGATCCCGCGCGCTCCCCCGCGGCCCGGGTGGCCGACCTGCCTGAACTGCCAGCTCCGCCGGAGGCCCTGTGCACGCTGAGGTGGGCAGGCGGCCGGTCAGGCCGCGCCAGCTCCACCGCAGGCAAGGCACGGCCGATCAGCAGTCAGACCAAGGCGGTCAACTGGCCGCGTTTCAGAGGAAAGGGGAACACGACGGGAAGCATGATGTTACCATGACGACTACCCGGCGGCGCGCGTGACGCAACCCGGCACTTGTGGCAGGCCGGTGTCCGCCGCCGCCAGCGCGGCGAAGCAGAGGGCGAGGCTGTCCAGATTATCGCGGGCGCTGTTCGACGGCTCGCGGTCGTCCTCAATGGCGCAGAGCAGTTCGCCCATCGTGCCCTGGAAACCGTGAGTGAACCAAGTGCCTTCCAACGGCGGCGAGACACAACCCTCCACCGTGTGCAACTCGACCGTCTGCTCGGAGAGGCTCGGCCCGGAGCTGCGCAGCGTGCCGCGGCTGCCGCAAATCACGGTGCGGTCCTCCTGGCCGTGCCGGACGTGGCCGTTGAACGCCAGCCGCACCTGCGCGCCTGGGTAATCGATCGCCACCTGGGCGAGCATGCCGGGTTTCATCTTCTGATGCGAAGTCCGCACAACCGACGCCGTCACGCGCTCCGGCCGCAGGCCGGGCGTGAAACGCGTCGCGATGTCGAACCAGTGGATGCCAAAATCGAACAGCACGAGATGCCTGATCTCCTCGAACGGCGTGCCCGCCGTCCAAGTGTGGTCCCATTGCAGAGCGCAATCGACGCTCGCCACCTCGCCGATCACGCCAGCGCGGACCGCGGCTGCCAGGTAGCTGAAATGCGGCGCCCAGCGACCGTTCTGGTTGACGGCCAGCTTCAGCTTCTTCCCGGCCGCGAGGTGCGCGAGCCGCTGGCCGACGGCGAGATCGAGCGCGAAGGGCTTCTGGCTGAGAACGTGTTTCCCGGCGTGCAACGCCGCTTCGATGATCTCCGTGCGCTCCGACGGATGCGTGGCGACATCGACCACCCCGATGTCCTCACGCCGCAGGGCGTCGCGGTAGTCGCCCGACACGACCGCCGCCGGGTAAAACTCAGCGCGGCGCTTCTCGGCGCGGGCGACGTTTCGGTCGCACAGCATGACAATATCGAGCTGCATCGCTTGGTAGGCGCGCAGATGATATTCGGAGATCCCGCCGCAGCCGACGAGAGCGATCTTTGGACGGTAGGCGCGCGGACGCGGCGGCAGATAGGCCAGCACAGGCGCGGCGGCGGCCCGGGTGGTGGTGACGGCGGCGAGGCCGTAACCGGAGGATTCTTCGGGCTGGCTCATGGGTTCAACCGAGGAGTTTAACGGTCCTCTTCAGCCTCGCGCTGAGCACGGCGGAATCGACGATCTGCTGGCCAATGCGGCAGATCTTCGTTGAGAGCGGCCCTTCGACCGGCCGACCTTCGATGAGGCAATGCGCAAAATACTGGATCGGATTCTGAAACGGCGCCGCGATGCGGTCTACCGGAATGTCCTCGCCGGCGGGATTCGCGCGGCTCTGTATGCGGATCTTCGACTCGTAGTCGTAGGAACTGATCGTGCCGTTCTCACCCTTGAGCACAAAGCCGCATTTGGGCTGCGGCTGCATTTTCCACGGATCGGTGAACGTGCCCCAGCGCGTCTCGAACTTCGAGAGACCGCCCGCATAGCGCGCGACGACCACGCTGTGTTCGTCAACTTCGAGCCCGCGCGGATGGTCGACCACGGCGGTCACTTCCAGTGGCTTGCGCCCGTCGTGATACCAGGTGCCGAGTGTCGTGCCATAGCCGAGGTAATCGAGCAGCGAACCGCCGCCGGCCGTGCGCCGGTAAAACCAGCTCTCCCGTTTGCGCGCCGCGGTCGGTGTGGTCTCGATCTTGTCGGCCGTGTGCCAGAGCGGGCCCCGGTTGCCGTTGTAATAATGCACCTCCTGGAGCGCGCCGATGCGGCCCTCGCGCAACAGCCGGTGCGCGGTGACGTGGCTCGGATACCAGCGCAGCGGCCAGTTGATCGCGAGTTGCCGACGGGCCTGCTTCGCTGCGGCGATCATGCGGTCCGCCTCGCGCAGCGTGGCGGCGAACGGCTTCTCGACGAGCATGTGCACCCGATGGCGCGCCGCGAGCCCGACGTAGTCCGCATGGTGCGCGGTGGCCGGGCACAGGATGACGAAATCCGGCTCCGTCGCCTCCAGGCAGCGATCGGGATCGGTGAACACTCGTGCGGACGGAATACCGAAATTGGCGATGGCGGATTGCATGCGCGCAGGCTGCTCGTCACAAATGCCGACGATCTCGATGCCGGGATGCTCGTGGCACATCCGTAGCAGGTCGCCCATGTGCATGTGGTCGAAGTTAAGGCCGACAACTTTGAGTTTATTCATGGCGATTCAGGCTTGAGGGACGGCGAAGGAGAAGGTGGCGGCGGGCGTGCTCACGAAGACCCTCTGCCAGTTTTCCGTCGTCACGCCGGCCGCACTGAGCTGCGCGGCAAAATCAGTCAACAGGTAGGTGAGCCCGGGCGTCCCGCCGTAGTGGCGCCAGTAGCCGCGCCGCGCCGCGTCCATGCCGAGCATGAGCTGGTCGGGAAACTCCGGCAGCAGCGCGAGCAGGAGGTCGCGCGTCGGGTTCCCCTGCCCCGCCTTCCAACGGAACGCGCTGTCGAACTCGACGCGCACGCCGCTGGCCAGGATTTCGCGGTGGTAGCCAGGGTCGGGCTTGCGGTCGGTGTGCGAGAGGCAGACATGGCGCAGATCGACGCCGTGCCGGCGGAGCGTCTCCACCTGCGTCAGCGCCAACCCGCCCTGCTCCGTGTGCGTGAGAATCGGGCAACCGGTGCGTCGATGCGCCTGCGCGGCGGCGGCAAAGAGCTTCTCCTCGCGGGCGCCGAACGCGGTGCCGGACGCGATCTTGATCACCCCGGCGCGGTGCAGGGTGCGGCGGACGAGCGGCCCGTTGTAGTCGTGCGCGTCGATGCCTTCGACAATATCGGCGACGAACAGGCGGGCAAGTTCGTGCTCCGTGTAGAAATTTCCCCAGTGGCCGGGGTCGTAGTATTTCGCCAGATGCAGGCCGGTCGGGCAGACGAGATGCACGCCGGTGCGCCGCGAAAGCTCGGCGAGCTTCCGAACGTTGCGCCCGCTGTCGCACGGCATCGAGTCGACCATCGACCGGCCGCCTGCGGCGTGGAATTCCAGCAACTCGGCGGCGGCCCGCCCGACGTCCTCGAGCAGAAAATCCGGCGTCGCCTGCGTCGTGAAGCTCTCATCGATAATGACGTGCTCGTGCGCGTAGCAGACGCCGAGTTGCGCTGCCGGAATATCGCCCAGAACCGTGCGGACAAAGCTCATGGTCGTTCTCGTGGCTTAGCCCGGAAATTGCATACATTGCGGGCGTTGATCACACACCCGGCCCTGTCGGGCGCCAGCCGTCGCAAGGCCTATGCCTGGCAGGCCGGCTTCCCGGTTCGACGGCCTCCGGACAGTCAACGAGGGGTGTTTGATGGGCATGGAAGGGAGGACAGAGGACTAATCCGGCAGGGACCAGCGTGCACCGGCGCGCAACACCGCATGCGGCTGGCCGAGCCGGGCGCATTCGGCCGTGAATGCCGCCGGAGAAGCGGTGTTGAAGGCAAACGTCTCATAATGGCACGGCACAACCCAGCGCGCGCCAATGGCGTGCGCGAGCCGGGCCGCCTCAGGGCCGTCGAGATTGCCCGACACCCGCCGCTCCGGCGCGCGGCCGTTGATGGGCAGGAACGCCACGTCAATGGCCTGCGCCTTCAGCCGCGCCTCCATCCCGGGAAACAGGATGGTGTCTCCGCTGTGATAGATCCGGAACGGACCCACGGTCGCCACGAAGCCGCCGGACTCGGGCGCGAGCTGCTCGTGCGCCGCGGGCACGGCCGTGAACATGAACGGCCCCGCGCGTTGCGCTTCTCCGTCCGCAAGCGGCACAAAGCGTTCGCGCGCGGCTTTGCCAAGCCGCTGCGCGGCGAACGCCACGTTGGCCCGGAGCAACACCAGCCGCGCCTGCGGGCTGGCGGCGAGGATCGGGCTGAGCGTCTCCGCGTCAAGGTGGTCGGTGTGGTTGTGCGACGAGGTGAGAACGTCGATGAAGTCCAGCCGTCCGGGCGCGACCACGAGTTCGGTCAACCGGTCATGCGGCTTGTCGGTGCCGGCATATTTCTTCGTCAGCGAATCGCTCAGATACGGATCGAACAACAGGCAGCGGCCCGCGTGGCAGACGAGGAAGCCGCTCTGCCCGAGCCACCAGACGAACAACCGGTCGGGCGATGTTTCCGCCCGTGCCGCAGTCACGTCGGCGAGAAAAGTGTCGTTCTGTAGCGCGGGTTTGATCATGGAGTGGAGAGCCCCAATTCTTCGCGCACCTGGCGGATGCCGGCGACCATGTTCCGCAGTTTGGGTTGCGCGGCCCAACGGGCCGTCTGGCTCAGGCCACAGTCGGGCGCGAAGACGAGTTTGTCTGCTGGCGCGTGCTTCAGGCAGAGCCGCACGCGGTCGGCGATGTTCTCGGGCGTCTCGATGTAATAGCTCTTCACATCGACAATACCCACCGCCGCGTCCATGCGGGTGGCGATCAGCCCGATGAACTCGATCTCGGCGAACTCGCGGCTGGCCATCTCGACGTGCATCTCGACGTGCATCTCGTCGGCCTTGAAGTCGAGGAAGGCCGGGAACATCGGCGCCACGCGCCGGAAGCCGACCGCCCTCCCCTTGTAGTTGCCAAAACATAGGTGGGTGCAGAGGCGGGTCTGGCCGCAAACGGTCTCGACCGTGCGGTTGAAGATGTCCACGAAGCGCCGCGGATCCTCCTTGTAGGCGTAGCAGCTCATCGACGGCTCATCGACGCTGATCTCGCGGCAGCCCGCGGTAACAAGGTCTTCCAACTCCTTGCGCACGATGGGCAGCAACGCCTCAGTGAGCGCCCAGCGGTCGGCGTAGCCAGCGCCGGGCACGAGCCGGCCGCTCAACGTGTAGGGTCCGGGCACGCTGGCTTTGAGCGTCGGGCCCTTCGGCGCGAGTTTCTGCAGGCGTTTGAACTCATCCACCACACCGAGCCCACGCGGAGCGCGCAACGGGGCGACGACGGGATGCTTGCCGCGCTGGTCGTGGGCCGGCGGGCCAAACCGCCGGGGCGACGCGCTCTCGAGTTCGATGCCCTCAATGTAGCCATAGAACGAGAGGTTGAAGTCGAGCCGGGTCTGCTCGCCGTCGGTGATGACGTCGAGACCGGCTTCGACCTGGTCGTGGACCGCCGCGATCACGGCGTCGTTCTGGATCTCGCTCACGTCGGAGCGGCCGAAGACCTCGAGGTGCTGGCTCGCAAATTCGAGCCAGCTGGGGAACGGATAACTGCCGATGACGGAAGCGCGGAGTGGACTGGATTGCATCGTGGAGCGGGATCAGGGTTCAGACGGATTTCGGAAATATCGGGCGCAGGTAATCGTGGTCGTAGTGGATGCACGGCTCGACCCCGAGCGGCATCTTCACGCCCTCGATGCCCAGCCAGCCGCGGTAGCCGATGTCATCAAGCGCCAGCCGCACGCCCTCGAAGTTGATCGAGCCCTTGCCGTAGAGGTCGTCGAGTTCCTTTAGATGGATCTCGCAGATGCGCTCGCACCCGAGGCGGCGGATGGCCCCCGAGGCGAATTCGCCGACCTCCCACATGTTGCCGACGCCGTAGTAGTCCTTGAGCGCAGGCGATTTCACCGCATCGAGGATGCGTTCCAGCTCCGGCGCCTTCAGCCAGGACTTGATGCCGAAGACCGCGCCAGCGGGGCTGCCCACGCAGAACAGAATGGCGGTGGGCCGGCGGTTGACCGTCACCCGCTCGGTGTTGTAGCCGTCTAACGCGATCGAGGAGGGGAAAAGGCCGCGCGTGGGATTCGGCGCCGCCAGCCCGCGCGTGCGGCTGCTTTGCTGCGGATCAACGCGCGGGCCGTTCGCGAACATCTGGGAGGAATTGATGTCGTTGGTGGCGCCGGAGAAATTGCCGCCCGCGCTCGCCGCCTCCATGCCCGTGGGAAAGATCAGCCACTCGCCGTAATTCGTTGCGCCGATGTCCTGGAGAAAATCCTTCGTGTAGATCGACGAGCCCAAATCCTTGACCGGCGCATCTAGTCGCGTGCCCGCCAGGGTGGAAGCAGCCCGGTAGCCCGTATCCGTGCTCGCAGTGACGGTAAAGGGCGAAAGCGTGACAATTTCATCCACCGGTCCGGGAGAGGAAGCTAGCTCGACGGGGATGGGTTTCGTGGCAACTTGAGCGCAGGCCGAACCGACGCTGAAAAATGCCAGCGCGGTGAGCAATCTGATCGATAGGCGGTTACGTGCCAATGGAGTTGGGTTGGGGTTGGAGTTGGGGTTGGGGGAAATTTAAAAATCAATCAGTGGTTATTTTGATATCCTTGAACCAGACGTCGCAGTCCTTCGCGCCGTGGAGCTGCAGGGCGATCTTACCGCGGCGGCGACCGGGATCGTCGGGGAGTTCGGCGGAGATCCGGCCGTTGATAGTGACGGTGAGGTGGCCGGCGTGCGCGCTGACAATCATGTCGTTCCACTCGCCGGGCCTGAACCAGGTGGCGACCTGCGCGGGTGTAGGCTGCGCGACCCACTTGCGGCCGTTGGTCTCGTAAAGGCCGCCGACATCCACGGTGCCGTCAATCTCCGCCTGGAAACCGGACACGCCGCTCGGGCCAGCCTCCTCGACGCGAAAATAGAGGCCGCTGTTGCCCTTGAGTGCCTTGAATTTCAGCCGGATCGTGAAGTCGGTGTATTCCCGGTCGGTGACGAGATGGCCATACTCTTTCTGCGTGGCGACATTGGTGGCGTGAATGGCGCCGTCCTCGATCTTCCACTCGCCCTTGCCGATGATGTGCCAGCCGGCGAAAGACTTGCCGTCCCAGAGCGGCTGCCAAGGCTCCGCGGCGCGGAGCGACAACGGAGCGAGGATGAACAGGAGGAACAGGGTGAGGCGGAGTTTCATGGGGCGCGGGGTTGCGGTTGAGGTTGGAGGAGGTGGACGCCTATTTCATGATCGGGCGCAGGACGAGGTTGCGGTAGTCAACGGCGCCGTGGTCGCCCTGGAGGTAGACCGGGCCGGGCCGGAATTCGTCCGACCAGAGCGCGCCGCCGGTGCAGCCCTCGAGCGGCTGATTGTCGATGATCTTCACGCCGTTGAGCAGCACGGTCGCGTGCCGGTCGAGCAGCGTGATATCGAGCGACTGCCATTCACCCGGCGGCTTTTCGGCGGCGACCGAAGGCGTGATCCGGCTGTAGATCGCGCCCATGTGGTGCGAATCGAGCGGCTTGCCGTAGGAATCGAACACCTGCACCTCGTAGAGGCCGCGCAGATAGACGCCGCTGTTGCTGCCGGCGGGCACCTTCACCTCGAGCTTCAGGTTGAAATCCTCGAATTCGCGGTCGGTGCGCAGATTGCCGTAACGCTTGCGCGGCTGCCCCTCGACCTGCACCGGGCGGTTGGCAAGCGCGCCGTTTTCGAGCTCCCAACCGTTCACCGTCTTCGGTTCGACGAGCCGCCAGCCGGTCAGATCCTTGCCGTTGAACAGGGTCACCGGCTCGCCGTAGCGCACCTTCGCCAAGTCCGGCCGGGCCGGCAGCGCCGGGATGCGCCGGCCGGTGAACTCGGCGCGGTCGAAACCGCTGCCGTCATTCCGCGGCGCGACGCGCACGAGCTTGAGCGCGTCGCCATCCGCCCGCGCGGTGATGGTTTCCGTGAACTGCTGCGTGCGCACGACCTTGCCGGCGGCGTCCTTGCGCTCCACGTCCCGGGTGCGCGTGACGGTGAGCGCGCCATCGGCGACGACCACGCTCGACAGGGGCAGCACGCTGCCGCCGCCCCAGAGGATCGAGCCGTCATACCAGCCCCGCTCCTGCCTGATCTCCAGCCAGCCGGCCCCGCCGCCGGGGATGGTCAGCGCCCAGCGGCCGAGCGGACCGTCGGCGGCAATCGTCGGCGCGAAAGTGACGCACAACAACGAGCCGAGCAGGAGCCGGCGCGCGCGATGAACGAGGGACGGGGTGTTTTTCATGGGAAAGGTGTGCCGGCGGCATCAATCCGGCCGGTTGTGCCGCCAATCATCGCGGCCGGTCGCCGCCGTCTGATCCGGTGTCTCCAGCACGGCGCCCGCCGCCCGGAGCCGCGCCTGCAATTCCGCGACCGGCACCTCGCGCGCGCCGCGGTTGCCGGCGAGCGCCAGCGCCGCCGCCGTGCCGGCCGCCTGGCCCATCGCCATCGTCTGCGCCATCGAGCGGCAGGAGGCGTGCGCGTCGTGCGTCGCGGAAAAACAGCGGCCGGCCACCCAGACCTCGTCGCGGCCGCGCGGCACGAGCGTGCGGTAGGGCACGTCGTAGGCGCCGCCGCCCGGGATATAACCCCAGACGGTCTCCTCGCTCCTGCCGTCCGGCGCGGCACGGTGATCCTCGATGGGCGCACCGCAGAGTAGCACGCGGTCGTCAAAACGCGCCACGGCGAGACAGTCCGCCTTGGTCAACCGGTATTCGCCGTAGACCCGTCGCGTCTCGCGCACGCCGATCTGGTGCGAGAGGCCGATGATGTTCGATTCGGCAAAGCCCGGCACGCAGTCCCGGAAAAACTTCTCGTAGACGAACGCCTGCCGCCGGCCTTCCCTCTCGGCGACGGTGAGCTGCTCGAAGTCCGTGGCATCCACGCCGGCCACGCGGACCGCCACCGTCGAGACGCAACGCTCGGCGTTCATTTGGTGCAGGCTGCCGCCTTTGCGCGGCAGCGCATGCGTGCCGCGGTCCACCGCCTCGGCCATTCGTTGCGCGAGCATCTTTTTCCCGCCGGCCTGCTCGTAAACGGCGAGGTCCACGTTGCTCAGGCGGAAGGTCGTCGTGAGCGTCTGCGCCGGCTCGAGCTCGCCGGCCTTCTCATACGGAATGCCGGCCAGGTGGCAGAGGTCGGCGTCGCCGCTGGCGTCGATGAACCGTTTGGCTTCGATCCTGAAAAATCCGCGCTTCGTGAAGACAACCACGCTCCGGATGACGCCGTCCGCGCCGGTCCCGACATCCGCCAGTGTGGTGTGCAGCAGCACGCGCACGCCAGCGGCGGCGAGCAACTCGTCCCAGACAAGCTTGAGGCGCTCGGGATTGTAATTCACGCCGGTGCCCGCACCGTAAGTGTTCGGTCGGAGGAAAATCGCGCCGGCCTCGTCCAGTTTGTCGACCACCAGATCCGGCAGGCCGCCCACGACCTTGCGGGGCTGGTCGCCTGGCGTGAAGAAGCCGTAGAAGGTGTCGAGCATCTGCGTGGAGGTTCCGCCGGGAAACCCGTAGCGTTCGATGAGCAGGACATTCCGGCAGCCGCCGCGCGCCGCCGCCAGCGCGGCGCAACAACCCGCCGTGCCTGCGCCGACCACGATGAGGTCGGCGGCGGGCAGGAACGGGATTTTGCTGTGAATAAGGCAGTCCATCATCAGGCGCCGAGGTTTTGATAAAGCTGGGCCAGACGGCGGCCGTGCTCGTCGTAGGCGGACTCGAACAGTTCCACCGCCCGATTGGCTCCCACGACATTCGCGCCGCTCAACACCTTTGGCGGCTGGCCGGCGTGGGTGAGGCGCAGCGCCACCTCGGCCTTGATCGCATTGACGAGCAGGCAGCCGCCGACGGTCGAGCCGGGTGCGACGGGCGTGTCCAGGCCGGCGAT
>CXWL01110740.1_pt1 | contig 26482 bp, 21 predicted proteins | sample 590931 | NCBI WGS metagenome assembly CXWL01 (sample SAMEA3498368, study PRJEB10139) | groundwater metagenome | biome: water well; material: biofilm material | place: Germany | collected 2015-04-27
ACTTCGTCCGGGTTGATCTTGTAGAAGCGCGCCAACTGGCCAACCGACAGGCCGGAACGGTTCATGAAGGTGAGCGGCTCGAGCAGCCACAGGTCGTTGCCATTGACGGTGGTCTTGGCGACCAGCGCGTTGAAGCGCGCCTCGCGCTGCAGCCGGCAGCCGGGCAGGCTGTTGGCCAGGTTGTCGACCAGCCAGAAGCCCGCGTTGTGGCGGGTTTGTTCGTATTCGGGGCCGGGGTTGCCGAGGCCGACGATCAGGCGAATGGACATAGTGGTCGAATCAGGGGAAAAACGTGATTATCCGGGAAATCGGGCAAGAAAAAACCCGCCAGGCGCGAACCGGGCGGGTTTTTTTACAGCTTTAGCGAAGAATTACTTCTTTGGCTTGGCAGTAGCAGCCTTGGCGGCAGCATCGGCTTCCGAGGCAGCAGCGGAAGCGGCGGCTTCGATTGCGTCAGCGGCAACGTGGCCGGCTGGCACAGCAGCGGTAGCGACGGTCAGGTTCGAGCCGTGGGTGACTGCAACCACGCCTTTTGGCAGGGTCAGGTCAGCAACGTGGATCGAGTGGCCGACGTCGATNNTTCCGACATCACGTGCGAAACGATCGCGCCGTGCAGCTTGACTGCTGGCGAGACGTCGGCGTTGATGAAGTGCAGCGTCACTTTCGTGTGCACTTTGCTCTTGGCATCGACGCGCTGGAAGTCAGCGTGCATGACCAATTGCTTGTATGCGTGCATCTGGAAGTCGCGCAGCATGACAGCCTGGGTCTTGCCGTCGATTTCGAGGTCGAGGATCGAACCGTGGAACGCTTCTTTTTTCAGCGCGTGGTACAGCGCGTTGCCGTCCAGGGAGATCATGACCGGGGCTTCGGTGCCACCGTAGATGATGCCCGGAGTCTGGCCGGAAGTACGCAGGCGGCGGCTCGCTCCGGACCCCTGCAGTGTGCGATTGAATGCGATAACTTTCATGTGTTGCTCCAAAAAGTGCGAGGCTTGATTGCCCCGCGTTGTGAAGGCCCCCGCGACCAGGGGTCTTCGAAATTGAGCGCAACTTCGCGCTCAAGAAACCGGTAAAAAACTGCAAATTCTGAAAACACCAACGGCGCACCGGCTGGTTTGCCAGTGCGCCGCGGGACAAGCAGCGTAACAAAAAGCTGCTATTTAGTCGATAAACAGCGACATCACGGAGTCGCCCTTGCTGATGCGCTTGAACGTCTCGGCGAGCAGCGGTGCGCAGGTCAGCTGGCGGATCTTGCTGCAAGCGGCCGCGGCGGCGGACAGCGGGATCGTGTCGGTGACGACCAGCTCATCGAGCGTGGACGCGGCGATGCGCTCGATCGCCGGGCCCGACAGCACCGGGTGGGTACAGTACGCCACGACCTTCTTGGCGCCGCGCTCTTTCAACACTTCGGCAGCCTTGGTCAGGGTGCCGGCGGTGTCGACCATGTCGTCCATGATCACGCAGTTGCGGCCTTCGACTTCACCGATGATGTTCATCACTTCCGACACGTTCGCCTTCGGGCGGCGCTTGTCGATGATGGCCAGGTCGCAGCCGAGGCGCTTGGCGAGCGCACGTGCGCGCACCACGCCGCCGACGTCCGGCGACACGACCAGCAGGTCGTCGTAGTTCTTCTTTTGCAGGTCGCCCAGCAAAATCGGCGACGCGTAGATATTGTCGACCGGGATATCGAAGAAGCCCTGGATCTGGTCGGCGTGCAGGTCCATGATCAGGACGCGCTCGACGCCGGCTTCTTCCAGCATGTTGGCAACCACCTTGGCCGAGATCGCGACACGCGCCGAACGCGGACGGCGGTCTTGGCGGGCATAACCGAAATACGGGATGGCGGCGGTGATGCGGCCGGCCGAAGCGCGCTTCAGGGCGTCGACCATCAGGATCAGTTCCATCAGGTTGTCGTTGGTCGGGGAGCAGGTCGACTGCAGCACGAAGACGTCTTTACCGCGGACGTTCTCGTTGATTTCGACCATCACTTCGCCATCCGAGAACTTGGAGACGTTTGCCTTGCCAAGCGGGATGCCGAGGTTTTTTGCGACTCCTTCTGCCAGCGCCGGGTTAGCGTTGCCGGTAAAAACCATCAGGTTTTCGTAAGCCATGGGAGTCCCAAGAGAGTAGAGTGCGTTGATTTCTTGAAAGACGCCAGTCTCACCGACCAACTGGCGCTATGCTAAAGGATGATCCGCGAGAGCGAATCGATCGATCTTACCGGCTGGACGCTGACTTCGCATCGACAGACCTGGCAAAACGAATGGCAGGGGAACAAGGATTCGAACCTTGGTATGCTGGAATCAAAATCCAGTGCCTTAACCAGCTTGGCGATTCCCCTACGCAACTGACTGCTTGCCGTTACATTTGACGCATATTCTCGTCAAACATCTCGCCAAGCCAAATTCTATTCTATAACTCCATCAACTTGCAACAGCGCGTGTAGCGGATGCTGCAGCAGCGATTTGGCTTTCCACGCCGTCCATTTCGAGGGCATGTCGGCCAGCACCGCGTCGGCGTCAAGCTCACTGGAAAACGCGCAAAACACACACGCTCCGGAGCCAGTCATCCTGGCGTCGCCGTAGTGCCCGAGCCATTCAACCGCTTCGGCTACCGGCGGGAACAAGCGCGTTGCTACAGGCTGCAAGTCGTTCTTACCGAACCCCTTGTGATCGTTTCGAATCATCAGGTGTCTGGAAAAGTCCGTTATTTTGACCGGTTTCGTGTCCCGTGTCAAATCTTCCGAGCAAAAGATTGCTGCGGTGGGCACGGCGACGCCGGGCTCGATCACCACGTACCAGCAATCGGGCGTGGCCACCGGCTGCATCTGTTCGCCCACGCCTTCGGCGAAGGCATTCTCGCCGAAGATGAAAAACGGGATGTCGGCGCCCAGCGGCAGGCCGAGCGCCATCAGCGCGGCGCGGTCGAGGCCGGCCTGCCACAGGTGGTTGACGGCGATCAAAGCGGTGGCCGCATCGGACGAGCCGCCGCCGAGGCCGCCGCCCATCGGCAGGCGCTTGTCGATCGCCACGTCGACGCCGGGCGCGGCGCGGCCGTGGCGGCGTTCGAACTCGGCCGCCAGCAGGCGCAGCGCGCGCACGATCAGGTCGTGCTCCTCCGGCACGCCCGGCACCTCGGTGGTGCGCCGGACCAGGCCGTCGTCGCGCAGGTCGAAGTGCAGCGTGTCGCCATGGTCGACCAGTTGGAACACCGTCTGCAGCAGGTGGTAGCCGTCGGCGCGGCGGCCGTTGACGTGCAGGAAAAGGTTGAGCTTGGCCGGCGCCGGGCAATCGTGCAGCGAACGTCGTTGCATGTCAGCCTTGCGGGTCGATCACGATGCGAATCGCCAGCTCGTCGGCGGTGGCGCTGGCGTTGCGTTCGGCGTCGATGCGCTTCGGCACCGGGTGCGGCGCCGCCTCGTCCTGCCACGACACGAAGCGCAGGCGCCAGCCGTCGGCGGTGAGCACGCTGTTGTTGGCCGGCGTGGCGACGAAGCGCTTGCCGTCGGCGGCGGTGGCGTAGCCCTGCAGCCAGTCGCGCAGGCCCGACACCGGCAGCGACCAGCCGAGCGACTGCGCGGTCAGGCTGTCGATGTCCTTCGCCACGCGCGGCGCCTTGTCGGCCTGCACCAGCGTGGCCGACTCGGGCGTGATGCTGATGGTGGCGATGGTCGCCATCGGCGAGGACAGGCTGACGTCGATCCGCCCCGGCGTCTGCGCCCAGGTGAACTTGCCGGTGAGCGATTCGGGATTGCCGTCCTTGCGGTAGTTGACCGACAGCCGGCCGGCGGCGTCGAACGTGGTGCGGTACTCCGGCGGGCGGGAGCTGCTGAGGGGTGCGCTGGCGCAACCGGCCAGCAGCACGGCGCAAAGGCCGGTGGCTAATATTTTCATGATGACATTTTAGCTCAGAGGCTCAGGTGCAGCCGCGCGAGCGTGTTCTTGAGGGTGTCGTTCTTCGGATCCTTGGCACGCGCTTCGCGCCACAGCTTCTGCGCGTCCGACTTCAGCCCTTTCTGCCACAGCACTTCGCCGAGGTGCACCGCGATCTCGGGATCGTTGCGCAGCGCGTAGGCCTGGCGCAGCTGCGCCTCGGCTTCGTTGAGGTTGCCGAGCCGGTACTGCACCCAGCCCATGCTGTCCATGATGAACGGGTCGCCCGGCGCCATCTGCAGCGCCTTGCCGATCAGTTCGAGCGCTTCCGGCAGGCGCACGTTGCGCTCGGCCAGCGAGTAGCCCAGCGCGTTGTAGGCATGGTGGTTGTCGGGCGCCTGCTGCATCACCTCGCGCAGCGCCTTTTCCATCACGTCGAGGCGGCCGGTTTTCTCGGCCAGCAGGGCGAAGTCGTACAGCAGGTCCGGGTTGGTCGGGAACTTCGCCACGGCCGCCTGCATCAGCGCATAGGCCTGCTCCTGCTGGCCGGCGTCGCGCAGGATCTGGCCTTCGGTCAGCAGCACCTGCGCCTGCTCGGACGGCTGGCCGGCATCTAGCCCGGCGAGCAACTTGCGCGCGCCAGTCATGTCGCCCTGCTTGCCGAGCAGCTGGGCACGCTTGAGCTGGGCGTTGAACCAGCCGCCGCCCTCGCCTTCCTCCACCTTCTCGAGCCACGCCATCGCGCCCTTCAGGTCGCCGCGCTCCTCGGCCAGTTGCGACAGGATCACAAACACTTTCGAGCCGTCGCGCTCCGGGTCCGGATGCGCTTCCAGCACGGCGGCGAAGCGGCTCAGGTAGCCTTCGGCGCCCTTCTGGTCGTTCAGCTGCAGCGACACGATGCCGAGCGCGTACAAGGTGCCCAAGTGGTCGGGCTGGCCCTTGAGCAAGGCAAGGAATTCCCGCCGCGCAGCTTCGTACTGCTTGCGGTTGACCAGCACCCGGGCGTGCGCGCCGCGCACTTCGCGCGCATCCGGATGGGCGGCGAGGAATTGCGCCAGGACGTCGCTCGAAGCGGCTTCGTCGGCGGTGACCTGGGCCAGCGTCAGCACGGCGATTTCGGAATCGGGTTTCAGCGCCAGCGCCGTGTGCGCTTCCTTCAGCGCCAGCTCGGCGGCGCCGCGCGCCAGCGCCGTCTGCGCCAGCACCACGTGCGCTTCGACCGTGTCCGCATACGGCGCCATCAGGCGCTCGGTCATCGCCGCGGCGGCCGCCTTGTCCTTGGCGCGCGCCAGCAACTGCTGCACCTGGAACATCGCCAGCGAGCGGTCGGCCGGACTGGCGTCGCGCAGGCGCTTGCTGAAGATCGGCTCGGCCTCGGCCAGGTTGTCGGACAGCACCACGAAGCCGAGGTAGTACTGCGCCGCCTCTTCCGAATCGGGGTCGAGCTGGCGCCACAGGCGGATCGCCGCCAGCGTCTGCTCGCCCTGCTTGGCCGACAGCGCCATCTCGGCAGCGCGCTGCGCCAGGCGCGGATCGCGCGTCTGCTGCGCCGCCACCATCATCGCCAGGTAGGGCGCCTGCCAGTGGCCCTGGCGGAACTCGATTTCGGCCTTCATCAGGCGGTACAGCAGGTCGCTGGTGAGCGCCACGCTCGGCAGGTGCTGCTCCGGTGGCGGCGCTTCCGCGACAGCCTCGGCCGGCTGCGGCTCGGCCGCGACGGGCGCGGCCTGGGGGACGACGACGAGCGGCGGCGGCGCCTGGCGCANNCGGCCGCGACGGGCGCGGCCTGGGGGACGACGACGAGCGGCGGCGCCTGGCGCAACGGCGCCGCGCACGCGGACAACAAGCCCGCGAGGGTTACAATGACGAAAGCGTTTTTCAAGGCAATTCCAAGATGATACGAATGAATTTAGATTCTACGCCCAACCTTTCCCGCGTGTGCGTGTGCGCGCCGGGAATGCCGATGAAATGGCGCCGCTGACATGCCGGAATTGCCAGAAGTCGAAGTCACGCGGCGCGGCGTCGCGCCCCATCTCGAAGGCCGGCTGGTCGACAGCGTATTGCTGCGCCGCGAGGGCCTGCGCTGGCCGTTCCCGCCTGCCCTGCCGCAATTGCTGGCCGGCCAGCGCATCCTGCACACGGGGCGGCGCGGCAAGTACCTGCTGATCCACTTTGCCCACGGCACCCTGATCATCCACCTCGGCATGTCGGGCCACCTGCGCGTGCTGCCGCTCGGCACCGAGCCGAAAAAGCACGACCACTTCGACCTGGTGGTGGCAGGCGGCGCCGGCAAGCAGGTGCTGCGCCTGCACGATCCGCGCCGCTTCGGCGCGGTGCTGTGGCACGCCAACGACGACGGCGAACTCGACCAGCATGTGCTGCTGCGCGGGCTCGGCGTCGAACCGCTCGAGGCGGGCTTTTCCGGCGAACTGCTGTTTCGCGCCAGCCGCAAGCGCAGCGCGCCGGTCAAGCAGTTCCTGCTGGCCGGCGACGTCGTCGTCGGGGTCGGCAACATCTACGCCTGCGAAAGCCTGTTCCGTGCCGGCATCAACCCGAAAACGGCGGCCGGGCGCATCTCGCGTGGTCGCTACGACAAGCTGGCGACCGCCATCCGCGACATCCTGGCCGAAGCCATCGTCCAGGGCGGCAGCACTTTGCGCGATTTTATTGCGGTGAATGGACAATCCGGCTATTTCCAACAGACGTATTTCGTCTATGATCGTGAAGGAGTGCCGTGCAGAAACTGTGGCGCCCCGGTGCGCAGGATCCTGCAAGGGCAACGATCGACGTTTTACTGCGTGAATTGTCAAAAATAGCACTTCCCAGAACAACGCCGCGACCTGGTCCGCGGCAAAAAAACAACGCAAGGTGAGCAAGATGGTGCAGGATTTTCAACAATACAGCGCGTGGCGCCAGGGCGTGGTGGCCGCGCTCGAGAGCTACCAGATGTGGGTCAACGCGGCCGAACTGACCGACGGCGCCACCGAGCAGCGCATCGCGCGCGCGCTGGCGCGGCTGGCCGACGACAAGCTGTCGGTGGCCTTCGTGGCCGAATTCTCGCGCGGCAAATCCGAGCTGATCAACGCCATCTTCTTCGCCGACTACGGCCAGCGCATCCTGCCGTCGGCGGCCGGCCGCACCACCATGTGCCCGACCGAGCTGATGTACGACCCGGCCTGGGAACCGAGCCTGCGCCTGCTGCCGATCGAAACGCGCGCCGCCCACCTGTCGACTTCCGACTACCGCGACGACGACGCCGCCTGGACCGTGCTGCCGCTGTCGCTCGACGCCGGCGACAGCATGCACGAGACGTTCAAGCAGGTCAGCATGACCAAGCTGGTGCCGATGGCCGAAGCACTGCGCTACGGCCTGTATGACGAGACCGATCCCGACATCGCCGCCACGCTCGACGCCAACGGCATGGTCGAAATCTCGCTGTGGCGCCACGCGATCATCAACTTCCCGCACCCGCTGCTGAAACAGGGCCTGGTGATCCTCGACACGCCGGGCCTGAACGCCATCGGCACCGAGCCGGAACTGACGCTGAACCTGATCCCCAACGCGCACGCGGTGCTGTTCATCCTGGCCGCCGAAACCGGCGTGACGAAGAGCGACATCGAAGTCTGGCGCACCCATATCGGCGCCGGCGCCGGCCGCATCGTGGTGCTCAACAAGATCGACGCGATGTGGGACGAACTGAAGACCGAAGCACAGAACGACGCCGAGATCGAACGCCAGCAGGCCAGCGTGGCGCAGCTGCTCGCGCTCGATCCGCGCCAGGTATATCCGGTGTCGGCGCAGAAGGCGCTGGTCGGCAAGATCAACGGCGACATGGCGCTGCTCGAAAAGAGCCGCCTCGGCGCGCTCGAGGCGGCGCTGTTCAACGAACTGATTCCGGCCAAGAAGGACATCATCCGCAAGCAGCTGTCCGACGACATGGCGCAGCTGGTCGGCGCGCAGCAGTCGATGCTCGGCGCGCGCATCCGCGACCTCGTCGAGCAGCTGCAGGAACTGAAAAGCCTGCGCGGCAAGAACCAGAGCGTGGTCGCGCACATGATGCGCCGCATCGACATCGAGAAGAAAGAGTTCGACGGCAGCCTGTTCAAGCTTGCCGGCACCCGCTCGGTATTCGCGCGCTTGTCGACCGAGTTGTTCACCACCCTCGGGATGGACACCGTGCAGCAGGAAATCGACGCGGTGCGCAGCGCGATGGAGGCGAGCCGCTTCGCCACCGGCATGCGCGGCCCGGTCAAGTACTTCTTCGACCAGGCCCGCGCCAACCTCGACGACTCGGGCCGCAAGATCGCCGAGATCGCCGAGATGATGGAATCGATGTACCGCAAGTTCTCCGCCGAACACGGCCTGGCGCTGTCGCTGCCGATGGGCTTCTCGCTCGACAAATACCGCGCCGAGATCGACACCATCGAAGCGGTCTACCTCAAGCAGTTCGGCACCACCACCCTGATCATGACCAGCCGCGGCGCCCTGATGGAGCGCTTCTTCGACTCGATCGCCTCGCGCGTGCGGCGCACCTACAAGGCCGCCAACGCCGACGTCGAGGCGTGGCTGAAAGTGATCATGGCGCCGCTCGAAGCGCAGATCCGCCAGCACAAGGAGCAGCTCAAGCACCGCCTGGCGTCGATCCAGCGCATCCACGACGCCACCGACAGCCTGGAACAGAAGATCGAGTCGTTCGAAGCGAGCCAGAACGGCCTCGAAAAAGTCAAAGGGCAGCTGAACCAGCTGGCCGGCGGCGTCACGCTGGCGCTGCAATCGGAACGGGTGGCCCTGGCCGCGGCTGCGTGAAGCGCCTGACCGAATTCGACCAGTTGGCCGATCCGACCTTCTCGGCCGCGGTGATCGACTGGCAGCGCCAACACGGCCGCCACGCGCTGCCGTGGCAAAACACGACGGACGCCTACCGCATCTGGCTGTCCGAAATCATGCTGCAGCAAACCCAGGTCGCCGCGGTGCTGACGTATTACGCCCGCTTCCTCGAACGCTTCCCGACGCTCGAATCGCTGGCCGCGGCGCCATCCGAAGACGTGATGGCGCTGTGGAGCGGGCTTGGCTACTACACCCGGGCGCGCAACCTGCATGCGTGCGCCAAACGCGTGGTGGCCGAATACGGCGGCGTGTTCCCGCACGACCCGGCGCTGCTGGCGCAATTGCCCGGCATCGGCCGCTCCACCGCCGCCGCCATCTCGGCGTTTTCAAGCGGCACGCGCGCCGCCATTTTGGACGGCAACGTCAAGCGCGTGTTCGCGCGCGTGTTCGGCATCGACCAGTACCCGGGCATCAAGCCGGTCGAGGACGCGCTGTGGCGGCGCGCCGACGCGCTGCTGCCCGAGAGCGGCATCGAACGCTACACGCAGGGGCTGATGGACCTCGGCGCGACCTTGTGCACGCGTTCGCGGCCCGACTGCGCACGCTGCCCGCTGCAGGAGCGCTGCGTCGCCTTTGCCACCGGACGCACCGCCGAACTGCCGGTGCGCAAACCGAAAAAGACCAATCCCGAGAAGCGCGCCGCGATGCTGGTGATCGTCGACGGCGGCCAGGTGCTGCTCGAGCAGCGCGCCGACAGCGGCATCTGGGGCGGCCTGCTGTCGCTGCCGGAAGTCGACGGCCACGGTGCCTTCGACGAGGCGATGCCGGACGCCGCGAGTGCGGCCGGCAGGTTCGGCGCGGTGGAAGAAGTGCAGGCGCTGCTGCCGCTGGTGCACGTGTTCACGCACTACAAGCTGCATATCCATCCGCACAAGGTCGCGCTGTTGCAACGCGCCGAAACTGACGTCGGGTACGTGTGGTGGAACCTGGCCGATATCGAGAAGGCGCCGCTGCCGGCGCCAGTCAAGAAGCTGCTCGCGCAGCTTGCCGAGCCAACTCTGTTCGAATGAACGCTGGGGTCAGGTCTGACATTCGAACATTCGAAAAGCCGAATGTCCGAATATCAGACCTGACCCCGGCCGGCTACAGTTCGTCGATGGAGAAGATGCGGCGGTATTCGCGGATCGCGAAACGGTCGGTCATGCCGGCGATGTAGTCGGAGATCTTGCGCGCCTGGCGGCCCGTGTCGCCGTCCGCCACCTGGTAGTCCGGCGGCAGCAGCACCGGGTCCTTCATGAACGCGTCGAACAGCTCGTTGACGATGCGGCTGGCCTTCACGCGCATCCGGTTGACCTGAAAATGCCGGTACAGGTTGGCGTGCAGGAAGCGCTTGAGCGCGGTGGTGTCGGCCTTCATCTCGTCGGAGAAGCGGATCAGCGGCGCGCTGGCGCGCACGTCGTCGATGTTTTGCGGCGCCGCTTCGGCGATCCGCGCCGCCGACGTGGCCACCACGTCGGCCGTCATCACGGTGATCATCCGGCGCGACGTCTCGTACAGCGCGCGCCGTCCCGACAAGCCGGGATACTGCGCTTCCACCGCGCGGCGGTGGCGCGCGAACAGGTCGACCTCCTCCATCTGCGCCATCGTGATCAGCCCCGAACGCAGGCCGTCGTCGATGTCGTGGTTGTTGTAGGCGATTTCGTCGGCCAGGTTGGTCAGCTGCGCTTCGAGGCTGGGCTGGGTGCGCTCGATGAAGCGCTTGCCGACGTCGCCGAGCTGGCGCGCATTCGCCTGCGAGCAGTGCTTGAGGATGCCCTCGCGCGTTTCGAACATCAGGTTCAGGCCGTCGAAGGCGCCGTAGTGCTCCTCCAGCGAATCGACCACGCGCAGGCTTTGCAGGTTGTGCTCGAAGCCGCCATGCTCGCGCATGCAGTCGTTGAGCACATCCTGGCCGACGTGCCCGAACGGCGTGTGGCCGAGGTCGTGCGCCAGCGAGATCGCTTCGACCAGGTCTTCGTTCAGTTGCAGGCTGCGCGCCAGGGTGCGGCCGATCTGCGCCACTTCGATCGAGTGCGTCAGGCGCGTGCGAAACAGGTCGCCTTCGTGATTGAGGAAGACCTGGGTCTTGTATTCGAGGCGGCGGAACGCGGTCGAGTGGATGATGCGGTCGCGGTCGCGCTGGAATTCGCTGCGCGAGCCGGCCGGCGCTTCCGGCAACTGGCGCCCGCGGCCCTGCGCCGAGTGGGCGGCGTAGGGGGCGAGGCGGTCGTCGAAGTTCATGCCGCGGCGCTGCAAGCGGCCAGCGTGGCAAGCACTTGTTCGCGCGGAGCGCCGCTGATGCTCGGGCTGCCCAGCGGCTTGAGCAGGATGAACTTGATGGCGCCGCCTTCGTTCTTCTTGTCGACTTCCATCAGCTCGAGCCAGCGCTCGGCTTTGATGTCCGGCGCCACCGTCGGCAGGCCGGCGGCGGCCACCAGCGCGCGCACGCGCGCCACCGTGGCCTGGTCGACCAGCCCGAGGCGGCACGACAGGTCGGCCGCCATCACCATGCCGCAGCCGACCGCTTCGCCGTGCAGCCAGTTGCCGTAGCCGAGGCCATTTTCGATCGCGTGGCCGAAGGTATGGCCGAAATTGAGGATCGCGCGCAGCCCGCCCTCGCGCTCGTCCTGGCGCACCACCTCGGCCTTGATCTCGCACGAGCGCGCGATCGCATGCGCCAGCGCGGCCTGGTCGCGCGCCATCAGCTTGCCGATGTTCGCTTCGATCCAGCTGAAAAATCCGGCGTCGATGATGGCGCCGTGCTTGATCACTTCGGCCAGGCCGGCCGACAGTTCGCGCGCCGGCAGCGTCGCCAGCGTGGCGGTATCGGCCAGCACCGCGCGCGGCTGGTAGAAGGCGCCGATCATGTTCTTGCCGAGCGGGTGGTTGATGCCGGTCTTGCCGCCGACCGAGGAGTCGACCTGCGACAGCAAGGTGGTCGGCAGCTGCACGAACGGCACGCCGCGCATGTAGCTGGCCGCGGCGTAGCCGGTCAGGTCGCCGATGACGCCGCCGCCAAGCGCGACCAGGGTGGTCTTGCGGTCGCACTTGTTGGCCAGCAGCGCGTCGAACACCTGCATCAGCGAGGCCTGGTTCTTGTACTGTTCGCCGTCCGGCAGGATGATCTCGATCACTTCGCGCCCGGCCGCGCGCAGCGGCGCGGCGACCTGCTCCATGTACAGCGGAGCGACGGTGGTGTTGCTGACGATGGCGACCTGGCGGCCCTGGATGTGGCGCGCCAGCAGCTCAGGATCGGACAGCAGGCCGGGGCCGATCGCGATCGGATAGCTGCGGTCGCCCAGGTCGACGGTGAGGGTAATGCTGGACTGCTGGTTCATCGGTAAGGCGGAGGCGGGAGTGTGCGCGCGGCGCGAGGCGGCGAGCGCATCCAACTGGTCCAGGATTGTCTGAACCATCGATTGTACGTTAGGTCGGCCGGTGTCGATGACCAGCTGCGCGATTTCGCGGTACAGCGGCTCGCGCTGGGCCATCAGTTCTTCGACGCGGCGGCGCGGATCGGCCGTCTGCAGCAGCGGGCGGTTCTTGTCGTGGGCGACGCGCAGCATGATGCTGTTGACGTTGGCGCGCAGGTAGATCACCGTGCCGCGCGACTTCAGGCTGGCGCGCGTGGCGGCGTTGAGCACGGCGCCGCCGCCGGTGGCGAGCACCACGCCCTCTTCGGCGCAGAGGTCGCGGATGACTTCGGCCTCACGGCGCCGGAAGCTGTCCTCGCCCTCGATCTCGAAGATCCACGGGATCGAGGCGCCGGTGCGGGCCTCGATTTCGTGGTCGGAGTCGATGAAGCGTTTGCCCAGCTTGCGGGCAAGGATGCGGCCGATGGTGGTCTTTCCTGCCCCCATCAGCCCGACGAGGTAAATGTTATTGCTTGCTGGATCGGCCACTATGTTCGCTGTTCAAGGCCCGCTCACGGGCAACTGAAGGTCACCTTGAACGGGTAGGTTGTCGTTGTTCCTGCCACTGAGCCCTGCCCAGGCGTGGTGATATTCACGCCAAAGTTGCTCACCAGCGCAGCCACGCACGGCTTAGGCTGGGCGCTGGCAATCGTAATTGTATGATAAGAACCCTGATTGCCGCTAACGCTGTTTCCGGTGACGTCGTCGACGTTGGCCGCGTGGGGGAAGATATTCTGCACCGTTTGCGGCGCGACGCCCACCGCGGTGCCGTTGGTGATGTTGACGATGCCGACCGTGGTGCCAACCGGCATCGGGTTCTGGTTGACGTCGCTGATCAGCAGTTGGAACACCGCCGAGTCGGTGGCACCGACCGTGCCGAGGTCGGTCAGTCCGTTCAGCCGCACGCTGCTGCCGTTCAGGTAGACGTTGGCCGCGGTGCTGCCGCTGAAGAAGATGGCCAGCTTCTTGAACAGCGTGTTGGTACCGTCGGTGGTGCTGGCGCAGATGGTGGCCAGGCCCGGGCGCGTGCTGTCGTTCATGCCGGTGCCGCCGGCGCCATAGTTGTTGCACGGCGTGAAGGGTGTGTTGGCGGCGTGGGTGCGCGGATCCTGGCCGCGGAAGTCGACCGAGCAGCCGCCGTTGACGGTGCTGCAGGCGCCCTTGTTGGACGATCCGATCGAACCCATGTTGGTCTGGAATACGACCGGCGCACCGTCCGGTACCGGATTGCCGAACTGGTCAGCGAGCAGGACGTTGACGAAGGTGGCCGGCGTCGACGGCGCACTGTCGATGCTCAGCGCTTCGATGTTCGCCTTGCCGACGCTGATCGAAAATGCATTCTGGGTCGGCTGGCCGGTGGTGACGACGATCGAATCGGACAGCGTCGAGATGCCGCCCGGCAACGTCGCCAGCACCCGGAAACTGGTCGCCTGGGTACCGGAGTTGACCGTGGTGATCACTTCACCATTCTGGTCGGTGCTGTCGGACAGTTTGTTGATGGTGACGTCGGGCGACGTCGTGCTGAAGGTCACTTGCTGTCCCGCCAGCGGATGATTGAACACGTCGAACACCTTGAACGTCAGGGTGGCCGTCTCGGTGCGGCCCAGGCCGCCCTGGCCCTTGATCACGATCGACTGGTCGGTTGGCGTGGCGCTGGCAAACTGCACCGAGGCCGGCGCCGGCGCGGCGATCGCCAGCGACGCGGTGGCCGGCGTCGCGGCGCCCTGCACGGTGGCGGTGATAGTGTCCTTGCTGCCGCAGCCGAGGTCGCGGTACACCGTCTGCGCGGTGCCGTTGTTGGTCGTCACGCTGGCGGCCAGGGTGGCCTTGCCGGTCGCGACGCAGCCGGAGCTGAAGGCGACGCTAAGTTGCTGGTCGGTATAGCGCGCGCCGCCGGCCAGCACGTCGATCGACAAGGTGGTCGAGCCGTAGGCCTGGATCGAGGCCGGTGCCAGCGACAGCGTGCCGAGCGTGAGGGCGGTGGCGCCGACCGAGTAGTTGCCTTCGCCGATGACCGCTGCGCCGGCGACGGTCGAGGTGGCGGTCACCTTGCCGGCGCCGCCGGCGGCCAGCGTGGCCGGCCGCATCGTGATGCTGGCGACACCGCTGGCATCGGTCAGCGCGGTGCCGGCCGAGGGCGTGAACGCCGCCAGCGTGTTGTCGGTGGCGAACGTGACGAGCGCGTTGGCGAGCGCCTTGCCGTCCTTGTCCTTGACGGTGGCCTTGGCGGTCAGCGGCGCGCTGGCCGAGAGTGCGTTGGTCGACACGCCGCTGGCGTTGGTAAAGCCGAGCACGACAGTCGGCGCCGCCGCGGGGGCGCTGCCGGTACCAGTGCCAGTGCCGGTGCCGGTACCGGTGCCAGTGCCGCTGCCGGCCCCGGTGGTGGTGCCGGGCGAACCGCCGCCGCCGCCGCAGGCGGCCAGCATCGCCGCGATCAGGCCGACAGCCGTGTAGCGTGCCAGGGTGGACAGGGAGAGGTCTTTGGACAGTGGCGACATGGCGATTCCAGTATTTTTTGCGGAAAGGGTATTAGCGGACCGGGACGGTGTCGGCGACGATCTTCGGCGTCAGGAACACCAGCAACTCGGTCTTCGAGGTTTCGCGTCCGGTGGTCTTGAACAGGTAGCCCACCACCGGCAGGTCGCCCAGCAGCGGCACCTTGGTTTCGTTGTTGCGCTCCTGCTGCTGGTAAATTCCGCCCAACACCACGGTGCCGCCGTTTTCGACCCGCACCTTGGTCTTGACGTGCTGCGAGTTGATGGCGAAACCGGCCGGCGTGACGTCGCCCTTCGAATCCTTGTTCACTTCCACTTCCAGCACCACGTTGCCGTCCGGCGTGATCTGCGGCGTCACTTCCAGCCGCAGGTTGGCCTTCTTGAAGGTGATCGAGGTGGCGCCGCTGCTGGTGGCGACCTGATATGGCAGCTCGATACCCTGCTCGATCACGGCCACCATCTTGTCTTCGGTGACCACGCGCGGGCTGGAGATGATCTTGCCCTTGCCGTCCGCCTCGAGGGCCGACAGTTCCAGGTTGAGGAAGCGGTTGGCCGCCGCCGAGAACAGGCTGAAGGCGACGGTGGCCGGCGGCACGGTGCCGATCGCCGCGGCCGGCAGGTTGAGGAACTGGGTGTTGTTGAACGAGTCGGCGGTGTTGACGACCTGGCCGGTGGTCTGGCCGACGCCGGTCAGGTTGCCGGTCACCGCGACGCGGTTGTTGCCGCTGACCTGGTAGCCGGAATCGCCGCCGCGCTGGGTGCGCAAGTCGGCAAAGCCGAGCTTGGCGCCGAGGTTGCGGCTGAAACTGTCGTTCGCCTCGACCAGCCGCGCTTCGATCAGCACCTGCTTGGAGGCGACGTCGGTCTTGAGGATCAGCTTGCGGATGTCTTCGATCTTCGAGGCGATGTCGGTGACGAACAGCTGGTTGGTGCGGGCGTCGATGATGGCGCTGCCGCGCTTCGACAGCACGCGGTTGGTGCCGGCGCCGCCGGCGCCGTCGAGCCCGAACACGGTGCGGAAGGCCTCGGCCTTCTGGTAATTGAGCTGGAAGATTTCCGAGCGCAGCGGCTCGAGGTCGGCGATCTGGGCGCGCTGCTCGAGTTCGAGCTTTTCCTTCGTCAGCAGCTCTTCCTTCGGCGCGATCCACAGCACGGTGCCGTTCTTGCGCATGTCGAGGCCCTTGGCCTGCAGCACGACGTCAAGCGCCTGGTCCCACGGCACTTCCTTCAGGCGCAAGGTCAGGTTGCCGGTGACCGAATCGCTGGTGATGATGTTCAGGCCGGAGATGTCGGCGATCGCCTGCAGCGCGGCGCGCACTTCGACGTTCTGGAAATTGAACGACAGCTTCTCGCCGCGGTAGCCCTGGGTGCCCTGGGTCAGCCGGTTCGGGTCTTCCTTGATCGGCTTGACGTCGATCACCAGCTGGGTATCGCTCTGGTAGACGGTCTGTTCCCACAGGCCCTTCGCTTCGATCGTCATGTGCACGTTGTCGCCCTGCGGCACGGTGGTGATCAGCGACACCGGGGTGCCGAAGTCGGTCACGTCGAGGCGCCGGCGCAGGCTCGGCGGCAAGCCGGTCTTCATGAAATCGACCAGTACGGTGTTGCCGACCTGGCGCACGTCGACCGCGACCTGGCTGTTCGGCAGGTCGACCACGATGCGCCCTTCGCCGTTGGCGCCGCGCTTGAAATCCATGTCGCGCAAAGTCTGGCGGCCGGCCGCACGCGGCGCCGCGGCGACCGGCAGGCCGGCGCTGTTGACGGCCTGGGCGACGCCGCCGGAGCCTTCGATCGTGACGATCACGGACTTGCCGTCGATCGCGGTGGCGTAGTTCAGCGCGCGCTTGAGGTTGAACACCAGGCGGGTGCGTTCGCCGGCCTGCACCACGTTAATCGCCCGCAAGTCGCCGAGGTTGACGTCCTGCGAATTCTTGCCGGTGGCGTTCGCGGTGGCGCCGAAGTCGAGCGCGATGCGGCTCGGGTTGGTGATCGAGAAGCCGATCGGCGGCTTGGCCGGCGCGTGCTTCATGGCGATGTTGACCACCACGTTCGCGCCTTGCTGGTTGGCGGTGATCGATTCGATCGCGTTGTCCTGCGCGATGGCCGCGTTGCCTGCCAGCGCCAGCACCAGCACGGCGCCGATGCGCGCCAGCAAGGCGCCGTTGATTTTGAATGCGATCATTTCTTGGCCTCTTTATTATCCTGCAATTCCAGCTTCGACTGGCGCTCGACCCACTCGCCGCCGGCGTCCTGAACCACTTCCTTGATATTCACCGCGCTGTCGGTCACCGAGGTGACCAGCCCGTAGTTCTGGCCGATGCGCTGGCCGACCCTGACCTGGTGCACCGCGCGGTCGATCTGCAGCAGCGCGTAGTTGATGCCGCCCTTCTGCAGCACCCCGACCATCACGAAGGTGTCGAGCGGGTACGCTTCGAGCAGTTCCTTGCGGCGGTCCATGTCGGGCTTGTACTTGTTGTTGTCGGACTTCTCGGCGGCGCGCGCCAGTTCGGCCAGCAGCTTGTTCGGGCTGAACGGGTCGACCTGTTCGCGCGCCGTGTAGGCGAACGGCACGAACGTCTTCGGCTCGGCGATCGGCACCACGTTCACGCGGGTGTCGCGCTTGACCTGCTCCATCCAGTCGCGCACTTCCTTGACGTCGCTGGCGCCGCAGCCTGCCAGCAGCAGTGCCGCCAGCGCCAGCGCGCTATTGCGCAGGATGATCATTTCGGGGCTCCCTTTGCCAGCTTGGCCTTGTCGGCGCGCGCCTTGCGCTGCGCGCTCGCCTCTTCCGGATCGAGGTAGCGGAACGTCTTGGCGACGGCGTCGAGCATCAGCACGCCGTCCTTGCCGGTGGTTAAGGACATGTTGTTGAGCGTAACGATGCGCTGCAGGTTGGCCATGTCGGCGGCGAACGCGCCGATATCGTGATAGCTGCCGTTGACCTTGATGTCGATCGCCTGCTCGGCGTAGTAGTCGCGCACCACCACGTTGGCCGGGCGGAACAGGTCGAACTGCAGGCCGCGGCCGATGCCGGCCTGGTTGATGTCCGACAGCAGCGCGGCCATCTCGGCCTTGCTCGGCAACTGCTTCTGCAGCCGCTCGACGTACTGGTCGACCTGCACCTTTTGCGCCTGCAGGGCTTCGAGGTTGATCGCCTGCGCCATCTTGATCTTGTACTGTTCGCGCAGGCGCTGTTCGTCCTGCGCCAGCCGCTCCTCGTCGTCGAACTGGCTGCTCCAGTAGCCGAAGTAGCCGAGGCCGATCACCGCGGCCATCACGCCGGCCGCGCACAATACGCGCGGCGCCAGCGGCCACAGGCCCGGATGGCGTCCCGCCAGGCCCTGGAACTGGCCCGACAGCGATGCGCCGATTTCTTTCAGATTGATATCCATGGAGTGTCCGATCGCGCTACTGGGGGAGGACGGCGCCGGCGCCGGCGGCGGTCGCCGCGACGCCCGGTTTGGCGCCAGCCTTCGCCTCGTCCTTGTCGCGTGGGCGCTTGATGCCGACGGCGAGGGTGAATTCGACAACCTTCTTGCCGTTCTTGCTCTGCGGCAGGGCCTGCGCCCGCACTTCGGTCAGCTCCGGCTTTTCCAGCCACGGCGAGGCGCCCGACAGGTTGCGCAGCAATTCGGCGACGCGCTCCTGCGACTGCGCGTAACCGCTCAGGGTGACGCGCTGGCCCTCCTGCTTGAAGCTCTTCAGGTAAACCCCGGTCGGGGTCTGCTTGACCAGTTCGTCGAGCAGATACACCGGCTGGTTGCGGTCGCCCTGCAAGTCCTCGACCGCCTGCTGGCGCGCCTTGAGGGCCTCGATCTCCTGCTTGAGGGTGGCGATCGCGGCGATCTTCTTGTCGAGTTCGGCGTTGGCGGTGGTCAGCACCAGGTTGCGTTCGTTCTGGATCGAGATGCGGCTGGCGTTGTAGCCGCCCACCACCAGCACCACCGCCACGCCGAGGATGCCGCCGAGCGACATCAAGGCGACGAAGGCGGTCTTCTTGAGTTTGCGTTTTTCTTCGCGATGCGGAAGAAGGTTAATCCTGATCATCAGCCAAATCTCCTCAGTGCCAGGCCGCAGGCGACCAGGTAGGCCGGCGCTTCGCTGCGCAGCTGCGACTCGCGCACGCCGGGCCCGAGCTGCATGCCCTTGAACGGCGACACCACGGCGCTGGAAATCTTGGTACGGCTGGCAACAATGTCGAGCAGTCCCGGGATCAGCGCGCAGCCGCCGGCGAGGAACAGCTGGTCGATCCGGGTGTACGGCGTCGACGTGTAGAAAAACTGGATCGCGCGCGTCACTTCCAGCGCGGCGTTCTCGAGGAACGGGCCGAGCAGCTCGGCCTGGTAATTTTCCGGCAGATCGCCGGCCTTCTTCTTGGCGTCGGCCTCTTCGAACGACAGGCCGAAGGCGCGCACGATGTCCTGCGTCAGCTGGTTGCCGCCGAACGGCTGCTCGCGCTCGTAGATGGTCTCGCCGCCGGCCATCACCGAGATGTGGGTGACCTGGGCGCCGATCTGGAACAGCGCGATGATCTGGTCCTGCGCGCCGGGCAGCACGCTGGTGACGCGCTCGAGGGCGGCGCGCGCGGCGTACGATTCGATGTCCATCACCACCGCCGACAAGCCGGCCGCTTCGGCGATGGCGACCCGGTCCTCGACCTTTTCCTTGCGCGCCGCCGCCAGCATGACGTCGATGTCGTCGGGCGAATTGGCGGCCACGCCGAGCACGTCGAAATCGAGGCTCACTTCGTCGAGCGCGAACGGGATGTACTGGCTCGCTTCGGACTCGACCTGCACTTCGAGCTGGTCTTCCGACAGCCCGGCCGGCAGGATGATTTTCTTGGTGATGACGGAGGCCGGCGGCATGCCGAGCGCGACCAGCTTGACGCGGGTGCCGCTCTTCTTCCAGACCCGGCGCACCGCCTCGGAGACTTGTTCGATGTTTTCGATGTTGCCGTCGACCACCGCGCCGCGCGGCAGCGGCTCGGCGGCGTAGCGCTCGAGGCGCAGCTCGCCCTTGCCGGCGTCGGCCAGTTCGACCAGGCGCACGCCGGAGGTGCTGATGTCGAGCCCCACCAGCGGGGGACTCGCGTTGCCGAACAAGGAACCTAGATTGACCATCACGAGCGCACTCCCAAACCGACCAACATCACTGCCTACGCTGCAAAAGTTTCCTTGCAGAACGAATAATGAAAACGCCCGCGAAGGGGTAATTTGTTATAAAACCGCCATTTAGATCAGACACATGAGGCAATACATTAAATCGTAGCAACAAGCGTCAGCCCATGTAAAGGTATTTCTGCACTGGAACTTTATTGAGTTGGGCGGATAAACGACACTTAAATAACGGCTCGACATGTTAGTTGTCGGAGGGTTCACACGCTTGTTTGTCGGCTGTCGCGGCGCCGACTTGAGCGAGTGGCGCATGGGGGGATCGTCGCGTGTACTATAGGCGTGCCTTATAATGAGCCGCATCAATATTGTGAAAGATCCGAACCGCATGAGNNTGACCGGCGGCGCGCTGGTGGCGCTGCTGGTGGTGGTGTTCGCGCTGGCGATGGCCTACCCGAACCTGCCCGCGCTCGACACGCTGACCGACTACCGGCCCAAGATGCCGCTGCGGATCTTCTCCGCCGACGGCGTGCTGATCGGCGAATTCGGCGAGGAGCGGCGCACCCTGGTGCGCTTCAAGGAGATCCCGGACGTGATGAAGAAGGCCGTGCTGGCGATCGAGGACGACCGCTTCTACCAGCACGGCGGGGTCGACTACACCGGCATCCTGCGCGCGGCGGTGCACAACGCCACCGGCGGCGCGCGCCAGGGCGCCTCCACCATCACCCAGCAGGTGGCGCGCAATTTCTTCCTGTCGTCCGAGCAGACCCTCAAGCGCAAGGCGTATGAAGTGCTGCTGGCCTGGAAGATCGAGCAGAACCTCACCAAGGACCAGATCCTCGAGGTCTACATGAACCAGATCTACCTGGGCCAGCGCGCCTTCGGCTTCTCGTCGGCCGCGCAGATCTATTTCGGCAAGAACCTGAAGGATATCACCGTGGCCGAGGCGGCGATGCTGGCAGGGCTGCCGAAGGCGCCGTCGGCCTACAACCCGGTGGTCAACCCGAAACGCGCGCGCACCCGCCAGCAGTACATCCTGCTGCGCATGCACTCGCTCGGCTACATCACCGACGCCCAGTTCGAAGCGGCCAAGATCGAGCCGCTGAAGATCAAGACCGACAGCGGCGAGTTCGGCGTGCACGCCGAGTACGTGGCCGAAATGGCGCGCCAGCTGGTGTACGAGCAGTTCAAGGAAGAGACCTACACGCGCGGCCTGAACGTGTTTACCACCGTGACCAAGGCCGACCAGGACGCGGCCTACCTGGCGCTGCGCCGCGGCGTCATGGATTACGAGAAGCGCCACCAGTACCGCGGGCCGGAAGCATACATCGACATCCCGGCCGCCAAGGAAGACGCCGACGAGGCGATCGAGACCGAGCTGGCCGAGCACCCCGACAGCGACGACATCATCGCCGCGATGGTGCTGAACGCCACTCCGGCCGGCATCACCGCGGTGACGGCGTCGGGCGAGGAGATCAAGATCAGCGGCGCCGGCCTCGGCTTCGCCAAGGAGTGGCTGACCGAGAAAGCGGCGCCGAACCGGCGCGTCAAGCGCGGCGCGGTGATTCGCGTCACCCAGGAAGGCGGCTCGACCTGGAGCGTCACGCAGATGCCGGAGATCGAATCGGCGTTCGTCGCCGCCGACACCACCGACGGCGCGATCCGCGCGCTGGTCGGCGGCTTCGACTACAACCGCAACAAGTTCAACCACGTCACGCAAGCGTGGCGCCAGCCGGGCTCCTCGTTCAAGCCGTTCATCTACTCGGCCTCGCTCGAGCGCGGGCTGTCGCCGGCCACCATCATCAACGACGCCCCGATCAGCTTCGATGCCGGCCAGACCGGCGGCCAGGCGTGGGAGCCGAAGAACTACGACGGCAAGTACGACGGCCCGATGACGATGCGCAAAGGCCTGACCAAGTCGAAGAACATGATCTCGATCCGCATCCTCAACAAGATCGGCGCCAAGTACGGCCAGGAGTACACCACCCGCTTCGGCTTCGACGCCGACAAGAACCCGCCCTACCTGACGCTGGCATTGGGCGCCGGTTCGACCACGCCGCTGCAGATGGCCGGCGCCTACGCGGTGTTCGCCAACGGCGGCTACCGCGTCAGCCCGTACCTGATCTCGAAGGTCACCGACGCCGACGGCAAGGTGCTGTCGCAGGCCAATCCCGACAAGGCGGGCGTCGACGGCAACCGCGTGATCGACGAGCGCAACGCCTTCCTGGTCGACAGCATGCTGAAAGACGTGGTGCGCTTCGGCACCGCGACCAAGGCGCTGGTGCTCAAGCGGCCCGACATCTCCGGCAAGACCGGCACCACCAACGACTCGATCGACGCCTGGTTCGCCGGTTATGCCGGCAAGCTGGTGGGGATTGCCTGGATCGGCTACGACCAGCCGAAAAACCTCGGCAACAAGGAAACCGGCGGCGGGCTCGCGCTGCCGATCTGGATCGGCTACATGCAGAAGGCGCTGAAAAACGTGCCGGTGGAAGAGCGCGTGGTGCCGTCCGGGCTGGTGCAAGTCGGCGAAGAGTATTACTACGCCGAGAACCCGCCGGGCACGGGTGTCCAGAGCCTCGACGTCGGCACGCGCGGCACGCCGGCGGAAGAGAAGCAGAAGGATGCGGTCAAGAACGAGCTGTTCTAACCGCTCAGTCCCTGGGGTCAGTGGAAAGCGGGTGTCAGGTCTGACATTAAGACATTCACGCGTGAATGTCTTAATGTCAGACCTGACACCCGCTTTCTTTACAGGGTGATTGCGGCGCCGCCCTGGGCGCTGGCGAGCTGCGACAGCGCGGCGAACAGCTCGGAGCCGTCGCGCGTGTTGATCCACTCGGCGCCGACCCGCTTGTAGTGGAAGCCGCCCGACTTGGCCGCCACCCACAGCTCCTGCATCGGCGCCTGGCTGTTGACGATGATCTTGGTGCCGTTGTCGATGAATTCGATCTCGAGCACGTTGCCGCTGCGCTTGCACTCGACATCGAGCAGGTCCTCGTCGTTCAAGCGATCCATCGCCGATTCAATCGTGTTGAGGGTGGTTTCGGCCAGGTCCAAAAATTCTGTTTCGCTCATGCTACACTCCAAGGTCTGCTAATCAAACCGTGATTCTAATCGTGAAGTCATCCCTTGCGCTCTTTATCGGCGCCGCCGTCCTGCTCGCCGGCTGCGGCCAGACCGGGCCGCTGTACATGCCGAAGCCGCCCGCCAGGCCGGCGCCCGCGCCCGCGGCGCAACCCGCGATTCCGGTGATCCCGCCTTCTTCCACACCGTCTGCCCACCAATAATCATGTCGCACTTTTCTTATCAAGACGGCGTCCTGCACGCCGAAAGCACGCCCTTGCCCGCCATCGCCGAGCAGTTCGGCACGCCGACCTACGTCTACTCGAAGGCGGCGCTGCTGGAGAATTTCGATTCCTACGCCAACGCGTGCGCCGGGCGCGATGCGCTGGTGTGCTACGCCATGAAGGCCAATTCGAACCTGGCGATCCTCGACATCCTGGCGCGCCGCGGCGCCGGCTTCGATATTGTCTCGGGCGGCGAGCTGCTGCGCGTGCTGGCCGCCGGCGGCGATCCGGCCAAGGTGATTTTTTCGGGCGTCGGCAAGTCCGTCGACGAGATGCGCCTGGCGCTGTCGCACGACATCCTGTGCTTTAACGTCGAGTCGATCCCCGAACTGCACCGCCTCAACGACGTCGCCGGCGCGATGGGCAAGAGCGCGCGCGTGTCGCTGCGCGTGAACCCGAACGTCGACGCCAAGACCCACCCGTACATCGCCACCGGCCTGAAAGCGAACAAGTTCGGCGTGGCGTTCGACGATGCGCTCGATACCTACCGCACCGCCGCCGCCCTGCCGCACCTGGAAGTGGCCGGCATCGACTGCCACATCGGCTCGCAATTGCTCGACGACGCGCCGCTGCTCGAGGCGCTCGACAAGCTGATCGACCTGATCGACACGCTCGGCGCCGAAGGCATCGTGCTGCACCACCTCGACATCGGCGGCGGCCTTGGCATCAACTACGGCGAAGCGGGCGAAGCGGAGCCGGTGCCGGTCGGCGACTACCTCGGCCGGCTGTTCAAGCGCATCGACGCCTGGCGCGCCGAACGCTACGACGGCGTGCCGATCAAGGTGATTTTCGAGCCGGGCCGTTCGATCGTCGGCAATGTCGGCGTGCTGCTGACAAATATCGAATACCTCAAGCCGGGCGCCGAGAAGAACTTCTGCGTGGTCGACGCGGCCATGAACGACCTGATGCGCCCTGCCCTGTACCAGGCGTGGATGGACGTCAAGCCGGTCGCCCCGCACGACGGCGACGCGGTGGTCTACGATGTGGTCGGCCCGGTGTGCGAGTCGGGCGACTGGCTCGCCCGCGACCGCGCCTTGTCGGTGCAGCCGGGCGACCTGCTGGCGATCATGAGCGCCGGCGCCTACGGCCTGACCATGTCCTCGAACTACAACACGCGCGGCCGCGCCGCCGAGATCATGGTCGACGGCGACACGCTGCACGTCATCCGCCAGCGCGAAAATCCGGCCGACCTGTTCGCGCTCGAGTCGCTGATCAAGTAAGCCCGCCGCGCCGCGCGTCCGCTGCCAGCGGCGCGCGCGGCGCCGGTTTCACCAGCTTCCAGTAAATTCTCAATCCCAGCAGCACCGCCACCACCGTGCCGAAAATGATCGGCTGCTGGAAGTCGTGCTTGCCCGCCTTCATCCACCAGAAATGCAGGATCCCCAGCGGCGCGATGATGTAGATCAGCCGGTGCAGCCATTGCCAGCGCTTGCCGCCGAGCCGCCGGATCATGCCGTTGGTGCTCGTCACCGCCAATGGAATCAGCAGCACGAAAGCGATGAAGCCGACCGTGATGAACGGCCGCTTGAGCACGTCCTTCCACATCTCGGCCACGTCGAAGAAGTGGTCGAACCAGAGGAAGGTCATGAAGTGCAGGCAGGCGTAGAAGAAGGCGAACAGGCCGATCTCGCGGCGCAGCTTGACCAGCCAGTTCCAGCCGGTCAATTTGCGCAGCGGCGTGACCGCCAGCGTGATGCACAGGAAGTACAGCACCCAGTCGCCGGTGCCGCGGGTGATGTGTTCGAGCGGCTCGACCAGCTGGCCGCTGATGGTCAGGTACGCCATCTTCGTCACCGGGATCAATCCCAGCGCGAAGATGACCGCCTTGATCGCGCTGACCTGGCGCGGGTTCGCAGTGAAGGCCATGGCGTCAGAAGTTCTTTTTCAGGTCCATGCCGGCGTACAGCGAGGCGACCTGCGGGTAGCCGTTGAACATCAGCGTCTTGCGCTTTTTCTGGAAGAAGCCGTCCTCGCCGATGCGCCGCTCGGTGGCCTGCGACCAGCGCGGGTGGTCGACTTCCGGATTGACGTTCGAGTAGAAGCCGTATTCGTTCGGCGCCGACACGTTCCACGCGGTGCGCGGCTGGTCCTTGACGAAGCGGATCTTGACGAGCGACTTGGCCGACTTGAAGCCGTACTTCCACGGCACGATGATGCGCACCGGGGCGCCGTTCTGGTTCGGCAGCACCTGGCCGTACATGCCCATCGTCAGCAGCGTGAGCGGATGCATCGCCTCGTCCATGCGCAGGCCTTCGACGTACGGCCACTCGAGCACGCGGCTGCCGACGCCCGGCATCTGCTTCCTGTCTGCCAGGGTGGTGAATTCGACGTACTTGGCGTTACTGTTCGGCTCGACCTTCTTGATCAGCTCCGACAGCGAGAAGCCGACCCACGGGATCACCATCGACCAGCCTTCGACGCAGCGCAGGCGGTACACGCGCTCCTCGAGCGGCGCGAGCTTGAGCAGGCTGTCGATGTCGAGCGTCATCGGCTTCTTGACCTCGCCCTCGATCGACACCGTCCACGGCCGCGTTTTCAGCGAGTGCGCATTGACCGCCGGCTCCGATTTGTCGGTGCCGAACTCGTAGTAGTTGTTGTAGCTCGAGGCGTCCTTGAACGGGGTCTGCTTTTCCATCGCCGACCAGGCGGGGTTGAGCTTGCCGGCGAGCGCCTGGGCCGGCGCCTGGGCGAACGCCTCGCGGTTCGCCATTTCCCACAGCGAACTGCCGACGGCGGCGCCAACCGCCATCTGCTTGATGAACTGGCGGCGCGATTCGTACACTTCCTGCGGCGTGATTTCGGATGGCAACGGCAAGTCGATGCCGTCCTGGCTACGTTTGATCAGCATGGTTTCTCCGGCAATTCAAGATGGTGATAGTGCTTTGTCGTGGACATTGCAGCAACCTTACACCATCTGGCCAAAAAATTCCGTGCGTTGGCAATCCTACAGTTTGCCGTAGGAATGCAGTCCCGACAGGAACATATTTACGCCGAGGAAGGCGAACGTCACCACGACCAGGCCGATCAGCGCCCACCAGGCCGCCACGCGCCCGCGCAGGCCCGACATCAGGCGCATGTGCAGCCAGGCGGCGTAGTTGAGCCAGACGATCAGCGCCCAGGTTTCCTTCGGATCCCACGACCAGTAGCCGCCCCACGCTTCGGCCGCCCACAGCGCGCCGAGGATGGTGGCGACGGTGAAGAAGGCGAAACCGACCGAGATGGCCTTGTACATCACGTCGTCGAGCACTTCGAGCGACGGCAGGCGGTCGACCAGGTGGCCGTGCGACTTGAGCAGGTAGGCCGAGCCGACCATGGCCGCCAGCGCGAAGGTGCCGTAGCCGATGAAGTTGGCCGGCACGTGGATCTTCATCCACCAGCT
>CXWL01006296.1_pt1 | contig 26460 bp, 30 predicted proteins | sample 590931 | NCBI WGS metagenome assembly CXWL01 (sample SAMEA3498368, study PRJEB10139) | groundwater metagenome | biome: water well; material: biofilm material | place: Germany | collected 2015-04-27
CCAGCCACATCACGATCATCGTCGGCCGTCTCGATGATGCTCGCCTCGAAGTGATCCAGGCTCGCGCCGCGAAGCACGGCACAGCGGGCCGCCGTCGTGGAGCCGCCGCCGGCGGTACCACCGCATCGCGTCGTGAGCGCGTCGAACGCAGCCGTCAGCGCGCCGCCGGGCTCAAGGGTGCCGACGTGGTCGACGACGCCGTCGACGACGAGCTGGTCGACGACGAGCTGGTCGAAGCACCCGAGCTGATCGAAGCACCCGAGACAGCCGCAGACGACACCGAACCAGAGACGGAAGGCAACTGACATGGGCCAGAAGATCAACCCGTACGGCTTCCGCCTGGGCATCACCACCGATTGGAAGAGCCGCTGGTTCTCCGACCGCCAGTACAAGGAGTACCTCACCGAGGACTGGAAGATCCGCCGCGCCCTGATGGCCAAGCTCGAGACGGCCGCCGTCAGCCGGATCGAGATCGAGCGCACTCGCGACAAGGTGCGCGTCGACATCCACACCGCCCGCCCGGGCATCGTGATCGGTCGTCGTGGCGCTCAGGCCGACGAGCTGCGTCAGCTGCTCACCCAGATCACCGGTCAGCCGAAGGTCCAGCTCAACATCGTCGAGATCAAGAGCCCCGAGCTCGACGCGGCCCTCATCGCCCAGGGCGTTGCCGATCAGCTCGTAAATCGCATCGCCTTCCGGCGGGCGATGAAGCGCGCCGTGCAGAACGCCCAGCGCGCCGGTGCGCTCGGAATCCGGGTGCAGTGCTCGGGTCGTCTCGGCGGCGCCGAGATGAGCCGCACCGAGTGGTACCGCGAGGGCCGTGTCCCGCTGCACACGCTTCGTGCCGACATCGACTACGGCATGCGCGAGGCCCGTACCTCGAGCGGCCGAGTGGGCGTGAAGGTGTGGATCTACAAAGGCGACATCGTCCCCTACAAGTCGCTCACCGACGACAAGATCAGCCGTGAAGCCGCAATGGCCGTCGGTGAGACCTCGGGTTCGGCCACGCCGCGCAAGGTCGTGTCCTCGGTCGGCCCACGTCGCACCGACGAGCTCGAGGGCGAGGCTGCTCCGCTGATCAAGGAAGCCGATCCCGAACTCGAGAAGTTGCTCGACGAAGAGGAAGACATCGCCCGCCGTACCCACGAAGGGCACGAAGCACCTCACTTCCGTGGGGAGGACTGATCATGTTGATGCCGCGCAAAGTCGCACACCGCAAGCACCACCGGGGCCGCACGACGGGCCTCGCCAAGGGTGGCTCCAACCTCGCCTTCGGCGAGTACGGCATCCAGGCGCTCGAGCCGGGTTGGCTCAGCGCCCGCCAGATCGAGGCAGCACGTATCGCCATGACCCGCGCCATCAAGCGCGGCGGCAAGGTGTGGATCAACGTCTTCCCCGACAAGCCCGTCACGAAGAAGCCTGCCGAGACGCGCATGGGCTCCGGCAAGGGCAACCCCGAGTTCTGGGTCGCCGTCGTCAAGCCCGGTCGGGTGCTCTTCGAGCTGTCGTTCCCCGACGAGGCGACAGCGAAGGCTGCGCTCGAGAAGGCGATCCAGAAGCTGCCGATCAAGGCCCGGATCATCACCCGCGAGGAGGTCTACTGATGGCCAAGTCCACCACTGAACTGAGCGAGCTCGATCTTGCCGCCCTCGTCGAGGAGCTGCGCGCGAGCAAGCAGGAGTCGTTGAACCTGCGGTTCCGCAACGCCACCGGCCAGCTCGACAACAACGCCGAGATCCGCACCGTGCGCCGCCAGATCGCGCGCATCAACACCTACATCCGTCAGCGTGAGATCGCTGCCGCCGAGAGCGGGAACTGAGATGGCCGAAGACACCGTCACCACACCGTCGGCCGATGCCGACAACACCGAGCCGGCAACCGNNCCGCCGCTGGCAGCGATCGTGGCGCCCGCAAGGTCCGCGAGGGCTTGGTCGTCTCGAACAAGATGGAGAAGACCGCCGTGGTCGCCGTCATCGAGCGGGTCCGTCACCCCAAGTACGGCAAGTTCATGATGCGCACGAAGAAGCTGTACGCCCACGACGAGACCAACGACGCCAACATCGGCGACAAGGTCCGTGTCATGGAAACCCGCCCGCTCAGCAAGAACAAGCGCTGGCGCGTCGTGGAGATCCTGGAAAGGGCGAAGTGACCTCATGATCCAGCAGGAATCCCGTCTCCGTGTCGCCGACAACAGCGGCGCCAAAGAAGTGCTCTGCATCAAGGTGCTCGGCGGTACTCGCCGCCGTTACGCCTCGATCGGCGACATCTTCGTGGCCGCCGTGAAAGACGCCATCCCCGGCGCCGGCGTGAAGAAGGGCGACGTCGTCAAGTGCGTCGTCGTCAGGGTCAAGAAGGAGAAGCGCCGTCCCGACGGCAGCTACATCCGTTTCGACGAGAACGCCGCAGTCATCATCAAAGACGACCTCACCCCGCGGGGCACGCGCATCTTCGGGCCCGTCGGCCGCGAGTTGCGCGACAAGAAGTTCATGCGCATCGTCTCGCTGGCTCCGGAGGTGCTCTGACCATGAAGCTGAAGAAGGGCGACACCGTCGTCGTCATCGCTGGCAAGGACAAGGGCAAGGAGGGCGCAATCGCCCAGGTCTTCCCGTCCGACAACCAGGTCATCGTCAGTGGCGTCAACACCGCCAAGAAGCATCAGAAGGCTCGCGCCGCCAACCAGCAGGGCGGCATCATCGACCGCGACATGCCGGTCGACGCGAGCAACGTGATGCTCATCCACAAGGGCAAGCCCACCCGCGTGGGCTATGGCACCGACGCCGCCGGCAAGAAGGTCCGAATCGCCAAGCGCACCGGAGAGGTGATCGGGTGAGCACAACAGTCGCAACAGCTACCCAGCAAGTACAGCCGCGGTTGAAGCAGAAGTACCACGACACCGTGAAGGTGGCACTGCTCGAGGGCCTCGGTCTCACCAACGTGATGCAGGTGCCGAAGCTCGAGAAGATCGTCGTCAACATGGGAGTCGGCAAGGCCACGCAACAGCCGTCGTTGCTCGAGGGCGCCGTTCGCGATCTCACGATGATCACCGGTCAGAAGCCGGTCATCACCAAGGCACGCGATTCGATCGCCGGCTTCAAGCTCCGTGAAGGTCAGTCGATCGGGTGCAAGGTCACGCTGCGCGGCGACCGGATGTGGGAGTTCCTCGACCGCCTCATCAGCGTCGCGATCCCTCGCATCCGCGACTTCCGCGGCCTCCCGGCTCACAGCTGGGATGGTCGGGGCAACTACACGTTCGGCCTCAGCGAACAGGTCGTGTTCCCCGAGATCGACTACGACAAGATCGACGCCCCTCGCGGGATGGACATCACGATCGTCACCAGTGCCGCAACCAACGATCAGGGCCGTGCCCTGCTCGATGCGTTCGGCTTCCCGTTCAAGCGTGGCGCCGATGCCGGTCCCGCTCCCACGAAGTCCAAGCGCCGCGGTCCGGTGCGCGGCGGCAAGGGCGCCGGCAAGCCGGCCAGGAAGAAGTGAGGTAGGGCTCCGTCATGGCAAAGAAATCGCAGATCAACAAGGCAAACGCCAAGCCCAAGTACAAGGTTCGCGCCTACACGCGCTGCCGTCGTTGCGGCCGGGCTCGCTCGGTCTACCGTCAGTTCGGCCTGTGCCGCATCTGCCTGCGTGAGATGGCTCACGCCGGCGAGATCCCCGGTCTCACGAAAGCCAGCTGGTGAGAGGACATCATGCTCACTGATCCCATCGCCGACATGCTCACCCGTATCCGCAACGCCAACACGGCGATGCACGACGAGGTCCGCATGCCCTGCTCCAAGCAGAAGGTCGCCCTGGCCAAGATCCTCGAGAGGGAGGGCTACATCACCGGTTTCACGGTGGCGCCTTCCACCGCGGGTCCTGGCGAGGTGCTCACCGTCTCGATGAAGTACTCCGCCGATCGTCATCGCACGATCTCGGGCCTCCGTCGCATCTCCACCCCCGGCCTGCGCGTGTATCGCAAGGGCAACGCCGTGCCACGCGTGCTCGGTGGCCTGGGTGTGGCCGTCCTGTCCACCAGCAATGGGCTCATGACCGACCGCGATGCGCGCAAGCGCAACGTGGGCGGCGAAGTGCTCTGCTACGTGTGGTGACGAGAGGAACCCGACATGTCACGAATCGGTAAAGCCCCGATCACCGTCCCCGGTGGTGTCGACGTCAGCATTGCCGGCGGTTCGGTCACCGTGAAGGGCCCGCGGGGCACGCTCAGCCGCACCGTTCCCGGCGCGATCACCGTTCGCCACGACGAGGCACTGTTGCTCGTCGAGCGTCCCGACGATCTCCGCGAGAGCCGCGCCCTGCATGGTCTCACCCGCACGTTGGTGAACAACATGGTGGTCGGCGTCACCGACGGGTTCGCCAAGGAGCTCGAGATCATCGGCGTCGGCTATCGCGCCGAGGCCCAGGGCCCCACCACCTTGCGGATGGCGCTCGGCTTCAGCCACCCGGTAATCGTGCACGCCCCCGAGGGCATCACCTTCGAGTGCCCCACGCAGACCCGTGTCATCGTGAAGGGCATCGACAAAGAGGTCGTCGGCCAGGTGGCCGCCAACATCCGTTCCATCCGCAAGCCCGAGCCCTACAAGGGCAAGGGTGTCCGCTACCTCGGCGAGAAGGTCTTGCGCAAGGCCGGCAAGACCGGGAAGAAGTGAGGAGGCAGCCATGAGCAAAGTTGCACAGAAGCGTCGGGTGGGCCGCCTCGTCCGCCATGCCCGCGTCCGCAAGAAGATCCATGGCACGGCGGCTCGTCCGCGCCTCGCCGTTTACCGCTCGAACAAGCATCTGGTGCTACAGGTCATCGACGACGACGCCGGGCGCACCATCGTGGCCGCCACGTCGAACGAGGCCACCCAACGCGGCATCGGTTCGGGTGCCAACGTCGAGGCCGCGACGCGTCTCGGTCAACTCGTCGCCGAGCGGGCCAAGGCCGCCGGCATCGACACAGTCGTGTTCGACCGCGGTGGGTTCGCCTACCACGGCCGGATCGCTGCGGTGGCTTCCGCAGCCCGTGAAGCAGGTTTGGAGTTCTGATGGCAGGTCCCAGCAACTACGGCAACCGCGACAACCGCGGCGGCAACGAGCCCACCCCCGATCCCAGCGGTCTGCGAGAGTCGCGGGTCATCACGATCAACCGCGTCGCCAAGGTGGTCAAGGGTGGTCGCCGATTCTCCTTCACCGCGCTCGTGGTGGTCGGCGATGGCAACGGCCGTGTCGGGCTCGGCTACGGCAAGGCCAAAGAGGTGCCCCTCGCCATCCAGAAGGGCACCGAGGAAGCCAAGCGCAACCTTTTCGACGTTCCGCTGGCAGGCAGCACCATCACCCACCCGATCATCGGCGTCAACTCGGCCGGTCGCGTGCTGATGAAGCCGGCCGCGGCCGGTACCGGTGTGATCGCCGGCGGCGCCGCTCGGGTCATCCTCGAGGAGGCCGGCGTGCACGACGTGCTGTGCAAGTCGCTCGGCTCTTCGAACGCGATCAACGTGGCCCGCGCCACCATCAACGGCCTGAAGGGCCTGCAGCGGCCCGACGAGGTCGCGGCCCGCAGGGGCCTTCCCGCCGAGGACTTCGTGCCGAAGGGCGTGCTCAACTCGTACAACGAGCGCCAGAAGCAGCGCACGGCAGGAGAGGCGCACTGATGCCCGGTCGACAGAAGAACACCTATCCGGACGAAAAGACCATCACGGTCACGCAGGTCCGGTCGGCCATCGGCAACAAGCCGAAGGCACATGGCACGTTGCGCGCNNAGGTCACCGAGAACGGAACGGAGGGCTGACATGCGTGTCGACGAACTGTCCCCATCGCCTGGATCCACCAAGGCGCGCAAGCGCGTCGGACGTGGCATCGGAGGCAAGGGCGGCAAGACCGCTGGCGCGGGCACCAAGGGCCAGCAGTCGCGCGGCCGTGGCAAGGTCGCGCGTGGCTTCGAGGGTGGCCAGATGCCGCTCAAGCAACGTGTGCCCAAGCTCAAGGGCTTCAACAACCCGTTCCGCATCGAGTACTCGCCGGTCAACCTCGACCAGATCGCCGCGCTCGGCGAGTCGTCGGTCAGCCCCGAGGTGCTGGTCGCCGGCGGGCTCGTGCGTTCGGGCACCTTCGTGAAGGTGCTCGGCCGTGGCGAGATCGGCACGGCCNNCCGGTCAAGGGCAACCAGTTCACCAACCGTTGATCGATGTGAGCCGACGCGTTGCCTCGCGGCACCACGCAGGCCATAGCATCACCCCGTTCATCCGCCTGCCAATGAGTGGCCGCGCTGAGTTTCCGAGGAGTCCGTTGTGCTGTCGAACCTGAAGAACGTCTTCAAGGTGCCCGATCTCCGCAACAAGATCCTGTTCACGTTCGGTGTCGTCGCCCTGTACCGGCTTGGCGTGGCCATTCGGGTGCCTGGCATCGACCCCGATGCTGTGCTCCAGTTCGAAGAGGCAGTGAAGTCGCAAGGGGCGCTCGGGTTCCTCAACCTGTTCTCGGGTGGCGCTTTCGGCAGCTTCTCGATCTTCGCCCTCGGCATCATGCCGTACATCACGGCCAGCATCATCATGCAGGTCCTCGGCGTGGTGATCCCCAAGCTCGAGAAGCTCCAGCAGGAAGGCGCCGCGGGGCAGCGCAAGATCACGCAGTACACGCGCTACCTCGGCATCGGCATCGCCCTGCTGCAGGGCACGGGCCTCACCTTCATCTTCGGCCAGGGGCGAGGCAGTGCGTTCTTCGGTGCGGCGCAGTCGGTGCCCAACGTGAAGCTGCTGCCCGATGGCATGTGGCCGCGCGGCTACCTCGTCATCCTCAGCCTCGTCGCCGGCACCGCGCTGATCATGTGGTTGGGCGAGCTCATCAGCCAGCGCGGCATCGGCAACGGCATGAGCATGATCATCTTCGCTTCCGTGGTGAGCGACCTGCCGTTCAACTACTACTCGATCTTGCAGAGCCGGAAGTGGTTCGTGTTCGCGTTGCTGGTCGCGTTGAGCATCGGCATCGTGATCGCCGTCGTGCGCGTCGAGCTGGCGCAGCGCCGCATCCCTGTGCAGTTCGCCAAGCGAGTCGTCGGGCGGCGCATGTACGGCGGCCAGAACACCTACATCCCGCTCAAGGTGAACCAGAGCGGCATCGTGCCGATCATCTTCGCCAGCTCGGTGCTGTTGCTGCCCGTGCTGCTCAGCAACCTGCTCGGCGGCAACGACGGCACCGGCTGGAGGGCATGGGTGCAGCGGCAGATCAACACCTACATCGTGAACAGCCAGAACATCGTGTACATCTCGATCTTCGCCTTGATGATCATCGCCTTCGCCTACTTCTACAACTCGATCGCCTTCGACCCGATCCGCCAAGCCGATCAGCTCCGCCGCCAGGGTGGGTTCATCCCCGGCATCCGCCCAGGCCCCCAGACCGAGCGGTACCTGGCCAAGGCGGTCAACAGGATCACGCTCCCCGGCGCCGTGTTCGTGGCCGTCATCGCGATCCTGCCGTACCTCTTGCTGTGGGCCGGCGACGTTCGCAGCTTCCCCTTCGCCGGCACGACGGTGTTGATCGCGGTCGGCGTGGCGCTCGAGTTGATGCGCCAGATCGACAGCCAGCTCATGCTCCGGAACTACGAGGGATTCCTGAAGTGATCGTCGCCCTGCGGTTCGGCGGGCGAATCTGAGGGCGGCATGATCCCGGGCGCGCGGCTCATCCTGCTCGGTCGCCAAGGCGCGGGCAAGGGAACCCAATGTGTTCGTCTGTCGCGCCACTTCGTCGTACCGCACATCTCCACCGGCGACATGTTGCGAGCCGCGGTGCGGGAGCTGACCGAGGTCGGCGCAATGGCCAAGCAGGTGATGGATGCCGGTGGTCTCGTCGGCGACGACATCATGGTCGGAATCGTCGAGGAGCGACTCAGACGCGACGACGCCCGCACCCGCGGCTACATCCTCGACGGGTTCCCACGCACCGTGCGCCAAGCAGTTGAGCTCGACCGGATCACGGCGGAGCGGCCTCTCGATGTGGTTCTCGACCTCGACGTGCCGCGCGAGCTGGTGCTGAAGCGCATCTCGTCGCGGCGGGTGTGTCGCGACTGCGGCACGAACTACGTGGCCATCGAGGACGACCGGTCGATGGCGATCTGCGACGTTTGCGGTGGCGACGTGTTGCAGCGCGACGACGACACACCCGACGCGATCAACCGCCGCCTCGACCTCTACGAGGAGCAGACCTCCCCACTGATCGAGTTCTACGGCAACGACGGGCGTCTCGTGGTGATCGACGGCGTCGGTACCCCGGACTCGGTCTTCCACCTGCTCACCGCAGCGGTCGAACGAGCCAAGGTGAGCTGAACGCCCCTCACCACCCGAGTCGCCGGCGGTCATCCGAGTCGCCGGCGGTCATCCGAGTCGCTCGGGGACGGCCGAGGGACTCCGCGCACCCAGGGTGGCCCGAAACCCTCGGGCGACCGGCGCTTCTCAGCGTGATGTTCATCGTGGCGAAACCAGCGCCCGTGCGGCGGGGACGTACCCTGACCACGTGCACACGCCACCCCCGGCCATGCCAGCGCGCAAGCGGATCGCGATGATCGCCCACGACAATCGCAAGGCCGATCTGCTCGACTGGACCGCTTACAACGTCGAGACCCTTCGCCGGCACGATCTGTCGGCCACCGGTACCACCGGCGGTCTCGTCGAGGAACGCCTCGGGCTTCGAGTCGCCAAGTACCTCAGTGGGCCGTTCGGTGGCGACCAGCAGATCGGCGCCGCCGTCGCCGAAGGCCGGCTCGACCTGATCATCTTCTTCTGGGACCCGCTCGAGCCTCAGCCCCACGATGTCGACGTCAAGGCACTGCTGCGCATCGCCGTCGTCTACAACACACCTATTGCCTGCAACCGTTCGACGGCCGACTTCCTGCTGTCGAGTCCCCTGCTCGACGAACCCTACGAACGCTTCGCCAACACCGACGAGGTCTGAACCGTCCTGGGTCACCATCGGCTACAGCGGCGACATCGGCGACATCGGCGGACGGGTGACACCCGTAGCCGTGGCACTGCATCGAGCGGGCTGGACGAGTTCATCGGATCAGCGGCGGGAGTCAACCCCGTGTTCATGTTGAGTTCACGGGGCGCTCCTACCATCGCAAGCCATGGAGACGATCACGCGGCCGAACAACGGCGACGTGCCGCGGTCTGCCAATTCGGATGACCGCGAGGCCTTTCTCGAGTTCCTGAAGCAGGAGCATGCCCGGTTTCTCGATTCGTTCCGACAGGCCTGTTCGCTGCTCGACCGCAGGTCGGGCCAACTTGCCCAGATCGCGGCAACCCACGGCCGGTTGACTCGGCAACTGTTCGATGCCCAACGATCGATTCTGAAGCGGCGCGCCGACGTCGACGCCGAGGTGGCTCGCATCGGTCGGGCGGCGGACGACGACGCAACGTCTATCGTCGAGGCGGCCCGAATCGAGGTGCTGCTCGGCGACGTCATTGCCCCGTGCATCGACGAGGCCCGCCTGGTGAACGCCAAGGGTTCCGGTGACCTCGGTGCGTGCGGCAGCGCATCAGCTCGACCCGAGGTGACGTCGCTGGCGATGGCGGTCGTTCGTACCACGGCCGAGGCCGACTCGCTTGCCGGTGTGATCGACGACGCCCTCGAGCCCGCCGAGCACGACGGGGCCGCGCTGCAACTTGCGCTCGGCACGTTGCTCGACGACTGGTGGGATGCCGAGCGGCAGGAGGGCGCCGACGTGATCGACCTCGCTCGCGCCCGCGCCGCGGTGAGGGCCCATGTTGCCCGCATTCAAGCCGACGAGATACTTGTAGACGCACGTGATCAGGTCGGGAAGTCAACACCGACTTGGTCGTTCGCGCCACCGGTGGGGCCACCGCAGGTGCTGGCGATCGCCGAGCGAGGCGCTGCCGAGAGCGTGCAGACACGGCTCGACATGCTGGCCAAGTCGCTCGATCCCGGCCGGCGTCCATGCCTTCAACGGGTCCCACCTACGGGTGGTCACAGCGACGCGCGGCTCGAGCGAACCTCGGCGGTGGTGCCGGACGAGGAGCGGGATCCGAGTGACGATCTTCGCCACTTCCTGTCAGGGCGCTCGGTGCCCTCCTTCGCGATGCAAGTACGACATGTTGGCCGCTGATGCCGGGGCTCGTGCGGCGCACGGCGATGGGGCGATGGGCAGCTCGATGAACGGATTGAACGGAGCGCCCGTCAACGGATCCCACTGGGATCCGGCGAACACGCCCGGCAGCCTCGGACAGCCGATGGATGCCGAGTGGCTGCCCGCTGATGTCGGGTCGTGGCCGAGAGTTGTTGAGGACGAGGTCGCCGTCGAGCAGGCACGGCTGGTGGCAGCCATCGATGCGGCCAGGGCACGAATCGCCGCAGCCAAGCAACGTGACGCCGAGGTCCGCATCGCGATGCATGCCGAGGTGGTCGCGACGCAAGCTCGCGTCGCCGAGATCGAGCAGCAGTACCAGGCCGCGATCAGTGCCGTCCGCGAAGCCGGACAGGCCGAGGTCGCCGGGATCCTTTCCGAGGCGCGGCAACGGGCGCGGCTGTCCGGGCAACGCCGACAGCCCCGCAGCGCCGAGACGGGGCAGGTGCACGATGTCCAATGATCTGCTGCCGAATGGCAAGGCCGCGTTGCCGCCACGGGCAGCCATCGGGCTGCTGACGCTCGAGCTCCGCGCCCTGCTGCGCGAGGAGTCCGCGGCGGCGGCAGCGCCGCCGTTCGATGAGTTGCGCGCCAAGCTCGAGCCGCTGGTCGAGCAACGTCGCGCCGAGCTCGATGCCGAGCTCGAACAGGCCCGGGCAGCTTCAGCAGCGGCCGTGGTTGCGGCCCGACGCGCGGCCTCGGTGATCGTGGCCCAGGCCGCCCACGCCGCCCAGACCGTCCAGACCGTCCAGACCGGCCAGGCTGTCCCTCCGGCCAAAGGCGTCGAGCTCGCCGTCGAGAAGAAGGTGGCAATCGTCCCGATCGTCGCCGCGACGAGTGCTCCCCAGTGGGCGGCGCCCGTGGCCGCGGCGCCTGCCGTGGTCGTGACCGTTCCAGAGTCGCCGCTACCTGTGGTTGCGATCGCGGTCGCCGGCGTCGTGAGTGAGCCGACGCCCGCTGCTCCGGGCGTGGCTGCGCTGTCGTCCGATGAACGTCCGCTGCCCGACTCGTCGGAGCCCGCCATCGTTCCGACACAAGCCATGAGCACCGAGCTCGTGAAGGCGACCGCTGATCCGGCCACGAGCGTCGTCGTCGACGCCCAGGCGTTCGCCACCATGTTCGCCACGGTGCTGGGCACCATGCTCGATGAGCGCTTCAACAACCTTGGTCCACGGATGTCGGTGGTGCAGGCGCCGGCGGTGGCGCCGACTCCGGTGAAGCGAGGCTTCTGGACCCATGCCAAGCACCCTGATGTGATCCTCCTGGCGCTGACCACGGCCATCGTGCTCGTTGTGCTGGCAGCGTGGCTGGCTTGAACCGTGGACACGATGACGACGACCATCCCCGACGTCGCCGACGCCGAGGCCGACCCGCCTGCGCCGCGAACGCTCGAGGCCAGCAAGGGGCGCGGCGACCGAGTGTTCGACGGCGTGGCCTCCCTCAGCGGGCTCACCGTGCTGGCGATCATGGGCGCGGTCGGGTTGTTCCTCGCCGTTCAAGCCGCACAGGCGCTGCGCGCCACGGGGCTGTCGTTCCTGACGACATCGGAGTGGCAACCCGACCGGGGTGAGTTCGGAATCGCCGCAGTGCTTGTGGGCACGGTCATGATCGCCCTGGTCGCAGTTGCGATCGCCTTGCCGATCTCGATGGGTTCGGCGCTGTTCATCACCGACGTGGCGCCGACGTGGTTGCGGTCTTCGCTGGTGTCGCTCGTCGATCTGATGGCAGCCGTACCGAGCGTGGTCTACGGACTGTGGGGCCTGTTCCTCCTGCAGGGCCAGGTGATCGGGCTCTCGCGTTGGTTGAACACCTGGTTCGGGTGGCTGCCGATGCTGGACGTTGCCGGCGCCGACCCGAACAGCCCGCTGTCGAATGCCACCGTGTACACCGCGTCCACCTTCATCGCCGGTGTCGTCGTGGCCATGATGGTGATGCCGATCCAGTGCGTCGTGATGCGCGAGGTGTTCTCGCAGGTCCCTGCCGGCGAACGCGAGGGTGCCTTTGCTCTCGGTTCGACCCGGTGGGGGATGATCCGGGTGGTGGCGCTGCCGTTCGGGCGTGGCGGCATCATCGGTGGAACGATGCTCGGCCTCGGCCGGGCACTCGGCGAGACGATCGCGGTGCTCCTGATCATCTCCCCTCGATTCGACATCAACCTCAACATCCTCGAAGCAGGCAGCAACTCGGTGGCCAGCCTGATCGCCTTGCGTTACAGCGAGTCGTCCGGCTTCGGGCTCTCGGCGTTGTTCGCCGCCGGCCTCGCGCTGTTCGCGGTCACCCTCGTCGTCAACTTCACCGCGTCATGGTTCGTGGCGCGTTCTCGTTCAGGGGCGAGCAGCGAAGCATGACCGCCATGATCTTGACCGAACCCGTGGTCGACGAGCTCGTCGCAGCGCTGCCCGAACCGCGATTCGACGCGGTGCGGCCGGCGACTCCCGAGACGGTGCTCCCGAGGCGGTCCGCGCCCAACACCACTCCCCAGCAACGCCGATCCATCGGGCGATGGTCGCGCCAGGACGCGATGCTGCTGGTGGGTGTCTTGGTCAGCAGCGTGTGCACCACGATGCTGATCTTCGGCCGGCTCACGCCATTGTCGGGACGGCTGGGTTTCGTGTTCGTCGGCTTCCTGGTGTTTCTCGCCACGTACGCGGCGATGGCCGCGCTCACCGAGAATCGTCCGGCGGTCGTCGACAAGGTGATGAGCGTGTTGATGACCTCCGCCATGCTGGCCGCAGGCGGGGCGCTGATCTCGGTCATCGTCTTCACCCTCGTGCGGGGGTGGCCGGCGCTCAAGAAGTCGAACTTCTACCTCGAAGACCTCAGCAAGGCCGGACCGCTCGATCCGCTCGGCGTCGGCGGTGTCACCCATGCCATCGTCGGCACGCTGATCATGATCTCGATGTCGCTCGTCATCACCGTGCCGCTCAGCCTGGCGTGCGCTGTGTTCCTCAACGAGACGCACAGTCGAGCTGCCGGCCTGGTCCGCACGGTGGTCACAGCGATGACCGCCCTGCCGTCGATCCTCGCCGGCCTGTTCATCTTCGCCACATGGATCCTCGTCCTCGGCTTCGAGCGATCTGGTTTGGCCGCCTCGATCGCGATGAGCATCATGATGCTGCCGATCATCATTCGCGCCGCCGACGTGGTGCTACGACTCGTGCCCGGCAACCTGCGCGAGGCCTCGGCCGCGCTCGGCGCGCCGCATTGGCGAACTGTGTGGCACGTGGTGCTGCCGACGGCCCGCTCGGGCCTCACCACAGCGGTCATCCTCGGCGTCGCCCGTGGGGTCGGCGAGACCGCCCCGGTCCTGCTCACTGCCGGATACACGTCGACGATGAACCTCAACCCGAGAGCAAATCCGATGGTGTCGCTGCCGCTGGCCGCTTTCGAGCTCGTTCGTTCTCCCCAGCCCACGCAGATCGCTCGCGGCTTCGGCGCAGCTGCTGTGCTGATGGTGCTGGTGCTGTTGCTGTTCAGCATCGCCAGGATCATCGGCGGCCGTCCTGCCGGACGGCTGTCGAAGCGCCAGGCGCGGCGCAGCACGGTGCGTTCGCTCGAGGACCTGGCGCGAGTCGAAGCTCGCCACGTCGAGGTGGTCGGATGAGCCGGCATCAGCTCAGGTCGAGTCGGCGATGGTCGCGGCTGTTCGTTGCGCTGTCCGCTGTGGCGGTTGCTTCGCTGAGCGGCGGGTGGATGACGCCCGTGGGCGAAGCGAGCTTCCAACGCATCTCGGGTGAGGGATCGTCTTGGGCAGGCAACGCCATCGACGCGATGCGCGTGAACGTGCAGCAGTTCGGCATCACGGTCGACTACAACCCCAGCGGTTCGACGGCCGGTCGGAAGAACTTCCTCAACGGCACCGTCGACTTCGCCGCATCGGACATCCCGTTCCAGTTCAGTCCGGAAGATGGCTCGGCGCCCGAGAACCCGGCTCCCGGCAGTTATGCATACATGCCCGTGACCGCAGGTGGAACGGCGTTCATGTACAACCTGAAGATCAATGGTCAGCGGGTCACGAACCTGCGCCTGTCCGGTGAGAACGCCGCCAAGATCTTCACCGGGGCGATCACCACGTGGAACGATCCTCTGCTGCAGGCAGACAACCCGGGACTGACGATGCCGGCACGAACCATCGTGCCGGTGGTTCGCTCCGATGGGTCGGGGTCGAGTGCTCAGTTCACGGGATGGATGATCAATCGGCACCCTGGGATCTGGAACGACTACTGCGATCGGTCCGGACGAGCCCCGGCGTGCGGCCAGACGTCGTTCTACCCGACCATTCCTGGGATGATCTCGCAATCGGGCGACCTCGGCATCGCTGGCTACGTGAGCCAGGGTTTCGCTGAAGGAGCGATCGGCTACGTCAACTACTCGTACGCGTTGGGAACGCAGTTCCCGGTCGCGAAGGTGCTCAATGCGGCCGGTTACTACACCGAGCCGACGCCGCAGAACGTTGCCGTCTCCTTGCTGCAGGCACGGATCAACACCGACGAGAGCAACCCGGCGGTGTACCTCACCCAGCAGCTCGAAGGGGTGTACGCCGACACCGATCCACGAAACTACCAACTGTCGTCGTATTCGTACCTGATCCTGCCGACGAGGCTCGGTGGTCAGTTCAACGAGGACAAGGGGGAGACCCTCGGTGCCTTCTCCTACTACGCCATGTGCCAGGCGCAGCAGCAGTCGGCATCGCTCGGGTACTCACCGATGCCGGTCAACCTGGTCGAGGCTGGCTTCGAACAGATCCGCAAGATCCCCGGAGTCGTCGTCCAGGACATCGACATCTCGCAGTGCAAGAACCCCACCTTCTCGGCCGATGGCACCAACGTACTGGCCCAGAACGCACCGCAACCGCAAGCCTGCGATCGCCAGGGTTCGACACAGTGCGCCAACGGGACCGGTGGGTTGGCCAACGTGCCGACCGCCGTCAACCCGGACGCGGCTGGCGGCTCGGCCCTTCCCGCTGCCGGCGGGGTCACGCCCGCGGGTGGTGCGGCCCCGGTTGCGGGTGGTGCGGCCCCGGCTGCGGGTGGGGTCACCCCAGCGGGTGGCGCGGCTCCGGCGGGGGGTGGCGTGACGCCCGCGGGTGGCGTGGGGACGCCCGCCGCCGACGGGACCACCGTCGACGAGAACGGGGTCACGGTGGATGCCAACGGAATCCCGGTCCTGGTTGTTGCGGACGACTCGAGTTGCGATGCCGACACCGGGGTCTGTGCCGGCGATGCGGCCGCACAATCGGCAGGGCAGGCATCAGCGGGACCCGTCATCGCGACCACCTTGGACCAATCCTCCGGGTGGGGCACGTCGCTGGCCCTGATGATCCTCGTGACGATGCTCACGATCGGTCTCGTGCTGGTGCCGGCGCTGGCATGGCGCTACTTCGCGGTCGCGGGCCAGCCATGACCTCCAGACGTCATTCACGCGTGTGGCTCGTCGCCTCGTTCGCCATCGTTGCCCTGGCGACGTTGGCGTCGTCCGGTGCCGGCGCAGCCGATCCGGGACCCGGCGGCCAGGGCACCGACACCGCGCTGCCGCCGACGGAGTCACAAGTCACCGTGAACGGCCGCGGCATCTTCGCCGATCTGGCAATCACCATCAACCAGACCAGCAACCTGACCAACCAAGCCGTGTCGATCACGTGGACCGGCGGAACGCCGACCGTCACCGGCCCAGGCCGCTTTGGTAGCCAGTACATGCAGATCATGCAGTGCTGGGGTGAAGACGACGGCACCGTTGCCGGCAACCCGGGGCCACCACCCGAACAGTGCGTGCAGGGTGCGGTGGCCGGAACCGTTGGTGGATTGCCGGGCTCGTTGTACCCCGCCGGGCTTTCGCTCAGCCGGGTGATCTCCAGATCCGACTACCCCAACTTCGATCCCGCGGTCGGCCATCTCGAGGTCAGCACGACCAACGTGTGGCTACCGTTTCGGGCGGTTGACGGCACGGAGGTGAAGATCCAGACCGATCAGAACTTCAATCCGACGATCATCGGTGGCAACTTCTGGCTCAACCCGTATTTCAACATCATCACCACCAACGAGGTCGCTGGAGCGGTCACCGGGCCCGACGGGCGCGGCTCCGAACTGTTCCAGGTGCTGACCGGCGTGCAGTCATCGGGCGTCGGGTGTGGGCAGAAGACCCAGCCGATCGGCGGGGGCGAGAAGAAGATCCCTCAGTGCTGGATCGTCGTCGTCCCGCGGGGGGCTCCCACCGCGGAGAACGCGGGTACGCCGTTCGTGGCCGAGGCCGATCAGTACGGTGTCGCGACCTCGCCCGTTTCCCCGGCTGTGTGGCAGCAGCGCATCGCCATCCCGATCGATTTCGTGCCGGTCGATTCGCCCTGTTCGCTCGCGGCTGACAGCCGACGGATCGGCGGTTCCGAGCTCGCCGTGCGCGCCGTCGTCAGCTGGGCGCCGGCGTTGTGCGGTGGTGGCGATCTGCCGCCCTTCGCCTATGGCACCATCGGTGACGACGCCGCCCGCCAGCAGCTGGTGTCGGGGCAGCCCGGCGCACCGGGCATGGTGATCGTCTCGAAGCCGCTCCCGCCGGCTGCCGTTGACCCGCAGCGTCCTGTTGTCTACGCGCCGATCAGTCTGTCGGGGCTCGTCATCGGCTTCAACATCGAGCGCAACCCACGGCCCGACGCGGCCGCGGCTGCGCAGGATCTGGCCGGGGTGCGGATTGCCGAACTCAACCTGACGCCACGGCTCGTGGCCAAGCTCCTCACCCAGTCGTACCGTCAGGCGGTCACGATCCAGGTTGCGCCCGACTACCCCTGGCTGGGTGGCAACCCGATCCACATGGGTTTCGACCCCGACTTCCAACGGTTCAATCCTGAGTTCGAACTGCTCCAGATCGCCGACGGCCGCACGTTCAGCGGTCTCCAGTTGCCGGCCGGCAACTCCGACGCGGCCGAGCAGCTGTGGTCGTGGGTGCTCGCCGACCCGGAGGCACGGGCCTGGATGAACGGCGAGCCCGACGAATGGGGGATGAAGGTCAATCCGGTGTATGGCGCCACCGCGGAGGCCAACTCGACCGGTGCCGCCTTCGGTGACCCGGTGCCGAATTCGTTCCCGAAGGCCGATCCCTACTGCTATCGGGGGCCTGCGCGCGGGCCGAGCAACTCCATCGTTCCTCCCCCGCTGTGCGGGACCGACTGGATGCCCTACAAGCGCAGCTATGCGGAGACGGCCCAGGTCACTCGAGCCGCAGCAGATGGTGCGAAGATCAACGACAACGCGTTCGCCCAGTCGTCGGACCGCGTGTGGGCGGCCGAGCAGCCGCAGTACCTCGGTCGCCGAGGGATGCTCGCCATCACCGACACCCCATCGGCGGCCCAGTTCGGCCTGCAGGCGGCACGGCTGAGTCGTTCGGGCGACAACGGACCGGATCGAGCTTTCATCGCTCCCGATTCCTCCGGCCTCTCCCTGGCTGTCGCAGCGATGGCGCCCGCCGAGGGAACGACCGTGCTACGGCCATCACCGACAGCATCGGCACCCGGTGCCTACCCATTGACCACGCTGGCCTACGCAGCGATCTCGCCGCTTGCGCTCGATGCCGAGGCTCGTTCCGACTACGCAGCCTTCATCGAGTACGCCACTGGCCCGGGCCAGGTACCAGGTCTCGAGCTCGGCCAGCTGCCGCGGGGATATGTGGCGATGCCGAAGAGCCTCAAGGCCGAGGCGGCAACTGTGGCCAACCTGGTGCGAACGATGGTGGCGCCCGTCGCCCCAGCACCCGACACCACTCTGCCAGCCCCCGTCGCGACCCTTCAGCCGAACTCGCCGTCGTTCCCGCAAGGCGGTTCGCCGACACGACGCCCCTCCAGCGGGTCGACGAACAACACCGGCGTCATCACGCCCGGCACCGAGGTACCGGTCGACACCGAGGTGCCCCCGAGCGACGAAGTGCTGATCATTGACGAACTGCCGACGGATGATGCGGACGAATCGGCGGAGTCGACCGCCTCGGTGGTCCTGACCCCCCTCCTCGATCTGGCGGGAAGTCGCTACGCCGTGTCTGGGCTCGGCGTGCTGGCGCTCGGCTCCGCGCTCGGCGCGCTCGAGATCACGAAGCGCCCGCGCCGCCGACTCGACGGCAGCCTGGAACCCCCTCTCGATCTCGGCGAAGCCGGACAGGACTGAGATGCACATGAGACCGTTCTCGCTCGCGCACCCCACTCGGCACTTCGCGCTGAAGATCGTCGCGATCGCGTCCGTGACGTGGTCGATCGCCGGCGGACTCGCCGCGGCGACCGTCGAGTCGCCACTCGATGTTGGCGAGGTGGTCATCGTCGAGGCATACGACCAGACCACGTCGCTCGAGCGCGGCGATGCCGGCACGGAGTTCACCCTGCGCTTGCCCGACGGTTCGACCTGTCCCGGCGACAGCGCCAACGACCAATGGCGAGTCCAGAGCTTCATCATTCCCGTGGCCGACGATCCGGTCGACAACCTGTACGGTCCGATCGGTCCTGAGCCCTGGGATCAGGGGGATCGATACGCCGTGTTCCGGCAGGACACCCGTCCCTTCGTCCACCAGCCGACCCTGAAGAACCCTGCACCCGGCCAGCCTGGGGTCATCGCGGCCCTCCCGCCGATGACCTTCACCGTGATCGAAGAGGAGGGGATCCCCGACGGGCGATATCGCATCGGCGTGGCCTGCACCTACTTCGGTTCGACGGCGAAGTACTGGGACACCGAGATCGTGTTCTCCACCGCTGCAGGCGCTGACGGGGACACGGATCTCGGCACGCTCACTTGGCGCCTCGCGAGCGCGCCGGCGACAGATCCTGACGGCGTCGGCAGCTCGAACCAAGGCGGGCTCGGTAGGTGGGGTTTACCGGCAGCCGCTGGTCTCGGCGCTGTCGTCGCGGCCTGGTACCTCTGGCAACGCAGATCTCGTCGGACCACCACACTCGCAAAGGATCCCCACTGATGATTCTCAACCTTCGAGCCCGTCGGCGGGCACGCAACTCGGCTCGCGCCGGGGCAGTGTTCTCGGCGGCGATGCTGATGCTCAACGTCGTGTCGTTGATCCAGGCCGACGAGCAGGCGGAAGCGGCGACGGGTTTCCTGGGCGGCGTCGAGTTCCGTCGGCCGGCCGACGGCATCGCCGTGACCGGCGGCGGCAGTGCGACGGAGTTCTCGATGGTTCCTCCACAGGGTGCTGCATGCGAGGGGAGCGGCGCGGGGACACCTGCCTATCGGTGGCAGACGTACCTCGTGGCTGCTTCGGTCGATGTGGGATCACTCACCTATGCCACAGGCCCGAACCCAGTAGGTGATGCCTTCGTGTCGGCGATGTTCGATGCAACGGCCGGCAGCGCGATCAGCAACAAGGGTCCGGCTGCGACTCCGTTGGGACTGATCTCGGGGATTCCGACGATGTCGTTCGGGGCGTTCACCCCGGCTGGAACCCTGCCGGCCGGCGAGTACAAGATCGGGTTTGCGTGCACCAAGGCCGGGGTGACCGATAGCTGGTGGACGGCACAGATCACGGTCGTGGCCGCGGCGAGCGACTCACCCGCCGGGATCACCTGGACCGTTTCCTCCAACACCAACAACACGACTACCACGACCACCACGACCACCACGACCACCACCACCATCGCCTCGACGACCACCACGGCCCCCCGATCGACCACCACGACGGTGCCGCGAACTACGACGACCAGCGTCGGGGCGACGACCACCACCAGCGTCGGGGTGACGAGCACCACGATCGGCTTCACGGTCCTGCCCGCAAGTCCAGTGGTTGGTTCGTCGGGATCCGGCTCGATCCCGGTAACCGGCTCATCGCCGATCCCGTTCGTGGTGTGGGCGTTGCTGTTGCTCGTCTTCGGCCGGATGGCCGTTTTGCTTGCTCGCCCGCCCAGGCTGTTCCCTACCGCAGCGCAATGACCCCCACCTTCGCCTTGTCCCGCGCGAGGTCTCCTCGGCTGCGCTGGCGCGCGGAACCGCGCAACCGACCGATTCCGGTCTCGCGAGGGGCCAATGTCCCGCCGCTCAGCCCCAGCCTGCAACTGCTCCGGGCCACCCTCGTGCTCGTCTTCGTGCTGTCTTTGACCCTGTTGACCCAGCTCGTCGTGGTCAGCTCGCTGCAACATTCGGCCGCGCAGGGCCGCTCCCTCGATTCCTTCCGGAGCGAACTGGCCAAGGGCACCGCTCCGATCGGGCCGACCGATTCGGAGGGCAACCAACTACAGCTCGGGACGCCGGTCGCGTACATCGAGATCCCATCGATCGGGGTCCGTGAGGTCGTCGGCGAGGGGACCACATCGGGTGTGCTGTTCGACGGGCCTGGCCATCGACGCGATTCGCCGCTGCCGGGCCAGGTAGGTACGAGCGTGGTGTTCGGGCGCCGGGCCGCCTTCGGCGGACCGTTCTCGAGCATCGGTGAGCTCACCGCAGGTGATGCGGTCACCGTGACGACCGGCCAGGGAGTGTTCACGTTCAAGGTCACCGGTGTCCGCCCGGAAGGTGCGCCGGTACCGCCCGCACCATCGGCAGACGCTGCCCGGCTCCTGCTCGTCACTGCGGCCGGCCGGCCCTTCCTCCCGGGCGGTGTGCTCCGCGTCGACGCCGAGCTCGACGGAGTAGCAGTCATCGGCCCGGCGCGGCTGATCAGTGCTTCGGCCCTCCCTGCCGCGGAGCGGATCATGGGCGGCGATGCGCGCACGCTCTGGGCCCTCGCACTCTGGTTGCAGGCGCTGATCGCCCTGTCGTTGGGAGTGGTGTGGGCATGGCACCGCTGGGGTCGTGCTCAGGCGTGGGTCGTGTTCTTGCCTCCGTTGGTGCTCGTCGGTCTCGCGACCTCCGGCGAGGCCGCCCGCATCCTGCCCAACCTGTTGTGATCGGGCGCGTTCGACATGACTCTCGAGGAGCCGACTGCTGTGACCTGTGATCCGATTCCGACGCCCCGGCCCGGAGCGTCCAGCAACGGACAGCGCGCTGCCGTCAGGGTCGCCTCGTTCCCTCGCGCCGCAGTGGTGCAGCTCGTCAGCGGTGATGCGCTTGCGCCCAACGCGGTCGTGGCCGATCTGCATCCTGCCAGCGTCACCGTCACCAGCACGCGCGTGGCTGCCACTGACGGCGACATCGCCTGGTCGTGGCTGGTCAATGACCTCGAGGCGGTCATCCATGGCGCCGATGCACCATGGACGATCTTCGTCGTCCCGGGGATCGCCGACTTCGGCGTGGCGGTGCCCGCCGAGCAGGTCACCGAGTTCCGCAACGCCCTGGCCGGTCTCCCCGGTGTCAGGGTGCGCCAGCAGCAGGGCTCTGTTCCTCGTGATCCGGCGCCGTCTGTACCGCCACCGCCGCGACCGCCCGCACCACCCTTCGCGAGTCTCGCGGCCCCAGCCGCGGTGGTCGAGGTGGTGTTGCCGCTCGTCGCCGATGCTGTGGTCCCCTCGGCGGCCCCGACTCCAGCCCCGGAGCTCGCCGCCGGCGAACGTCCGCCCTTGTTCCCACCGGCCCCGCTCGTTGCCTCGCCGGCCGCCACGATCACCGAACCCGTGGCCGTCGTCGCACCGCCGGTCGTCGCCGGCGCACCGCCGGTCGTTGCCGTAGCGGCTCCGCCCGTGGTTGCCGAGGCGCCGACGGTGCACAACGGGCCGGGACTGGTGCTCGGCGCAGTCGTGGTCGAGCAGGCTCCGAAGGCAGGTCGGTGGCGCGTCCGCGAACGTCACCAGGCGGCCAAGACCGACATGATCTCGCCGCCGGCCTCATTGACCGGTATCGATGCTCGGGGCATCTCGGCATGGTTCGGAACCCACCAGGTGCTCGATCGTGTGTCGCTGGAGATGGCCGCGGGTGAGGTGACCGCTCTGATCGGTCCTTCCGGCTGCGGCAAGTCGACCTTCCTGCGAATCCTCAACCGGATGCACGAGATGATCCCGTCGGCCTCATTGGCCGGAGAGGTGCTGCTCGACGGCCACGACATCTACGACGCCAGTCGCAAGCTCACCGATGCGCGGCGCGAGATCGGCATGGTCTTCCAGAAACCGAACCCGTTCCCGGCGATGTCGATCTACGACAACGTGCTGGCAAGCCTACGCTTGACGGGGGTGAAGGCCGGCATCGAGGTGAAGGACGAGATCGTCGAGTCGTGCCTGACCAAGGCCGGTCTGTGGGCCGAGGTACGCGATCGGCTCCGTCAACCCGGTGGCGGATTGTCGGGCGGCCAGCAGCAGCGCTTGTGCATCGCCCGCGCCTTGGCGATCCGACCGCGGGTTCTGTTGATGGACGAACCGTGCTCGGCCCTCGATCCCACCTCGACGCGCAGGATCGAAGAGACGGTGATGCAGCTCGTGTCGGAGGTGACGATCGTGATCGTCACCCACAACATGCAGCAAGCGGCGCGCGTCTCGAATCGCTGTGCGTTCTTCCTCGCCGAGCACGGCACCCCAGGGGTCATCGTCGAGCACGGCCCGACCAAGGCGATGTTCGGCTCACCGCAGGACTCGCGCACCAACGACTACGTGACGGGTCGTTTCGGATAGCCCCACGGCATCCATCAGATGAACACTCCGCGTCTCCGGTCAGCGTTCACCTTGACGACATCTGAACGTCGGTTGGGCGACTTATGGGGCTGTCACGCTCAGCACGCTCTGAGAGGAATCAGGGCGCTCCTCCTCACCGAAGGGTTTCCACATCACCATGATGACTTCACGCAAGCAGCGAGTGGCCATCGGCATCGCACTCACCGCAGCGATGGCCGCCAGCCTCTACACCGGAACGGCCCAGGCTGATCCCAAGCAGTACGACGCCTTCGTCGGTGTCGGCTCCGACACCACCCAAGACGTAATGAACGCCTTCGCCGGCAACGCGAACAACATCCAGTACACCCCAGTTGCCAGCGGTACGGCGACCGGCAACAAGCAGCTCATCTCGTTCGACGCGGCGATTCCCGCCGGTGTCTCCGATCAGTGCATCACGCCCAAGATCGGCCTCTCCACCTACACCCGTCCCAACGGCTCGAGCGCCGGTCGCCGTGCCCTCTACGCCTCGAGCGGTCTGTCCGTGGCGGGTTGGACGGGAAGCACCAGCACCACCGGTGTGCCCATCTGCGCCACTGCGGTCGACATCTCCGGAACGGTCGACTACGCCCGTTCTTCGTCCGGCCCTGCCAACGGCGACACGAGCACCCTCACCACCTACATCCCGTTCGGCCGTGACGGCATGAGCTTCGGCTACTACCGTGCCGCCGGCGCGCCCGTCACCTCCCTCACCCGGGCGCAGCTGACCACGTTGTTCACCACCGGCCCGCAGGTCATCGATGGAGTCCGGATCGTGCCGTGTGGCATCCAGACGTCATCAGGCACCTACTCGTTCTGGCAGACGGTGACCACTGCCACCGCTGCGCAGGAGAACACCGCAACGTCCGAGTGCAACAACCTGCAGGTCGGTGGCGTGGCCGTCGGTCGCTCGCAGGAGAGCGACGCGCTGCAGCTCAAGACCCGTGGTGACGCCTTGGCCGCAGTCGCCGGCCAGGCGAACTCACAGGTGGTCATCGGCTACTCGGCCGCGAACTTCATCTCCGTGAGCAACGGGGCCTCGACGAGCACAATCCCGTCGACGGTCAACGTCGGAATCGGCGCGATCAGCGATGCCGGCGGCGGCGTGGTCCTCGGGAGCCCGATCATCGGCGCCACCGCACCGTTCACGCCGAACCCGACGTTCTACGCGAACAGCGTCTTCGGCCGCAACGTCTACAACGTGCTGCCCACCTCGGTGGCCACCGGAGGCGGTAACGCAGCCATCAAGGCACTGTTCGTGAGCACGTTCACCGACGCAACGCAGACGACGATCGTCACCCCGTCGAGGATCTGCGCGGCAACCAGCACGATCAACACCTTCGGGTTCCTCGCCATCTCCACCTGCGGTTCCACGACGCTCAAGGGCAACTACCTCACGGGCGTGTCGTGAACCTCGACGTCAACACCCATCACCGTTCATCCCATACCACTGTCGAAAGGAACCACTCCTCCATGTTTCGTAAACTCACCCGGCTCGCCGTCGTTGGAGCAGCTCTGTCTGCATCCGTCGTCGGTCTGACCGCCCTCAACGTGTCCGCCGCGCCGCCGTTGGGAGCCAACACGTTGACTCCCGCCTCCGGCACCGACGCCACCGTATTCAGCCTCACGCCGCCCGCCGGTTCGTCCTGCACGGGTAGCGGTAGCGGCACGCCTGCCTATCGTTGGCAGACCTACATGGTGTCTGCTGCTGTTGATGCATCGACTCTCACCTACGCCTCCGGTCCGAACCCGATCGCCGGTCAGTTCGTGTCGCCGTTGTTCGACAGCTTCGGCACGACCATCCAGAACCGTGGCCCTGCTGCCACGCCGCTCGGCTTGATCAGTGGCATCCCGACGATGTCGTTCAGTGCCCTGACCACCGACCCGCTGTTGGTCGATGGCGCCTACAAGATCGGCTTCGCCTGCACCCAAGCCGGCGCACTCGACGCCGGCAAGTACTGGGAGACCCCGATCACGATCAGCGGCCGCACCGCAACGGGCTTCAACTACTCGTTCGGCGCGGTTCCTGGTGCTCCGACGGGCGTCGTCGTCACCGCTGGTGACGCTCAGCTGAGCGTGGCCTTCGCCGCGGTCACTGCCGCTCCAAGCGTCACCGGCTACACGGTGACCGCGACTCCATCGGGCGGCGGCGCTCCGGTCACACAGACCGGCGCAGGCTCGCCGATCGTCGTGGCCGGCCTCACCAACGGCACCCTGTACAACGTGACTGTCGCGGCAACCAACAGCGTCGGTACCGGCGCAACGGCTGCGGGTAGCGGCACACCGGCACTGGGAGCGCTTCCGGGCGTGACCGGCCTGACGGTGGTCGCTGGCGCAACGCCCGACATCGCCGTCCTCAACTGGACCAACCCGGCTGGCTCGAACGGCGCGACCATCGCGGTCACGCCGGCCCAGGCAGGCTTCCCGGTGACGCTCGGTGTCGGTGTGAGCACCTACACCACGGCGTCGTTGGCCCCAGGTGTGTACGCCTTCACGGTGTCCGCTACCTACGCCGCTGGCAACCCCTCGACGCCGGCTACGGGCAACTTCCAGGTGTTCGCCGGCGCCGTGATCATCCAGGACATCACGGTGGTTCGCCCCACCGGTGCCTTGGTGTTGACGCAGCGTTGCGGCGTCAACGGCTCCGCAGCAGCCCTTCCGAGTGACGGGGTGTTCGGCCCGTTGGCTGCTATTCCGGCCACGCTCAACGCCGATCCGGGTCCGACCGGCTACGCCTACGGCGGTCTGCCCGTCGGAACGGCCCCGACCCCGGTGGGTGCCACTGAGTTCGCTCAGTATCCGTACCCCGTCGACGCAGCCGGCATTCCGCTGGTGACCTACCCGACCAACTGTGGTGTCAACCTCGGCACCGGTCGGCTGATCACGAGTGGCGCTCGGGCCGGTCAGTACTTCGCGGCCACGGGAGTCATGAACCAGATCACCGTTGTCAACACGCAAGACGTCGACAGCGGCTGGACCCTCAACGGCCGGATGAGCACCTTCAACCGCACCGGCGGCGGCGACTCCTTCAGCGGCAACCTGCTTGGTTGGAACCCCGAAGTCACGTATGACTCGGCACCCAACCTCGACGGGTACGACATGTCGGTTGCTGCCGGTGGTGTCCGTGAGGCCACCTCGACCGCTTCGACTTCCGGTTTGGGCGACGTCTCCAACGAGACGAACACCACGCTGGCCCAGTCGTTGGCCAAGTCGCCGGCCGGCTCCAGCCTCGGCATGGCCGTGGTCGATGCCCGCTTGCGGCTGTTGATCCCGGTGACCGCCAACGCGGGCACCTACACCGGAACGCTCACCTTCACCACCGTGTGACCAGGTAGTTCCCAACATCCAGTACTACCTGTCGGTGGTGCGGGACGGCTTCGGTCGGCCCGCACCACCGACAGCGTTTTCCAACGCCTCCAGCAATTCCGACAGCTCCACCCACGGGTACGCTCGCCACTACGGCTTGCCCTCGGAGAGCTCCCTGCCAAGAAGGTCAAGACACTCATGAAGACCAGCCGACATCACATCATGCGGGCTACTGCTGCGGCGGTCGCACTGCTCTCGTTCGGCCTCGCGGCTGGTCACGCCAGGGCCAGCGTGCCTCCCAGCGAACCCATCCCTGCCACCGACGCGAGCACGCCGCCCGTTGACGGGGCGCTGCCAGAGATGGTGCAGAGCTGGACGCTCACACCCGGCGGATCGGCCGACGGCGACCAGGCCGGCAGCCGGCCGAACCTCGCGTATCAGGTCGATCCTGGCACCGTGATCGAAGACACCGTCATCGTGTACAACCTGGGCAACGTGCCGATGCGCT
>CXWL01077759.1_pt1 | contig 26451 bp, 22 predicted proteins | sample 590931 | NCBI WGS metagenome assembly CXWL01 (sample SAMEA3498368, study PRJEB10139) | groundwater metagenome | biome: water well; material: biofilm material | place: Germany | collected 2015-04-27
CAACCTGCGCAAGGACGCCGCCGGCGCCATCCTGTACAGCGCCGAAAAGGCGACCTGGATGGCCGGCGAGGCGATCCAGGCGCTGGGCGGCAACGGCTACATCAACGAGTACCCGGTCGGCCGCCTGTGGCGCGACGCCAAGCTGTACGAGATCGGCGCCGGCACCAGCGAGATCCGCCGCATGCTGATCGGCCGCGAACTGTACAACGAAACCCGCTAGGCCGCCGAGATGATTCCTTCCACCTAAGCCGGACCGCCACCATGAGCAAGATCGAATCAAAGCTGAATCCGCGTTCCGATGATTTCAAGGCCAACGCGCAGGCGATGCAGGCGCTGGTCGACGACCTGACGGCGAAGGTCGCCGCGATCGCGCAAGGCGGCGGCGAAGTCGCTCGCCAAAAGCACAGCGCGCGCGGCAAGCTGCTGCCGCGCGAACGGGTGCAGATGCTGCTCGATCCGGGCACCCCTTTCCTCGAATTTTCGCAACTGGCCGCCTACGGCATGTATCACAACGCCGCGCCGGCGGCCGGCATCATCACCGGCATCGGCCGCGTCGCCGGCCAGGAATGCGTGATCGTCTGTAACGACGCCACCGTCAAGGGCGGCACCTACTATCCGCTGACGGTCAAGAAGCATTTGCGTGCGCAGGAAATAGCCGCACAAAACCGTCTACCCTGCATCTATCTTGTCGATTCCGGCGGCGCCAACCTGCCCAACCAGGAAGACGTGTTCCCCGACCGCGACCATTTCGGCCGCATCTTCTTCAACCAGGCCAACTTGTCCGCTCAGGGCATCGCGCAGATCGCCGTCGTCATGGGTTCGTGCACCGCCGGCGGCGCTTACGTGCCGGCGATGAGCGACGAGTCGATCATCGTCAAGGATCAGGGCACCATCTTCCTGGGCGGCCCGCCGCTGGTGAAGGCCGCCACCGGCGAAGTGGTGAGCGCCGAGGACCTGGGCGGCGGCGACGTCCATACACGGCTGTCCGGCGTGGTCGACCACTTGGCGCAAAACGATCTGCACGCGCTGGCCCTGACGCGCAAGATCGTCGGCAACCTGAATCGCACCAAGCCGGCGCAGATGGTGTTGCGCGAAAGCGTCGAACCGCTCTACCCCGCGCAAGAACTGCATGGGGTCATTCCGGTCGATACGCGCAAGCCGTTCGACGTGCGCGAAGTGATCGCGCGGGTGGTCGACGCCAGCGCCTTCGACGAATTCAAGGCGCGCTACGGCACCACGCTGATCTGCGGCTTCGCCCACATCAGCGGCATGCCGGTCGGAATCATCGCCAACAACGGCATCCTGTTTTCGGAAGCCGCACTGAAGGCGACCCACTTCATCGAACTGTGCTGCCAGCGCAAGATCCCGCTGGTATTCCTGCAGAACATAACCGGCTTCATGGTCGGCCGAAAATACGAAAATGAAGGCATCGCGCGCAATGGCGCCAAGATGGTCACGGCGGTAGCGACGGCCGCCGTGCCGAAGTTCACGGTGATCATCGGCGGCAGTTTCGGCGCCGGCAATTACGGCATGTGCGGGCGCGCATTCTCGCCGCGCTTGTTGTGGATGTGGCCCAACGCGCGCATCTCGGTGATGGGCGGCGAACAGGCCGCCAGCGTGCTGGCGACGGTCAGGCGCGACAACATCGAGGGCAAGGGCGGCGCCTGGAGCGAACAAGAGGAAGCCGCGTTCAAACAGCCGATCAAGGAGCAATACGAGCATCAGGGCCATCCCTACTACGCCAGCGCGCGGCTATGGGACGACGGCGTGATCGATCCGGCCGACACGCGCATGGTGTTGTCGCTTGGCCTGTCGGCGGCACTGAATGCGCCGGTCGAGGAGACGCGTTTCGGCGTGTTCCGCATGTAGTGCCCGTATCCAGGCTGGCGGCGGCCGCATCGGTGCGCGCCGCGCCGCCGCTCTGCCCCAACCCTTTTGAAAGCGTCGCATGTTCACCAAGATCCTGATCGCCAACCGCGGCGAAATCGCCTGCCGCGTCGCCGCCACTGCGCGCCGCATGGGCATCAAGACCGTCGCCGTATATTCCGACGCGGATGCCAACGCCAAGCATGTGGCCATGTGCGATGAAGCGGTGCTGATCGGCCCCGCGGCCGCGCGCGAGAGCTACCTGAAAGCCGAGACCATCCTGCAAGTGGCCAAAGCCACCGGCGCCCAGGCGATCCACCCCGGCTACGGATTCCTGTCCGAGAACGAGGACTTCGCCCGCGCCTGCGAGAGCGCCGGCGTGGTCTTCATCGGCCCGCCGGCCTCCGCGATCCACGCGATGGGCTCCAAGTCGGCCGCCAAGACGCTGATGGAAAAAGCCGACGTGCCGCTGGTGCCTGGCTACCACGGCGACAACCAGGATGCCCCGTTCCTGCAAGGCCAGGCCGACCAAATGGGCTATCCGGTCCTGCTCAAAGCCAGCGCCGGCGGCGGCGGCAAGGGCATGCGTATCGTCGAGCGAAGCGGCGATTTCAAGGCAGCCCTGGTCTCGTGCAAGCGCGAAGCGATCAGCAGCTTCGGCGACGACAAGGTGCTGGTCGAAAAATACCTGACCCAGCCGCGCCATATCGAAATCCAGGTGTTCGCCGATACCCAGGGCGACTGCGTCTACCTGTTCGAGCGCGATTGCTCCGTGCAGCGGCGCCACCAGAAAGTGCTGGAAGAAGCGCCGGCGCCGGGCATGACCGACGCGCGGCGCGAGGCAATGGGCAATGCGGCGGTGGCAGCGGCCAAGGCGGTCGGCTATGTCGGCGCCGGCACGGTCGAATTCATCGCCAACCAGGACGGCTCGTTCTATTTCATGGAAATGAATACCCGCTTGCAGGTCGAGCATCCGGTCACCGAGATGATCACCGGCACCGACCTGGTCGAATGGCAGCTGCGCGTGGCGTATGGCGAGCCGCTGCCGCTGACGCAGTCGCAGCTGCGCATCAGCGGACACGCGCTGGAGGCGCGCATCTACGCNNCACATGCCGCTGGCGGTGACGTTCAGGCGCAACGAGGACGCGGCTTCGCGCTACCCGGCCGCCGTCCGCATCGACTCCGGCGTGCGCCAGGGCGACGCCATCTCGCCATTCTACGACCCGATGATCGCCAAGCTGATCGTCTGGGGCGCCAACCGCGAGGAAGCGCTGGCGCACATGGCGCAGGCACTGTCGGAATACCAGGTCGTCGGCGTGGCCACCAACATCGCCTTTCTCAAGCGCCTGGTCGAGAGCAAATCCTTCGCCAGCGCCGACCTTGATACCGGCCTGATCGAACGCAACCAGGAAACACTGTTTCCGCCGGTTCAACCGGCTTCGCTGACGGTACTGGCTTTGGCTGCGGCGGCCCTGCTTGGCGCCGAACAAGATGGCGTCAAGCCCGGCGGCGACCCTTGGGCGCAGACCTCGGGCTGGCTGTTAAACAGCGTGCAACAGCGTCGGATCGATTTTGGCGACGAAGAGAATGCCTATCCGGTGACGATCGCCTACCATCCCGACGGCTGGGGGATCGAGTACGCCGGCGACAGCGCAGTGTTCATCATCGTCGAGCGCCATGGCAAGGAGCTCGTCATCAAGCTCGACGGCAATAGCGTGCGCGGCACCGTCGTGCGCGAAAATGAAACCTTGCATGTCTTCAGCGCGGGCGCGCATACAGCGCTGCTGTACACCGACCCGATGGCGCATGCAGGCGAAGCCGAAACCGAAGGCGGTCGCCTGACTGCGCCAATGCCGGGAAAGATCGTCGCAATCCATGTCAGGCAAGGCGATGCGGTGGAAAAAGGCACACCCCTGCTGGTGATGGAAGCCATGAAAATGGAACACACCATCGCCGCTCCCGGTGCCGGCGTTGTGGAAGAGCTGCTGTACAGTGTCGGCGACCAGGTAACGGATGGTACGCAGTTGCTGATTTTGAAGATGAAATGATGCTGGCGCGGACACGCGACGCGCTCAACCATGCGTCGAACTCGGGCGCCCCGCGCGCCAAGCTTGCCAAATAGCACGGAAAAGGAATTACTGGTCAATGATTACCCTATTTCACTGCATGAGCGCGCGGTCCTTCCGGCCGCTATGGATGTTGGAAGAACTGGGCCTACCGTATGAACTGAAGATGTTGTCGTTTCCGCCGCGCGTGCTTGAGAAGAGCTATCTGGAAATCAATCCACTGGGTACTGTGCCGGCGCTGTTCGACGGCGACGTGCGCATGACCGAATCGGCGGCCATGTGCCAATATCTAGCCGCGCGCGCCGGCGCAACGACACTCGATGTTTTAGCAAGCGAAGCGAGCTACGGTGCATTCCTGAATTACCTGCACTTCGGCGAAGCGACCTTAACATTCCCGCAAACCCTTGTGCTGCGCTACGCCCATTTTGAACCCGAGAAACGTCGGGTACCTCAGGTAGCCGAAGATTATTCAAAGTGGTTCTTGGCGCGCCTGCGCACGCTCGAACCTGTACTGGCGCAGCACGATTATCTTGCGGCGGACCGTTTCACCGCTGCCGATGTGTCGGTCGGCTATGCACTGTTGCTTGCAGAGCACCTGGGCCTGAAGCCTCGCTTTACACCGGCCGTGCTGGCCTACTGGGAGCGCCTACGCGAACGTGACGGGTTCCGGCGCGCAATGGCGGCCCAAGAAAAGGCAGCGCTGACGCAGTGCGTTTCGACTGTGCCGGCACCGGATATCCGTCCCCCTCGGTGATCACCGAGCGTGCGCATCGCACGGCGCAGCCATGGTATATCCGGTCGAACCTGGAGCGGCATTGACAGGACTACCGATTCTGGTATCGCAACGCGTCAACCAGCAATGCAAACGCCGGGTGGTGTTGCCGACGGCTAGGATAGTAAAGGTGATATCCGGACAATTTCGGACACCAGTCGTCAAGCACGGTCACCAGCCGGCCGCTCGTCACATGCTTTTCAACCTGATCCATCGGGAGATAGCCGAGACCAAACCCCTCGAACGCAGCCTCCACGATCAGGTCAATCGTATTGAAGACCAGCGGACCCTCGGTCCGGACCTTGATCTCTCGCCCTTTNNGCCGCGACGACCGCCATTTGAATATCCGGCGCCATACGCACGGCGATCATGTCCTTCGCGACCTGCTCCCCTAGCCGCACGCCTGCATCGAAGCGCTGCGCCACGATGTCGACAAGACCGTAATCGAGGGTGATTTCGACGGTGATGTCCGGATAGTCAGGCAAGAGTTTTTTCAGCACGGGCCAGATAACTGTTTTCGCCGCGTGCTCGACCGATGTGATGCGGATAATGCCGGCCGGCTTTTCACGAAATTCGCTCAGTGCCGCCACGCTCGCGTCGAGTTGCTCCAAGGCCGGTACCAGCGTCTGCAACAGGCGCTCCCCCGCTTCGGTAGCCGCAACGCTACGGGTCGTTCTCGTCAGGAGCCTCAGCCCCAGCCGTTTCTCCAGCCGTCCCACGATCTGGCTGAGCGCCGATGGCGACATCCCCAGCTTCGCGGCAGCCTTGGTGAAACTCGACTCGTGCGCCACAGCAACGAAGGCTGTCAGGTCCGCCATCTCATCCCGTTGCATTTGTTAGCCTCGCTTAATAGTTCATGCACATTTTACCATCTAGTCACGCAACCGCACTGGCACTACCATGAATCTGTGACCGAAACCGCGAGTCTGGCATCACAGCAGGTACCAGACGATATTTGGGCTTAATAACATGGGCCGCAATACCCGTTACAAACCACCGAAGGAACATCCGATATGAGCACTCTGCCAACCAGCCGCTTTCCTACTTCCCTGAACCGTCGAAAGACTCTCCTTGAAGTTTCCACTTTGACTGCAGCGTTATTGTTGCCGCAACTTGCGACAGGCGCTGACAAGCCGTCCGTCACTCAAGCGGGCGGGATTGTCGTACAAGGCGTCCGCTTCAAGAACCAGGCGATCAAAATGGCCGGCAACGTCTATTCCCCGAAGGGTTTGAATAAACGCGAAAAGTACCCAGCCGTGGTCGTCGTCCATCCTGGCGGAGGCGTCAAGGAACAGGCGGCAGGCCTGTACGCGCAAAAGCTGGCGGAACAGGGGTTTGTGGTCCTGACGTTCGATGCGTCGCACCAGGGTGCAAGCGGTGGCCTGCCGCGGTTTCTGGAAGACCCGACCAAACGCGTCGAAGATGTACGGAGCGCTGTCGATTATCTGACGACGCTGGCGTATGTCGACGTCAGCCGCATTGGCGCCCTCGGAATCTGCGCAGGCGGCGGGTACGCCATCAAGGCCGCGACGAGCGAGCGCCGCATCAAGGCTGTCGCCACCGTTAGCGCGGTTGACATCGGCGCCGGGACCCGTAAAGGGTGGGACGGCAAGGCACCGGTGGCAGACCAGATCGCCATGCTCGACGCAGTCGCCAAGCAACGCACGGCGGAAGCAGCCGGCACCCCACCGATGTACGTCACGTATGTCCCAACCACCCCGGACAGCACCACGCCGGCGGACCTGCGTGAGGCCTCCGACTACTATCTGACGTCACGCGGACAACATCCGAACGCACCGAACAAGCTGCTGTACGCAAGCCTCGACAAGATGGCCTCGTTTACGGCCCTCGACCAGGTGGATTCGATGCTGATCCAGCCCGCGCTGTTCATCGCCGGAAGTTCGGCCGGCTCGCTCTGGCACAGTCAGGAAGCGTTTCAGAAAGCAAAGGGCGACAAGGAGCTCTTCATCGTCGACGGCGCCACCCACATGACGCTGTACGATGGCAAAGAGCATGTGGCGATTGCGATGGGCAAGCTCTCCCCATTCTTCAAGCGCACGTTGTAAGCACATCCTAGTGCGCGCTTGCCCCGAAGTGGGCGCCAGCCGCCACCGGGCAGATCCTTGCATCCACATCATTTTGCATCAGACGGAACGTCCCTGGCTACCAATCCTGCTTCTGGCGCCGGCCGGCTTCACCGTGCTGACGACCGAATTTATGATCGTCGGATGGCTCCCGGCGATCGCGCGCGGTTGCTTTGACGGGACCGTTTCTCACAACTGTATTTAGCCGCGCTGACCGAGGCGCAACCGAACCCAGAAGTGGCTGTCATCCATTACTCGCGGTCCGGCCACTCGGAGGCTGTGGCGCGCGAAATAGCGCGTGAGTTGAATGCGCCGATTGCCAGAATTACCGCGAAGTGCTTCTTGAGCCAACTCACGGGAAAGTAGCCGCCGGTTTTGTGGGGGGAAATGTGGGGGGGGTAAAAATCGTTAGCTCATGAAAAAGGCCAGCGCTGAGGCTAGCCTAAGTCATTGATTTTATTGGTCGGGACGGAGTGATTCGAACACTCGACCCCTTGCACCCCATGCAAGTACGCTACCAGGCTGCGCTACGCCCCGACGAGGTCGGAATTATATCAGAGCATTTGCCATTTTTACCAGCATCTCACCGCTTCCAGCACATCCGAATCATGTCCCTTTGCCTGCCCTCAAACAGGCTGCAAAACAGTCACAAGCGCCCGCCCCATAGCCGCCCCAAAAGTCCAACCGTACGCCGAGCCAAAAAGCAATCAGGTACCATTTGTCATAATTTCTTGCGTTCTACAAAGTTCATAATTGCAACAAGGGGTCCTCTCCTCATGGAAAACCAAAACAGCGAGACTACTCGCTTTCTCTCCACCGGCGTGCCCGGGCTGGACACCATCCTGGGGGGCGGCCTCACCAGCGACCGCCTGTTCCTGATCGAAGGCGAACCAGGTACCGGCAAGACCACGCTGGCACTGCAATTCCTGTACGAAGGCGTGCGCCGCGGCGAGTCCGTCATCTACATCACCCTGGCTGAAACGCGCGTCGAGCTCAATGCCGTCGCCGCCTCGCACGGCTGGTCAATGGACGGCATCCACGTCGAGGACATCATCCCGGACGAGAACATCCTCCACCCGGAGCAGCAGTTCACGATCTTCCACCCGTCCGAAATCGAGATGGGCATGACGACCCGGCGCATCCTCGATGCGATCGAAAAATTCAAGCCGACCCGCGTGGTGCTCGATTCGCTGTCGGAGCTCCAGCTGCTGGCGGAAAGCCCGCTGCGCTACCGGCGCCAGGTGCTCGCATTGAAGCAGTACCTGGCCGGAAAAGGCTGCACCACCCTGTTCCTCGATGACCGCACCGCCCTCTCCGGCGACCTGCAGGTGCGCAGCGTGGCGCATGGCGTGATCGCGCTCGAACTGGTCAACCAGGACTATGGCTCCGAACGGCGCCGCGTGCGGATCGTGAAGTACCGCGGCATCGCATTCCGCGGCGGATCGCACGACTACAAGATCGTCACCGGCGGCCTGATGGTTTACCCGCGCCTGATCGCTGCCCAAACGCGCGTCATGATCGAGCGCCAGCAGCTCTCGAGCGGCCTGCCCGAACTTGACGCGCTCACCGGCGGCGGCCTCGATGAAGGCACCAGCACGCTCATTTCCGGACCGCCCGGCACCGGCAAATCGTCGCTCTGCTCGCAGTACGCATATGCGGCAACCCAGCGCGGGCAGAAGGCTGCGATGTTCCTGTTCGAAGAAGCGGCCAACAACCTGCTGCTGCGCTCGAGCGGCCTGGGAATGGACCTGCGCGGCGCGATCGCCGACGGCATGCTCGATATCCAGCAGATCGATCCGGCCGAGATGGCGCCAGGCGAATTCATGCAGGCGGTCACCGACGCCGAGGCTGCCGGCGCGCGCGTGATCGTCATCGATAGCCTGAACGGCTATCTGAAAGCGATGCCGGACGAACGCTTTCTCGCCACCCACCTGCACGAGCTGCTGACCTACCTGGGCCAGCGCGGCGTGGTCACCATCCTGGTCGGAGTCCAGGCCGGCCTCATCGGCGGGAACATGTCGACATCGGTCGACGCGAGCTACATCGCCGACAGCGTGATCATGCTGCGCTACTTCGAATCGCGCGGCCAGGTGCGCCAGGCCATATCGGTGTTCAAGAAACGCGTCGGCAAGCATGAGCGCACCATTCGCCTGTTCACCATGAGCAGCGGAAAAGGCATCCGCGTGGGCGAAGTGCTCACCAATTTCCACGGCATCCTGACCGGCGTTCCAACGTTCGAAGAAGGCGCCGATTACAATTTCGACGACGAGGTCGCATAGGCCGGATATGGAAAATCGGGTCCTTATTTACGCTCCGTCCGGCCAGGACGCGGTCCTCGCTTCGAAGATGCTGACCCTGGCGCAGGTCGAGAACCTCGTCACCCTGACCGCGGCGGCGCTGTCGGAACAGCTGCTTCTCGGCGCCGGCGCCGTGCTGACGGTGGAGGAAGCGCTGTCGAACGGCGGATTGAAAGCGATCGGCGAATACGTCCAGTCCCAGCCCAGATGGTCCGACCTGCCGGTCGTGCTGCTGACCAATCGCGGACCGGATTCGCTCAGCGTGCGCGAGGCCATCGGAGTGCTCGGCAACGCCACCTTGCTCGAGCGCCCGGTGCGCACGCTGACCCTGATCACGTCGCTGCAGTCGGTGCTGCGCGCGCGCGCCAAGCAGTACCAGGTGCGCGAGACAGACCGCCGCAAGGATGAATTCCTGGCCAGCCTGGGCCACGAACTGCGCAACCCGCTGGCGCCGATCCGTACCTCGATGGGCGTGCTCACGCATATGTACCCGGACCAGGCGCCGATCAGGAAGGTCAGCGAGGTGGTCGAGCGTCAGGTCACGCACCTCACGCGGCTGGTCGACGACCTGCTCGACGTGGCGCGCATCAACAGCGGCAAGATCGAGTTGCAGCGCGCGCCAACCTCCTTTGCCGCCATCATCGGCCACGTCATCGAACTGTGCTCGGCCGCCGCCGCGGCGAAGCGCATCACCATCGACCAGGTGCTGCCGTCCGGGCACGTCGCGCTGCATGCCGACTACGCGCGGGTGGTGCAGATCGTATCGAACATCCTGTCGAACGCGATCAAGTTCACGCCTGTCGATGGCGTCATCTCTGTGCTTGCGGAAGTCACGAACGGCAGCCTGCACATTCATGTCAGGGACAGCGGCATTGGCCTGGAGCCCGCCGCGCTCGACCGCATCTTCGCCATGTTCGAACAAAGCCGGCCGCCCTCGGGCCAGATCGCCAGCGGGCTCGGGATCGGCCTTAGCCTGTCGCGCCAGTTCGCCGAAATGCACGGCGGCAGCGTGCACGCCACCAGCGAGGGGCTCGGGAAAGGCAGCGAATTCGTGGTGACCTTGCCGGTGCTGTCAGTCGGACCGGCGGCCGCGGCCAGCGCAAGCAGCGACGCGCCCGGGCTGGACGACCTGCGCCCGAAAGTGCTGGTGGTCGACGACAACCGCGACGCCGCCGATTCGCTGCAGGCGCTGTTCGAAATGGAGAACTGCAAAGTGGCCACCGCCTATGACGGCCATGAGGCGGTATTGGCCACCGAGCAGGCCATGCCCGACATTATCGTGATGGACCTGGGCATGCCGCGCATGGACGGCTACGAGGCGGCGCGCCGCATTCGCCGCCAGCCGGGCGCTCATGAGGTGTTGATGATCGCCCTCACCGGCTGGGGCCAGAGCGATGCGCGCCAGCGCACCATCGAGGCGGGATTCGACCATCACCTGATCAAGCCAGTCGACTTCGACGAGATCAGGCAGCTCGCCACCGGCCGCCTGTGCAAGGGATAGCCGCCGACTCAGGCGGGGTAAGACTCAGGTTTCGTCCACCACTTCCGCCAGCAAGGGCAGTCCCGCCTTATTTCCACTCCCCGCGCAGCGCCCGCACCTGCTGGTACAGGTACTCCGGCGTCGCTTCCTGCGGCGCCACCGGCGCGCCGACCGCCAGCGCCAGCCTTGAACGCGGGCCGCGCGTGAACGAACGCTCGAACAGATTGCCGGGATCGCGCGTCAGCAGGCTGCCCCACAGTCCGCGCAGCGCCATCGGAATCACCGGCACCTTGCTGCGCTCGACGATCTTGGCGATCCCGCCGCGGAACTCGTTCATCTCGCCGGTGCTGGTCAGCTTCCCCTCCGGGAAAATGCACACCAGGTCGCCCTGGTGCAGCGCCTGCGCGATATCGACATACGCCTTCTCCATCAGCCACGGGTCTTCCTTGGCGGAGGAGATCGGGATCGCCTTGGCGGTGCGGAAAATCCAGCCCAGCACCGGCGTCGCGAAAATCTTGTGGTCCATCACGAAGCGGATCGGGCGCGGGCTGGCCGCGCCGATCACGATCGCATCGACATAGCTGACGTGATTGCACACCAGGACCGCCGCGCCCTCCTGCGGAATCCGGTCGACGCCGACGATCTTCACGCGGTGGATGGTGTGGATCAGCAGCCAGGCCAGGAAGCGCATCAGAAATTCCGGCACCAGCGAGAAGATGTAGGCCGCCACCAGCGCGTTCAGGATCGCGGTGGCCAGGAACATCTCGGGAATCGTCGCGCCCAGCTTCAGCAGCACCATCGCCACCAGCGCCGACAGCACCATGAACAGCGCGTTCATGATGTTCATGCCGGCGATCGTGCGCGACACGTGGCTCGGGTCGCAGCGGGTCTGGATCAGCGCGAACAGCGGCACGATGTAGAAGCCGCCGAACACGCCGATCAGCACGATGTCGGCCAGGATGCGCGCCACGCCCGGCTGGGCCAGCAGCCCGGCCATGTCGACCGCCGCCGTGTTGGTGTAGCCAAGGCTGGCGAAATACAGGTCGATGCCGAACACCGACAGGCCGATCGAGCCGAACGGCACCAGCCCGATTTCCACCTTGCGGCCGGACAGCCGCTCGCACAGCAGCGAGCCGGCGCCGATCCCGAGCGAGAACACGGTCAGCAGCAGCACGAACACGCCGTGGTCGCCGTGCAGGTAGTCCTTGGAATACACCGGGAACTGCGACAGCATCAGCGCGCCGTAAAACCAGAACCACGAATTGCCCAGCATCGACAGGAACACGGTGCGGTTCTTGCGCGAGAATGACAGGTTGCGCACCGACTCGGCCAGCGGGTTGGCGCTGATCTTCAGGTCCGGCTCGGGCGCCGGCGACAGCGGGATGCGGTAGCTGGCGAGCAGCCCGATCACGGCCACCAGCAGCGTGGCGCCGGCCACCAGCTCGATTCCAAGCGGCTTGTGCGACACCAGCAGCGCGCCGACGATTTCGCCGAGCAGGATGCCGACGAAGGTACCCATCTCGATCACGCCGTTACCGCCCACCAGTTCTTCCGGCTTGAGGTTCTGCGGCAGGTAGGCGTACTTCACGGGGCCGAACAGGGTCGAGTGCACGCCCATCCCGACCACTGCGGCAACCAGCACCCACAGGGTGTGCGTCATCCAGCCGATGCCGGCCACCAGCATGATGCCGATTTCGAGCCACTTGACGAAGCGCGCCAGGCGCGACTTTTCGACCTTGTCGGCGATCTGGCCGGCGGTGGCGGAGAACACCACGTACGGCAGGATGAACAGCGCCGGAATCACGATGTTGAGCGTGGCCGGGGGGATCGTGGTCCAGCTCAGCGCGTCGAAGGTGAGCATCACCAGCAGCGCGGTCTTGAACAGGTTGTCGTTGAAGGCGCCGAAAAACTGGGTCCAGAAAAATGGCCCGAAGCGGCGCTGGGTTAACAGGGAAAACTGGTTTGCTTGGCTCATGCGCGGAAAAATCCTGGAAGTGAGACTCGTAAAATACAGCACATCGCGGGTATAAACAAACAATGTTTCCTATAGCTATTAGGGAGCAATTTTCGGTACGGCGGGGCGCGCGCGGCGATACCTGGCAGCATCTGCTTGAGCAAACCCAAGAAATCGCCAATCATGGTTTTTGCCAACCCGGCTTGCCTGACGAAAGCGCGACCATGAAACCGATTGTACTGATGCTGCTGCTCTGCCTCTCCTGCGCCGCGCGCGGCGCCGAACAACAGGGCAGCGCCGATTTGTCGAACGGGTCGGAACTGGTGGCCGAAGGCTCGGCGGTGGTGGTGCTCGGGTCGATGTCGGCGGTGGCGGCATCCGGCACCGTGGTGGTTGAAAGCGTTGTGGGTATGGGAGACGCCAGCGTAATTGTGCTGGCCGGCGCATCGGATGCGGCCCAGACCGCGGTGCGGCTGAGCGGGCGGGCCGCGCGCGAGGCCTCGCTGGCGGTGGGCGCATCGGTCAATGTCGTGGCCACGTCGAGCGGCTACCTGCTGGTTGCGGCCGGCAAGGTGCTCGCGTTCATTCCTAATGAGATCGGCAAGGCGCTGATCCACCATTCGCGCGTCGGCGCCAGGGGCTGATGATGAAGCGGCTGTTGATGATTCTTCTGTTCGGCGCCGTGGGCCTGGCACAGGCCGGCACGCCGTGCGAGGCGAAAAAGACCGATGCCGCCAGCTTCGTCAAGGCCATGAAGCTGGCCGAGCGCACGCTGGCCGCGCTCGACAAGTCCGGCGCGCGAGTGGCGCTGATCGCGCGCGTGGGGCAGGACCTGTCGAAGTACGGGTTGCGCTATTCGCACATGGGGTATGCGTGGCGCGACCATCCGCAAGGGCGCTGGCTGGTGGTGCATGAGCTGAACCAGTGCGGTACCAACAAATCGGCGCTGTTCGACCAGGGCCTCGGCAATTTCTTCCTCGACGATATGTTCGCCTACGAGAGCCGGATCGTGGTGCCGGGGCCCGCGGCGCAGGCGCGCATCGTGGCGATGCTGGCGTCGACCGCGCCGCTGCGGCTGCACGACGCACGCTACAACATGCTCGCGTTCCCGTTTTCGACCAACTACCAGAATTCGAACCAGTGGCTGCTCGAGACTTATGCCGCGAGCGTGAGCGAGATGCCGATCGACGGCCGCGCGCAGGCGCAGGCGTGGCTGAAGCTGGCCGGCTACCAGCCGATCACGATCGACATCCCGGCCATGACACGGCTGGGCGCGCGCATGTTNNCAACTCCGGGGTCAGTGCCGACATTCGGACACGGTCTCGACACTAATCGTGTGGATCAGAACGCAGCTTGACCTCGTGGCGCCTCACAGCCCGGCCGACGGTCTTGTAGGATACCCCGAAGTGCGCACCGATCTCGGCCATTGTGAAGGCGGTCGACCAATAGGCTTGCGCCATCGCCTCGTCGCGCGGTGCAAACGCAGCTTCGTATTCGGGAAGCGTCATCGCTGCGATCCGGCGTTGCGCTTTCGAGACAGCGACGAATGCGCTGCCATCTTGGCGCCCGCGATGCTGCGAGGCGAACGCATCATCGCCCAGAATCAGCTGATACTGTGTGCGCAGCAACGGACTCCGCGCATCCTTGCCGGAGGCGACGAATTGCCGATACGCGGCCGCCGCATCTTCCCGGGTGCCACCGAACTGTCCAAGCAGCCAGGCGGTATCGAGCCAGGGCGGGGTCCCTGCAGGGTCCAGCATGAAGCGGTGACTGCTCCAGTGCCAATGGTCAACGGAGTTCACTATGCCCCCGCGCAACGGATTCAGAACAATATAGCGAGACAGTTCCAGTAAGTGCGCTTCCTTTTGGACAAGCACCGCATGGTATCGGCCCTGGAAGACATGGCCCACCAGGTCGTGCCGGCGATTGACGCGCTGCGAATAAATGCCATTCAACTGCCGCATGCCTTCCGCCAGATTTCCTTCGACCGTTTCCACCATCAAATGATAGTGATTGGTCATCTGACAGTAGGCATGGACAACAAAATGGAACCGAGCGCAGACCAACCCGAGCACTTCGAGCCAGATGTACCGGTCGGACTCGTCGCGATATATCGCACTGCGCTGGTCGCCACGTGCTGTGACGTGGTACAGCGCGCCGGGAAATTCGATTCTCAGTGGTCTGGCCATCGAACGACTCTAGCATTGGTCTTCAATGACAAGATGATGAAGCGCAGTCTTCCAAGAACGGGATGAATGATTCTGTTCAGCTCGTGTCCGAATGTCGGCACTGACCCCGGTGTTGCTATTTCACCGCGAGCCGGAAAAGCGGCCCAATCAGCAGCACCACCGCCACCATCCGCGCGACATGGAATGCGGTGACGATCGGCACGCCCAGGTGCAGCACGCGCGCCGTCAGCGACATTTCGGCGATGCCGCCTGGCGACGTGGCAAGGATCGCGGTTCCGGGATTGATGCCGCCCAGCGCCGCCAGCGCCAGCCCAAAGCCGGCCGCCAGCACCATCATCGCCAGCGAACACGCGGCGCAACTGGCCAGGAAGCGCGGCGCCGTATGCACGAATTTGGGAGTGAAGCGGGTCCCCAGCGAGATGCCGATGAACAGCTGCCCGGCCCCGATCATCCACTCGGGCAGGCGGCTCAGGTGCACACCGCTGGCGGTCAGCGCGATCGCCACCGACAGCGGCCCAATCACCCACGCATTCGGCACATCGAGCCGCAGCAGCGCAATGCCGCCCAGGCAGGTGAGCAGCACCAGCAGCATCAACGGCCCGTAACTCACTTGCGCCGCGCCAGGCACGAACAGGTCGAGGCCAGGACCCAGACCGTGCCCGCCCCACCACCGAATCGCGAACGGGATGATCGCCACCACCATCATGATGCGCAGGCTGTGCGCCGCGGCCACCCGCTCGACCTGGGCGCCATGGCGCTCGCCCTGGGTCGCCATCTCGGACGCGCCGCCGACCGCCATCGCAAAGAAAGCGGTGCAGCGGTCGGCGCCCGACAGCTGGTGCAGCATCCTGCCGGCGGCCACGCCGAGCACCAGCGCGAATACCACCGCAAGCAAAATCCATCCTGCGTACGAGACCAGCGCGGTCACCACCGGCGCGGTGAAATACAGGCCCAGCGTGGCGCCGATCACCCACTGCCCCGCCGCCCGCACCTGGATCGGCGCGTGCAGCGGCGCGCCCAGCATGCAGGCGGCGGCCGTGGAAAAAAGCGGCCCGATCATCCACGGCAGCGGCGTGTCGAGCCAGACGCACAGCTGCGCGGCGATAAACGCGAGCAGCAACGCACCGATGAACGGGAGCCGCAGGGCGGCCGTCAAAATACCCAGAGCTTATCGGCGGGCATCTGCAGCCAGTAGCTGCCGGCGTCCAGCCGATATTTGGAGTAAGCGCGCAGACTGAGTTCGCCGCGCGTGAACAGGCACTCCCAGCGATCCCCAAGGTACATGCAGGTCAGCAGCGGCAGCTCGATGGCGTTGTCCACCTGCGTCGGGCTGATGCGCACTTCCTCGACCCGGATCAGCGGCGACACGTCGTTGCCGAGATTCGCGCCGCGCGCAGTGCCGTGCAGCGTCATTCCCTCGACCAGCAGCTGCACGCCGGCGCCGTTGCGCCCGATTACCTTGCCCGGCAGGCGGTTGTTACTGCCCATGAATTCGGCGGTGAACAGCGTGTCCGGCGTCTCGTACATGCTTTGCGGGGAGCCCTGCTGCTCGATCCTGCCGTTATTGAGCAGCAGGATGCGGTCGGAAATCGCCATCGCCTCGGCCTGGTCGTGCGTGACCATCAGCGCCGACAACCCGAGCCGGACGATCAGCTCGCGCAGGAAGGCGCGCGCTTCTTCGCGCAGCTTGGCGTCGAGGTTCGACAGCGGTTCGTCGAGCAGGATCACCGGCGGGTTGTACACCAGCGCGCGGGCGATCGCCACGCGCTGCTGCTGGCCGCCCGACAGCTGGTGCGGATAGCGCGCGCCGAGCTGGCCGAGCCCGAGCTGGGTGAGCACCGCGTTGACCTTGGCTTCGATCTCGCCCTTGGCAATCTTGCGCAGCTTCAGGCCATACGCGACGTTGTCGAATACGGTCTTGTGCGGCCACAGTGCGTACGACTGGAACACCAGGCCCAGGTTGCGCTGCTCGGCCGGCATCTCGTAGCCGGTCGCGCCATCGAACACGCGGCGCTCGCCGATGTTGATGTCGCCCTGCTTCGGGCTTTCGAGTCCGGCCACCGCGCGCAGCAGCGTGGTCTTGCCGCTGCCGGATGGTCCGAGCAGGGCAACCACTTCGCCGCGCTGCAGGTGCATCGATACGCCCTTCAGGATCTGGTTGGCCTGCGCGCCGGTGCCGTAATCGAGGTGCAGTTCGTTGACGGATAATTCATTCATGGAGAGGTCTCGTTTCATATTTTAGTTGTGCAGCTTGACGCCGAAGCGCAGCGCGATTCCAAGGCCGATCGCGACCAGCGTGATGTTGACGAACGATAGCGCGGCCACCAGGTCGGTCGAGCCGCCGGCCCACAGCGATACCAGCATCGCGCCGATGACTTCGGTGCCGGGCGAAAGCAGGTACACGCCGGTCGAATATTCGCGCTCGAAAATCAGGAACACCATCAGCCATGCGCCCAGCAGGCCGTATTTGATCAGCGGCAGCGTGACGTCGCGGGTGACCTGGCCGCGGCTGGCGCCAACCGCGCGCGCGGCTTCTTCCAGTTCCGGGCCGACCTGCAGCAGCGCGGTGGAGATCAGGCGCATGCCGTAGGCCAGCCACACCACGGAGTAGGCCAGCCACAACGCGAAAATCGTCGAGCGTACTTCCCGCAGCGCCGGGATCAGGTGCCCGCTGAGCCACACCGCGACGCCGTTGTCGCTCATTTTCAGGAAACCATCGAGCCAGCTCGGGACGAACAGGAACACCCACAGGAACGACAGGCCGGCCAGCAGGCCAGGCACCGCACGCGGCACCAGCACGCTGTAGTCGAGCAGGCGGGTGATGCCGTCCGCCTTGCGGTGCATCGCCAGCGCAATCGCGCTGTAGCACGCCACCGCCAGGGCGCCGCCGATCACGCCGATCAGCACCGTGTTGAGGATGCCGCGCATCAGCGAGGGCTGTTCGGCAATGTCGCGGAAGTGCTGCAGCGTGAGCACGTCGGCCAGCTTCACGCCCTCGCCCCAATACTGCACGAACGAACGCAGCACGATGCCGGTAATCGGCAGCACGATGGTGAATACCAGCCAGCCGGCCAGCAGCGCGAACGCCAGCCACTTCCAGCGGCCCAGCGGCATCACCTTCTGGCGCGCGCCCTTGCCCTTGATCGAGACGTACTTGTTGGCCGACTTGAGCAGCCAGCGTTGCATCATCACCAGCGGCATCGTCACCATCACCAGGCATACCGCGACCGCCGCCATCAGGTGGTACGAGGGGGTGCCGAGCTTGTTGGTCAGCTTGTACAGGTAGGTCGCCAGCACCAGGTGCCCTTCCGGGTCGCCCAGCACCAGCACCAGGCCGAATACCTCGAAGCCGAGGAAGAACACCAGCACGCCGGCGTACGCCAGCGCCGGCATGATCATCGGCAGCGACACGTTCATCATTACCTGCAGCGGCGAGGCGCCGGCCACCCGCGCCGCTTCTTCTACGTCCGAGCCGAGGCTCTTCAGCGCCGATGAGGCGTACAGGTACACGTGCGGCACGTGGGTCAGGCCGGCGATGATCACGATGCTGGTGAACGAGTAGATATTCCAGGGCACGAAGCCAAGCAGCTCCTTGGCCCAGGTCGAGTAGAAGCCGACCGGCCCCATCGAGACCACGTAGCCGAACCCCATGACCATCGGCGACACGAAGATCGGCACCAGCAGCAGCGGCGCGATCCAGCTGCGGCCCGGCAGGTCGGTGCGGATCATCAGGAACGCCAGCATGCCGCCCAGCGGCACCGCGATCGCGGCCAGGCCGGTGGCGAGGATCAGGCCGTTCTTGGCCGCCATCCAGAAGTCGGAGTCGTCGAAGATGAAGCGGTAGGCATCCAGCCCCAGCGTCCTGGCAGGCATGAAGAACGGCGCCGACAGGAAGCTCTGGTAGAAAATCAGGAACAGCGGCAGGAAAACGGCGACGCAGGTGAGCGTCACCACCACGCCGCGCGGCCAGTTGAGGCGCGCGCCGGGCAAGGAAAAAGTAGACATGAGAATTTCCGGTGAAGGATGTGGTGCGACGACAGTCAGGCGGCGGACCGGCAATGGGCCCGCCGCGATTACAGATTACTTCTTGCCGGCCGATTCTTTCCACTGCTTGAGGAAGGCCATGCGCTTGGCCGGCGCCAGGTACTGCAGCACGATCGGGTGCACTGGAACCGGCTTGATGTTCTTCTCGCCGATCAGCTTGATCAGGTCGGCCGAAGTGGTCTCGCCCTTCACGTCGGCGCGGATGGCATACAGCTTCGACTCGTTCGAGATGATGGTCTGGCCGCGGTGCGACAACATGTAGTCGGTCCACAGCTTGGCCGCGTTCACGTTCCTGGCGGTCTTGTTGATGAACAGGACGCGCGACAGGATCAGCGTGTAATCCTTCGGCAGCACCACGCCGAGCGAAGGATCGGTCTTGGCGCGCACCAGCGCATAGGAACCCAGCACGTTGTAGCCGATCAGGTTTTCGCCCGACGAGATCCGCTCGAGCATGGTGCCGGTCGACGACTGCACCCGCACGCGCGAGGTGCCGAAGGCCTGCGCCATGGCCGGGAACTGGGCGTATTCGCGCGCGTCCTGGGTCATGAACATGAAGCCGACGCCCGATTTCTCGATGTCGTAGGTGGTGACCTTGTCCTTGAATTTTTCGGCCGTGATCAGTTTGGCGAAATCGGCGTGCGTCTGCGGCACTTCGGCGGCGCTCACCAGGCGCTTGTTGTAGACGATCGCGGCAGGCTCGAAGGTGGTACCGTAAGCCATGTCGTTCCACATCGCCCAGCCAGGAATTTTCGACGCTTCGACCGACTTGTAGGCCATCGCGTAGCCGTCGGAGGCCAGCTTGATCTGCAGGTCCATCGCGGACGACCACACCACGTCGGCGGTATTGCCGCCGGCCGCGGCTTCGGAGATGAAGCGGTTATACACTTCGGTCGAATTCATGTCGTTGTATTCGACCGTGATGCCCGGGTACAGCGCGGAGAAGTCCTTGATCAGCGGTTGGGTGGCCTTGCTGTCAGTGGCGCCGTAGACTACCAGCTTGCCTTCTTTCTTCGCGCCGTCGATGAGCTTCTGGTAGTCGGCCGGGTAACCGGCCGGGACCTGCGCGGCCGCTTGCATCGCTGCGCTGGCCAGGGTGGCTGCAATCGCAGCGCTCATCATCGTCTTGGTAAGGTTCATGTCGTCGTCTCCTGTGATGCGGTTGTTGTATGTGACTGCATTTTTTTCAGCGAACCAGCTTGAACTGCCTGGCCTGCCGGTTGTAATCGTTGACTGCCTGCTTCACGTAGTCCGTCAGGGCTTGCCCCGTCATGCTGAACGGGTACAGGCCATAGGCTGCGCGCATCCGCGCGAATTCGGGCGTCGCTTCCACCTGCTCGAAGGCGTGCACCCAGCGCTGGTAGTCGGCGTCCGCCACTTTCGGCCCCATCCACACGCCGCGGATGATCGGCCAGACCAGGTCGATGCCCTGCTCGCGCGCGGTCGGCACCCCGGCCAGCACGCCGGGCAGGCGCTGCTCGGACATTACCGCCAGCACCCGCACCTTGCCGGCGCCCGAGTACAGCGTCGCTTCCGACGCGTCGCCCGACACCACGTGGACGAAGCTGGCGTCCATCGCGGTGAAGGCTTCGCCGCCTCCTTCGAGCGCGACGAAGCGCAGCACTTTCGGGTCGATCCCGGCGAGCTTCGCCACCAGCGCCATCTTCAGCCAGTCCTGGCTGCCGATGGTGCCCGAGACGCCGATCAGCACCTTCTGAGGATGGCGCTTCAGTGCGTAGAGCAGGTCGGCCAGCGTCTTGTACTGCGAATCGGCGCGCACCGCGATCATGCCGTAGTCGGCGCCCATCGCAGCGACCCAGCGCACGTCGCCGGCGGTGGCCTTGCCGAACTTGCCCTGCGCAAGATTGAGCAGCGAGCCTCCGGAAAACGCTACCAGCGTATTCGGTTCGGCGCGCCGCTGCGACACCAGCGTGTGCCATGCCACCGCGCCAATCCCGCCAGGAAGGTAGGTCAGGCGCATCGGGCTGGCGCCGGGCATGCCGTGCATCGCTTTCTGGGCCAGCTTGCAGGTCAGGTCCATCGCGCCGCCCGGCTTGGACGGTACGATGCATTCGGCGCCTTCCGCCCGCGCAAGCGTGCCGACGGCGAGCAGCGCAAGGCCGGCGATCAGGATGAGGATTTTTTTCATAGCGTCGCCATGATAGTCCCGATATCCGTCCGGCGGCTCTTAGAAGCGGTGCTGGATGCCGGCGCTGATGCCGGCCTGGGTCGAGGCGAAACCCGCATCGTCGCGCGACAGGCTGACCAGTTTTCCGTTCTTCGCTTTCGCGTAGGCGGCCGCGGCGTACAAGTCGGTGCGCTTGGACAGCGCGTACAGGCCGCGCAGCACGTACATCGTCGGATCGGCATCCTGGCCGGCGGCGACGTTCTTGACGTTGACGTGGTAGACCGCGCCGGTCAGCGTGATGGCCGGCTTGATCGAATAGCTTACGCCGCCCCAGTAGGTATCGCCGCGCACGTCGGCGGTTGCCGCCTTGCCCGATTCGAGCTTGTAGCCGCGCATGCCGGCGGTGAAGCGCAGGTCGCCGGTCTTGTAGTCGGCGGCGACGTGGAAAGCGCTGGTTTCATCGCGATTGAAGGTGACCGGCAGCGTGTTGCCGTTGATTTGCTCGTACGCGGCCATCACGCCAAGCCCGCCCCCGGTCCACGATGCGGCGACCGAATACTTGCGGCCGTCGGCGGTGCTGCCTGCCTGTTCGCCCAGGCCGATGGTGGCGCCGTACTTGAAGGCGCCGGTCTTGCCGGAGTATTTGACCAGGTTGTCGAACGCGGTCGTCATGCCGTACTTGGACGGGCCGCTCGCGTTGGCGGACGTGGCCCACGAGTAGTTGGGCGCGTAGCCAAGCGGGTCGAAGCCGATGACGAAGTCGTAGGTGGTGGTGAACGAACGGCCGATGATGACGCGGCCAAAGGCACCATCGAGTCCGACGTAGGCCTGGCGCTTGAACAGCGCGCCGTCGGCGTTGCCGGTATCGAGCAGGATCCCGCCTTCGAGGCCGAACACGGCTTTCAGGCCGCCGCCCAGCTCTTCCGTGCCGCGAAAACCCCAGCGCGACGTGTTCTTGCCGCCCGAGATGACCTTGACGACGCTGGCCTGGGTGGCGCTGGCGTGGTTCAGGGATTCGACGCCGGCGTCGATCAGTCCATATACCTGGACGTTGGTCTGCGCGTGGGCAGCGCCGCCAATGGCGAGGGCTGCGAGAACGGCGAGCGAAAGCACTGATTTCTTCATACATGTCTCCTGGGTCTATTTATGGTTATGGATGCGGTGATGCTTGTTCCACTATATGAGCCCGATCCTTTCAATTCGCTTTCAGAACCTTTCATGCGGCGCCATGTAGCGCAATCGTCACAGTTGGCCGAATGTCAGGTTGGGCTTACACTGCTCGCATGCGCATACTATTAGTTGAAGACCACCTCGAGCTGTCGCACTGGCTGGCGAAAGCCCTGCGCGACGCCAACCTCACCGTCGAAACGGCCACCAACGGCGCCGACGCCGACGCCCTGCTGCACACCCAGGAATACGCGCTGGTGATCCTCGACCTGACGCTGCCGAAGATGGACGGGCTCGAAGTGCTCAAGCGGCTGCGCGCGCGCGGCGGCGCGCGCGCCAAGACCCCGGTGATGATCCTGACCGCGCGCGGCGGCCTGGACGAACGGGTGCGGGGCCTGAACCTGGGCGCCGACGACTATCTCGCCAAGCCGTTCGAACTGGCGGAACTGGAAGCGCGCGTGAAAGCGCTGCTGCGGCGCAGCCAGGGCAACGAGGCGCTGGTGTACCAGTGCGGCGCGCTCAGTTTCGATACCAACACCCGGATGTTCGCCTACGACGGCGCGCCGCTGGCGCTGACCCCGCGCGAACACGCGGTGCTCGAGGCGCTGATCACTCGCCCGGGCCGCGCGGTGTCGAAGGAAAAGCTGTTCGACGAAGTGTTCGCGCTGGCCGATGACGCCAACCTCGATGCGATCGAGCTGTACATCCACCGCGTGCGCAAGAAACTCGAACGGGCCGGCACCAACGGCGCGGCGATCACCACCCTGCGCGGCATCGGATACCTGCTGCAGCCGCGCGACGCCACCGCCTGACATGGCGCCGCTGCTCTCCATTTTCCAAAAGAGGTTCGGCGCCGGCGCGCCGCTCGGCAGCCTGCGCAACCAGCTGCTGCGCTGGCTGTTGATCCCGCTGGTGATCCTGGTGGCGGTGAATTCGATCTCGGCCTACAACAACGGACTCGAGGCGGCCGACCTGGCGTACGACCGCTCGCTGCTGGCGTCGACCCGCGCGCTGGCCGAACGGGTCTCGATCAAGGACGGCAAGGTGGTGGCCGACGTCCCCTACGTCGCGCTCGACAGTTTCGAGACCGACACGCTGGGCCGGATCTTCTACAAGGTCAGCGGCCTGCACGGCGAAACGGTGTCCGGCTTCGACGATCTGCCACCGGTGCCGGCGAATGTGCCGCGCTCGGAAGCGTATCCGGCGCTGGTGCGCTTCTACCATGCCCAATACAACGGCGAGCCGGTGCGCATCGCCGCGCTGCTGCAGCCGGTGTACGACGATTCGATGCGCGGGATCGCCCTGATCCAGGTCGGCGAAACGCTCGACGCCAGGCGCGGACTGTCGCGCAAGATCCTGTTCGACACGCTGCTGCGCCAGGCGATCATGCTGCTGGCGGTGGCCTCGCTGGTGTGGTTCGCGGTGCGGCTGGTGCTGCGCCCGCTGATGCGGCTGAAAAGCGAAGTCGAGGACCGCGCGCTGGCCGACCTGTCCGACGTCGACCCGGCGCTGGTCCACAAGGAAGTGCGGCCGCTGGTGGCGGCGATGAACGGCGCCATGGGGCGCATGCAGAACCTGATCGCCAGCCAGCGCCGCTTCATCGCCGATGCTTCGCACCAGTTGCGCACCCCGCTGACGGTGCTCAAGACCCAGGCCGAACTGGCGCTGCGCGAAAACGACGCCGCCGCCATGCGCGCGATCGTCGAGTCGATCGCATCCACCACCGACTCCACCGTCCACCTGGCCAACCGCTTGCTGACCCTGGCGCGGATCGAGCATGGCAGCGAGGCTGCCGCCATGGCGCCGGTGTCGCTGCCCGATATCGCGCGCCAGGTCGGGCTTGAACTGGCGCTGCCGGCGGTGCAGAAAAAAATCGACCTGTCGCTGGAGGCGCCGCACGGCGCCATCGTCGACGGCCAGGCGCAGATGCTGCACGAACTGGTGAGCAACCTGGTCGACAATGCGATCCGCTACACGCCTGCCGGCGGCCAGGTGGTGCTGCGGGTGCTGGCGGCGGACGACGGCGGCGCGCTGCTCGAGGTGGAGGACAGCGGCGAAGGCATCGCCGAGGCCGAGCGCGAGAAAGTGTTCCGGCCGTTTTATCGCTCGATGGCCACGCTGGACACGAACCAGGCCGGCACCGGGCTGGGCCTGGCGATCGTGCGCGAGATCGCTTCGGCGCATCGCGCCGGCATCGTGCTGGCGCAGGGACACGGCGGACGGGGATTGAAAGTGAGCATTGCCTTCCCGCCGGCGCGGCAACACGATGCGTCTGCGCCATAAAACGCGGGACAAGTCGGTGCGCGGTTGAGACGCCTCAAAAATGGCGCTGCGGGCGGCGTTTCGCTGCGCTGCACCGCGCGTAAAATCGGCGCATGAACACGCCAAACATGAAGATGATCGTGCCGAATGCACTGGGGCCGGACGACGAAGACCAGGATCTTCGCGCGCTGATTACTGTCGAGCTCGACGAGGAGGATGGGCCGCCGTTCCAGTCTGCCGATGAGTTTTCGGATGAGTTCCCGGTGCGGGCGCCGACGCCGCCGGCGTAGGTCGATTGCGGGCAGCTAGTTCAGGGTCTGGCCCGGCGGGTCAGACCCTGGGCCCGTCAGCTCAGGCTTTCCAGCCTGATCCGCGTGACATTGCCCACCACCGTCTCGAGCGCTTCGATCTTCAGGATCGCCGCGTCGATGTTCTTCTCGCGCGTCTGGTGCGTCAGCATGATGATGTCCAGCCGCGTGGCGCCCTCGGCCGGCTCCTTCTGCAGCACCGCGTCGATCGAAATGCGCGCATCGGCCAGAATCCGGGTCAGGTCGGCCATCACGCCCAGCCGGTTCTTCACGTATACCCGCAGGTAGTAGCTGGTGCTGATCTCGGACATCGGCCAGATCGCCACGTCGGTCATCTGGTTCGGCTGGAACGCCAGGTGCGGCACCCGGCATTCCGGATCGGCCGTGGCCAGCCGGGTGATGTCGACCAGGTCGGCGATCACCGACGACGCGGTCGGCTCGGCGCCGGCGCCCTTGCCGTAATAAAGCGTGGCGCCGACCGCATCGGCCTGCACCAGCACCGCGTTCATCGCGCCCTCCACGTTGGCGATCAGGCGCTTGGCCGGAATCAGGGTCGGGTGCACCCGCAGTTCGATGCCTTCGATCCCGTCGATCACGGTGCGGCGCGCGATGCCCAGCAGCTTGATCCGGTAGCCCAGCTGCTCGGCATAGCGGATATCGACCGCCTGCAGCTTGCTGATGCCTTCCACGTGCGCTTTCTCGAACTGCACCGGAATGCCGAACGCGATGGCCGACATGATGGTCAGCTTGTGCGCGGCGTCCACGCCTTCGATGTCGAAGGTCGGATCGGCTTCGGCGTAGCCGAGCGCCTGCGCCTGCTGCAGCGCGGTCGAAAAATCGAGGCCCTTGTCGCGCATTTCGGACAGGATGAAGTTGGTGGTGCCGTTGATGATGCCGGCCACCGATTCGATGCGGTTCGCGGTCAGGCCTTCGCGCAGCGCCTTGATGATCGGGATGCCGCCGGCCACCGCGGCTTCGAACGCGACCATCACGCCCTGCTCCTGCGCCGCCGCGAAGATCTCGTTGCCGTGCAGGGCCAGCAAGGCCTTGTTGGCGGTGACCACGTGCTTGCCGTTGGCGATGGCGCGCATCACCAGCTCGCGCGGCAGCTGGTAGCCGCCGATCAGTTCAATCACGATGTCGATGTCCGGATTGTCGACCACTGCGAACGGGTCGCTCACGACCTCGCATTCGCCGTGCACCAGGCGGCTGGCGCGCTCGGTGTTGCGGGCGGCGACCATGGCGATCTCGATGCCGCGGCCGGCGCGGCGCCGGATCTCTTCCTGGTTGCGTTTCAGGACGTTGAACGTGCCTTCACCGACGGTGCCGATGCCTAACAGGCCTACTTTGATGGGTTTCATATTCTTTGCTGGTGAGGGTTTCAGCCGCGCCCGTGACGCCTGCGGTAGCCGTCGAGGAAGCGGGCGATGCGGCCGCATGCATCGGTCAGGTCATCCGAGTTGGGCAGGAACACCAGCCGGAAGTGGTCCGGCGCGATCCAGTTGAACCCGGTGCCCTGGACGATCAGGACTTTTTCCTCGGACAGCAGGTCGCAGGCGAACTGCTGGTCGTCCGCGATCGGGTACATCGCGGGGTCGAGGCGCGGGAACATGTACAGCGCAGCTTTTGGCTTGACGCAGGTAACGCCCGGTATTTCGGTCAGTAATTTGTGCGCGAGGTCGCGCTGCTTGAGCAATCGCCCGCCGGGACCGACCAGGTCGGCGATGCTCTGGTAGCCGCCCAGCGCGGTCTGGATCGCGAACTGGCCGGGCGCGTTGGCGCACAGGCGCATCGAGGCGAGCATGTTCAGGCCGTCGATGTAGTCCTTGGCGTGGCG
>CXWL01004267.1_pt1 | contig 26439 bp, 26 predicted proteins | sample 590931 | NCBI WGS metagenome assembly CXWL01 (sample SAMEA3498368, study PRJEB10139) | groundwater metagenome | biome: water well; material: biofilm material | place: Germany | collected 2015-04-27
CGGCGCCGTCGTATTGTCGGCGCCGGGGTTTTCATCCCGCCAACGGCGGCGGGCTGAAAACCTGTAACAACGGCGGGGGAGCAGCGGGGAGGCGGGTCCGTTTCGATGAGCAGACCCGGATTTATTTCACTGAGCGGCGACAGGTGGGTCAGTTTTCATTAGCAGGGGTGGGTCAAATCTGGTTAGCGCCCAAGGTCAGGAAGCACGCCAGTGCTTCCTGACCACTCTCCCCGGCGAGAAAAGGGGCCAAAACGCGCGGATGTGGGGGATGGTGCGTTTTAATGCGCCGTTCAGGCGTACCAGTCGCGTGTACCCCTGTCAGGCACGACTACCAGCGTTTGTACCAGTGCTCGCGCCACTTCGCCTTGCCACCCCCTGCACCATTCCGTGCCTCCCTACTTACTATTCCGGCGAGAGCCCAATGATTTTGACGCAAGAGCCCGGTGCGGCCGCGCTCCCGCGAAGTGCCCCTCTACTTACATATACGTTTGAGAGCCCAATGATTTCTCGGTCTCGACGACAAAATAATAAATATCTGACCATACACCTCCCGCCTTTTGACCATCCATAAGAGGTCAAAAATCCACCTTTGATATGAAAGAATCTGACCATATGCTAGAATCTGTGATCATGCCGCGACGCTCCTCAATTCCTATCGAACTTACCATGCCTCAGCGAAGACTGCTGGGCAAATGGCATAAGGGAACTTTGAGTACCCGGTTCTCGCGGCGCCTGATGGTCCGGGTAGATGTGATCATGCGGGCCGCGCGGGGCCAGACCAATTACATGATCGCCAAGCAGCTTGGCATCAGCCGAAATACGGTCAAGCTTTGGCGCTACCGCTTCGCCCGGGAGGGCACGACGGGCCTCATCACCCGCCCGATTTCCGGCCGGCCGCCCAAGCATTTGGACCGCCAGAAATCTCCGCTGGATGTGGGGAAACCCAGTGCCTGACTCCGAAGCGGACACCTGCCGCAAGTACGTCCTGCCCAAGCTTTATGCTGGGGGCTGGACCGATGACCAGATCAGCGAGCAGCGGACGATCACGGACGGCCGCCTGATTTTGGTCGAAGGCGCCGCTGTTCCGCCGCGCAAGAAAAGCAAGCGCGCGGACTATCTTCTCAACTACCGCCGGGGATTTCCGATCGCGGTTGTCGAGGCCAAGGCGTCCTACAAGAAATCCGGGGACGGCCTTCAGCAGGCCAAACAGTACGCCGAGTTATTGGGCATCAAGTTCGCCTATTCCACGAACGGGGAAGGCATCGTCGAGCACGATTACCTGACCGGCCGCGAGCAGGAGCTGGCTGTGTTTCCCGGCGCGGACGAGCTTTGGCGACGGCTTCAGAAGACCGAAGGGCTTGAAGGAAAAGTCGGTGAGAGCCTCCTGACACCGCCGTATCACATCCCGGGAAAGGTCCCGCGTTACTACCAGGAAGTCGCGATCAACCGCGCCGTTCAGGCCGTTCTCCAGGGCAAGAGCCGGACTCTTCTCACGATGGCGACGGGAACCGGCAAGACCTTTGTGGCCTTCCAGATCATCTGGAAACTCTGGAACGCCCGGTGGAATCGTAACGGCGAGGCGAGGAAGCCGCGGGTTCTTTATCTCTCCGACCGGAATATCTTGGTCGATAAGCCCAAGGATATCGAGTTCGCCCCGTTTGGGGACGCCCGGCACAAGATCGTCGGCGAGGCGATCAAGAGCCGGGAGATATACTTCGCCATCTACCAATCTATCGCCAAGGACGAGCGGCGGCCGGGGCTCTATCGCGACTATTCGCGCGACTTCTTCGATCTCATCGTCATCGATGAGTGTCATCGTGGAAGCGCCCGCGACGAAAGCAGTTGGCGTGAGATCCTCGAATACTTCGAGCCCGCCTATCAGCTCGGAATGACGGCGACGCCCCTGCGCGAGGACAACCGGGACACCTACGCTTACTTTGGGAATCCGATCTACACCTACAGCCTGAAGCAGGGAATCGAGGACGGCTTCCTCGCGCCATATCAGGTCCACCGCGTGGTGTCTAGCGTGGACGCCGCTGGCTGGCGGCCCACGCCGGGCGAGCGCGACCGCTTCGGTCGGGAGATACCCGACGCTCTTTACGAGACGCCGGACTTCGACACTTTCCTCGTCCTGACCCGGCGGACGGAGGCCATCGCCCGCCATCTTACCGATTACCTGAAGCGCACGGACCGCTTCGCCAAGACCATCGTCTTCTGCGCGGACCAGGAGCATGCCGAGGTCATGCGCATGGCTCTTAATAACCTCAACGCGGACCTGGTGCAGAAGCATCCTGACTATGTGGCGCGCGTGGTGTCGGACGAGGGCGACATCGGCCTCGGCCACCTCGACCGCTTCACGGATATTGAGAGGCAGACCCCCGTCATCGTTACGACCTCCCGGCTGCTGTCCACCGGCGTGGACGTGCCGACCTGCAAGAACATCGTGATCGCGCGGACGGTCAGTTCGATGACCGAGTTCAAGCAGATCATCGGACGCGGAACGCGTCTCAAGGAGGACTACGGCAAGTATTTCTTCACGATTTTGGACTACACCGGGAGCGCCACTCGCCATTTCGCCGATCCCGAGTTCGACGGCGAGCCGGCCCGAATCTCCGAAGAGGAGATCGGCCCCGACGGCGTCTCGCGCTCGGTCGTCGATTTGCCTCTCGCCGAGGAAGTCCATGAGCCCCTCGATCTGCCGTACGGTCCTGGACAGGTCATCGTGCCTCCGGACGGCGGGGAGCGGCGCAAGTTCTACGTGGATAGCGGCCGCGTGGAGATCGTCGCGGACGTGTGCTACCAGTTCGACTCGGCCGGTAAGCAGCTTCGCGTGGCGAAGTACACGGAATATGCGGCTGAGAACGTGCGTTCCATCTACGCGAATGCGGCGGAACTGCGCTCCAAGTGGACCTCCATGGACGAGCGCGGCAAGATCATCGCCGCGCTGCTGGATCGCGGCATCGCGCTCGATCAGTTGATGGCGGCCGCGGGCCAGCCCGACGCCGACCCTTTCGATCTCCTGTGCCATGTGGCGTACAGCATGCCGATTCGCTCGCGCCGTGAACGCGCTGAGTTGGTGCGCAAGGATAAGCCGGATTTTTTCCGCAGCTACGGTGAAGGAGCTCGCGCGGTTCTCAACGAGATTCTCGACAAGTACGTGGAGCATGGCGTCTCTGAATTCAGGATGCCGGACATTCTGCAAGTCCCGCCCATTTCCGGCCACGGCAACGTTATGGAGATCGCGGAGCTTTTCGGCGGCGCCGAGAAGCTGAAGAGCGCGGTGGATAGCCTTCAGGGCCTAGTCTATACCGCCTAGAACAACTTACATTTAGTGTAAGTTGTTTGTTTTATCCATTGACGGATTCGAGTTATCAGCGTATACTACTTACATCCAGTGTAAGGTATATGTAGATGACTGATATCCAGGAGCGCGAGCAGCGACTCTACGAGATCGCCGAGGGCCAAGGCGGGTACTTCACCGCCAAGCAAGCCCTCAAGGCGGGGTACTCGTATCGCCTCCAGCACTACCACGCGGAGCGCGGGAATTGGCTGCGCGTCGATCGGGGTATTTTCCGCCTGCGGAACTATCCCGGCTCGGACCACGAAGAGATGATCCGCTGGTCGCTGTGGAGCCACAACCGGAAAGACGAGCCGCAGATCGTGTTCTCTCATCAGACGGCTCTGGCTCTGCATGGGATCGGAGACGTGATGCCCGCCAAGGTGCACTTCTCCGTGCCTCAGACTTTCCGCAAGCCGATTCCCGGTGGGTGCGTCGTCCACCGTGTGCTGAGCCTTGAGGAAGTCGAGCACAACGACGGGTTCCTGATGACCACTCCGCTGAGGACACTTCTGGATGTGTCCGATGATCAGGAACTAGACCCGGACCATCTGAAGCGTTGTTTTGAAGATGCTCTCAAGCGGGGGCTCGTGAGTATGAGCGATCTCAGAACGCGGGCGCAGACAGCGGTCGCTCAGAAGATCCTCGACGCCATTCAGGCAAGCATCCTCCAATCTCACGAGGTCCAGCATGGCTGAAGAAAAGACGTACGCGACGGTCGCGGCTTTCCGCCGAGCGCTGGAAAACCGTCTGCGCAACAGGGCTCAGTCCGAAGGCCTGGACCTCCCCAGGCTTTATCGGATGGTCGCCTTCGAGCGCTTCCTGGGGAGAGTCTGCGCGGACGATCCGCCGCTGTGGCTCTTAAAGGGAGGCTACGCGATGGAAGTCCGGTTGAGAATGGAGGCTCGCGCGACCAAGGACGTGGACCTCTCACTTCCCGACGGGAGCTTGATCGCGACCGAAGGTCAGGCCAACGTGGAGAGGCTTCTCGAGCAGCTGCGCGCAGCTGTAGCTAAAGACCTGAAAGACAGCTTCGTGTTCAAAATCGGGGACCCCATCCGCGACTTGATGGCCGCGCCGTACGGCGGCTGGCGTTTCCAGGTCGAATCCCGGCTGGCGGACCGCCGCTTCGCCGAGTTCAAGCTCGACATCGGCGTTGGTGATGCCGTCGTATCCGCACCGGAGTGGATGCAGGGGCATGATCTCTTGTCTTTTGCGAACATTCCGCCGGTCAGGATTGCGCTGCTCCCGCGCGAGCAGCATTTCGCGGAGAAGATTCACGCCTACACGGTCCCGCGGGAGACCGCGAATTCTCGCGTCCGTGATCTCGTTGATCTTGTCCTGCTGATTCAGAAAGGTTTGCCGGAAACCGCTGAGGTGGCGAAGGCGGTGAGAGCGACTTTCGATCGCCGAAAGACGCATTCCGTCCCGGCCGTCTTGTCTGCGCCGCCGGCCGATTGGGCGGCACCCTATCGGAAAATAGCCGCTGAGGTTGGCGTCGAGCCCGTGGAGATAGACGCGGCCTTTGAGATCGTTCGCGAATACTGGACCGGATTTAATTTTGAGGAGAAGGAGTAACAATATGGCCAAAACAAGCCCCACCGTGCCGGTGGTTCCCGCCCTGCAGTTGAGCGCCGTTATAAAGGCTGCGCGCGACATCATGCGTAAGGACAAGGGTCTGAACGGCGATCTCGATCGTCTGCCGATGCTCACCTGGATCATGTTCCTTAAATTTCTTGACGACAAGGAGCAGGTTTGGGAGGCGGAAGCCAAGGTCGCGGGCAAGGCTTACAAACGTCTCATCGAAGCGCCTTATCGCTGGCGTGATTGGGCGGCGAAGGATGACGGCATTACCGGCGAGGAATTGATCTCGTTCATCAACAATAACGAGGCTGTGAGGTTGGACGGCAAGCGCGGCCCCGGTCTTTTCGCCTATCTCCGCAAGCTGCAGAGCAGCAACGGCGGAGACCGTCGCGACGTGATCGCGACTATATTCAAAGGGACCATCAACCGGATGGCTAACGGCTACTTGCTCCGCGATGTCATCAACAAGATTAATGAGCTGCATTTCACGCAGAGCAATGAAACTCATGTTCTAAGCCATCTGTACGAGTCTCTCCTGAAGGAGATGCGTGATTCCGCCGGCGACTCCGGCGAGTTTTACACGCCGCGTCCCGTGGTCCGCTTCATCGTGGAGGCGTTGGACCCTCAGGTGGGGGAAACTGTGCTGGACCCTGCCGCTGGAACGGGCGGTTTCCTTGTCGAAGCATTCGAGCACATGATGAAGAAGTGCAAGACCACGAGAGACCGCGAGACGATTCAGAAAAGCCTCTTCGGAATTGAAGCGAAGTCCTTGCCATATCTTCTGTGTCAAATGAACTTGCTCCTTCATGGCGTCGAATTCCCACAGATCGACTCCGGCAACGCGCTCCGCTTCCCGCTCAAGGATATCGGTGACAAAGACCGCGTGGACCTGATCATGACGAATCCGCCCTTCGGAGGCGAAGAGGAGCGCGGCATACTTTCGAATTTTCCCGAGGACAAACAAACCTCCGAGACAGCGATGCTCTTCCTCCAGTTAATTATGCGCAAACTTCGACGAGAGGGAGTTGGCTCTAATCGGAAGGGAGGCCGGTGCGGAATGGTCGTGCCGAATGGAACATTGTTTGCGGGCGGAGTCTGCGCGCGAATTAAGGAAGATCTCCTCCGGGAATTCAACCTCCACACGGTGGTCCGCCTGCCAAACGGGGTGTTTTCGCCCTACACGCCGATCCCAACTAATCTGATGTTCTTTGATCGTTCGGGGCCAACAAAAGAAACTTGGTATTACGAACACGCCGTTCCTGAAGGCCGGCGACAATACACAAAAACTCAGCCGCTTCAGTTTCAGGACATGAAACCTTGCCTGGATTGGTGGCGCAAGCGGAAACCGTGCGATCAGGCGTGGAAGGTCCCCGTTGCTGAAATCATTGCGAAAGGCTACAACTTGGATTTTAAAAATCCAAACCGCGGCGCAGACTTTGAACATATGCCGCCCAAGGAGCTGTTGGAGACTATATCTTCCAAAGAGCGGCGCATCCTCAATATTCTGGACGAGGTAAAGAAAATCCTCGCAACGAATCATTCATGACCACCAAAACCTTTCGAATTCAAGACGTATGCAATATAGTTCGAGGGCGATTTCCAACGTTGAAGACCGAGCCCGGGCAGTATCCCATGGTCGTAACTGCGGCGCAGCGCCGTAGTGCGGGCAGTTTCCAGTTGGAGGGCCCGGCTGTCTGTATCCCTCTCATTTCTTCGACGGGACACGGACACGCTTCGATACATCGAATACATTATCAAGAGGGGCAGTTTGCGTTAGCCAATTTGCTCGTCGCACTAGTTCCCAAAGATCGGCATTCCTGCGATGCTCGGTTTCTATATCACCTTTTGAACGCGAAAAAGGATGAGTTGCTTGTCCCGCTTATGTCGGGAACCGCAAATGTATCGCTAAAAGAGGGAGACATCGCGAATGTCGAAGTTCCGCTTCCTAGCTTCGAGGAGCAAAAATCCATCACTAGATGGATTGATAGCCTTGGAAAACAAGTCGAAGAGGTTCATTCTCACCACGCGGCAATTCAGCATGAAGCACGCGCGTTGATTGTTAGCGCGCTGAACCAAATCGTCCTAGGTGCTCCGCTGGGCACGATGCGGGATGTTGCACCCATCGTTCGCCGTCCAGTGGATATCGAAACAACTGCAGAATATCCGGAACTCGGGATTCGTTCCTTTGGCAAGGGAACCTTCCATAAGCCGATTCTCTCCGGAGCTGACGTTGGGAGCAAGAGGCTTTATCGCATCGAGGCCGGCGATCTTCTATTTAGCAATGTTTTTTCATGGGAAGGAGCTGTTGCTGTTGCGGGATCGCAAGACGCTGGACGTTTTGGCTCCCACAGATTCATCGCGTGTGTTCCGCGCAAAGATGTCATGCGCGCAGACTTCCTCAAGGCGTACTTTCTTTCCGAGTCCGGTCTTGCGGCTCTTGGCGAAGCATCTCCGGGTGGCGCTGGCCGAAATCGGACGCTTGGCGTCGAGGCACTCTTAGCACTTCGCGTGCCGGTGCCAACGATCAAGCAGCAGAACTGGTTTGCCGAGATTCAAATGAAAATCGAAGATATGCTGCTCCTTCAGCGCCAGTCTTCCAGCGAAATGCGAGCGCTGCTCGCGTCGGCGATTAATAGTGCCCTCGATGTGATCTCGGAGAGATAAAAGCCCAAGTGCGAATCCTCATTGATACGAATCTCTTCATCCCGCTGGAGCGGGCCTCGCCGGAGCTCGATAAGGGCATGGCGGCGCTCGTCCGCCTGGCAGGAGAATTCGGTCATCAGATTCTTCTCCATCCCGCATCAATTGAAGATATCGAGAGGGACCACGATTCTGCGCGGAAGGCGATCAATCTCGCCAAGATCAAGAAGTATGGCATCCTGGAAAGTCCGCCGGAACCGACGCCTGCGGAGCTCGAAAAGTTACAGCTTTCGGAGTCAAAGGCCAATGACCGGGTCGATAATAGGATTCTGTTCGCGATTCATCGGGATGCCGCAAATATCCTCGTCACCGAGGACATCGGGATTCACCGCAAGGCCGCGAGGCTGGGCCTTTCTGCCCGAGTTCACTACACCCAGCAGGCGGTCGAAGCGCTCCAGCGAATTTATGGTCGTGAGTCCGTCGCGTTGCCCAACATCGAGGAGGTGCCGCTCCATTCGATTGATGTCACGATCGCCTTCTTCGATTCCCTTCGAGGACGCTACGATTTCGACAAATGGTTCCGAGACTCTGCCCGAAAGGGGCGCAAGGCATGGGTATACCACGCCGCGGGCGGCGAACTTGGAGCAATCTGCGTTTACAAGGAAGAGAACGATGAGGTCGTTACCGACGACGGCAAGCGATTGGACGGCCGCGTTCTGAAGCTATGCACATTTAAAGTCGGGGAGTCCGTGCGCGGCCGAAAGGTCGGCGAGCTCATGCTCAAGGCGGCATTCCGGTATGCCTCGACGAACGAGATCGAGCACATCTACCTCACGATGGGCGCTGATCAGACGTATCTCCAGGCCCTTTGCGGAGACTTCGGCTTTCGGCATTTTGGCCAAGGCAAGGGCGATGAGGTGTATGTGAAGAGTCATCCGAAGGTGCCTCCGGCCGCTGCCGGCGAGAGCGCCTTGGAGTACCATGTCCGCTTCTTTCCACATTTCCGCGCTGCAGGTGTCGGGAAGTATCTCGTCCCGATCAGGCCAGGTTATCACCAAGTGTTATTTTCAGATCATCCGGAGAACCAGGAGCAGTTGAGCCTCTTCACCACGGGGAATGCCATCAAACTCGCATATCTCTGCCATTCGTCAATCGGAGGAATTCAGCCGGGGGACGTTCTTCTTTTCTATCGATCCGGTGATATCAAGGGGATTACGAGTCTGGGCATCGTCGAGTCTGCGGCGCACCTCACGGATCTGGACAAGATTGTGCAGCTCGTATCTAAGAGGACGGTCTACCCGATTTCGGAACTCAAAAAAATGGCGGAAAAGCCGACGAAGGTGTTGCTCTTTCGTCTGGCGGCACATCTGGTCGCGCCCGTTGGACTTGAAGTCTTGGCGCAAGACGGGGGCGTGAAGGGAAATATCCAATCGATAAGGAGGATCACTGATGAGTGTTTCGAGTGGCTCGTCGGGCAAGCGAAGCTCGACAATTGCCTTCTTACCAATTAAGCCGCGGTATGCCCATCGGATCGTCTCCGGGCAAAAACGGTTTGAATTCCGAAAGGCGAGCTTTGCATCCGATGTGAGTCATATTGTGATTTATGCGAGCACGCCGGTTATGAAGATCATCGGCGTGGCCGAGATTTCGTCTATCGGAGTCGCGAGCCCGACCGCTACGTGGGAGAACACGAAGCACGCCGCTGGAATATCCCGGCAAGCCTTCCGGAAATATTTTTACGGCAAAAAACTCGCGTACGCGATAGCGATTGAGAACGTGTGTGCTCTAGAGAATTGGGTCAGTCCGCATGAAGTTCAGGTCGGCTTCCGTGTTCCGCAGTCATTCTCATACGTAAATCAGCCGTTCTTGAAGCGTGTGCTCAAGAAGGGAGGTGCGCGGTGAGAACTGGCCTGGTCATTTTTCTCGGCGGGGTTCACGGGGTAGGGAAAAGCACCTTGGCGGCCCTTTGCAAGGAATCAGGAGTAGAGCATCTCCGTGCCAGCGATCTAATCAAGCAGGCTTCCTCAGAGGCGCGATTCGATGAGCGAAAGCGTGTGAAGGATGTGGATGGTAATCAGGGAATCCTGGTGCGTTCGTTGAACGCCAGAATTGCCGGCGGCGGCAAGTTCCTTCTGGATGGGCACTTCACGCTCTTTAACACTGCGGGGGAAATCGAAGAAATTCCATTGGCGACATTCCAAGCGATTCAGCCGGTGGGGCTTGGCGTGGTCGTCGATACGCCAGAGGCAGTCATCGCACAGCTACAGGCGCGGGACAAGGTGGGGCACGATCTCGCCGCTCTTAAGCAGATGCAGGAACAGGAACTGCAGCATGCTGAGTTGATTTCCCAAGCCCTGGCGGTTGAATTAATGATTTTCCATCCGGGAGATGCGGACCGTTTTAGACAATGGCTCCAAGACGCCCGCCCGATTTAGGCGGAGTGAATGTTTGATGCCCCAAACCACTTGTCGAGTGTAGCCATTGCCTGCGTCGATATTTTCTGCGTGAAGAGCAGGGCAAGCCGCTTCTTTGGCCGGGAGCAGGCTACGTAAAAGAGGTTGCGATTGCGCTCGAAAGAGTCTTGCTTTCCTGCGGGAATCCCTGCCCCCGCCCACTCAAGCATCTGGTTGAAGTCATACATATTCCAGCCTCTTCCAATGACAACCAGCACATTTTCAAATTCGGCCCCTTTAACGCCGTGCTTTGTTGCAAAAGGAGTTTTTTCATCAATGAAGTGCGCCAGCGAAATGATTTCGCGGTAAGGCACGTTTCGCAATGCCCGTAGTCGTTCGACAGAGTCAACTTCTTCAGGTTTCAGTTCCGCGGCAGGCAGCGAGAGCCTGGTTTCTTTTCGTTCAACAGCCTCAGGCAATCCGGGCCGTTTTGCTTTCCGCAGGTGATCGATGACGGCCCCGACAGTGCCGGTATCTCTAAGTTTCAATAGGGCATCAAAGTCCTTGGCCCAGCCGGCCTTATCTGCATGAGAGTTGATGGCAGGAGGACCGCCGCCCAGGGCGTCAAACATTTCGCCGAAGCGTTTGCCCTCGTACGCGGCGCATGCGGGTTCTATAGTCTCGACAAGAAATTTAATGTGGTGATCTTCCTTCTTGATGAATCGTTCGCTTTTGCCGTCCAAGGCCTCCACGATTCCGCTATACCCCTGCTCTCTTGCTAGAACGTTGTGGGTGAGCATGAGAATTTTCGTCTCGCTGGGGTCGAAATCCCAGCCATCTTTGGCAAGAATCTTCATAAGCGCCTCAAGATGTCTATGGGCTTCTTCAGGAGGCATGTCGCCCTTCCAGTGCCCATCAGTGCGGCGTGATCCAGCCCAGTCATTGGTGTGATAGACAGAAACCGAGCCCTGCTCTTTCGGGTCTTTTGCAGCCTGCTTCAGCTCTGACCGCATTCGATTTAAGACATCGACGATAACGGGTGCCGAGCGGAAATTGGCTCCTTTACCAATGACGTCAAGCGAGGGGTGTTCAATTCTTCCGCAGCCATCACCGTAGATCTTCTGCCAATGATCTCCAAAGAAGCCGACTAAGGGCGGCTTCCCGGCTACAAGGAGGTGCGTCTTTAGGGCTTCGGCAAATTTCTGGTTGGTATCCTGATATTCATCGATAAAAAGTATGGGGTAGCGGCTGGCAAAAATATCTCTGAACTTTGGTTTGTCCATGAGCGCCGCAGTCAGGGCGATCACATCATTGTGACCGAGCAAGATGAATTTCTCGTTGATGGTCGGATATCCGAGCTCATAGTCGATTCTTCGTGAACCGATCTCGCCAGCCTTAGCCTCGGCGAGCCTCTCTATCCATTTTGGATCTTGCGCGAGGGTTTCTCTTAAGACCGATTGAAAATCGCGAATCAATGACCAGCAAAAGGCGTGAATGGTGGAAGACAAAACGGCCGGGTGCCCATCTGTTCGAGACTCGATTTCTTTGCTCGCAACATTCGTGTAAGTGATGCAGGCGACTTGCTGATTATTTCGTAGGAGATATACCCCTTTCTTTTCGATGAGATGCCGGAGGGCTTTGACGAGCGAGTAAGTCTTGCCGGCTCCCGCACCTGCTTCAAGCAGAAAATTCTGGCCACGCCCAATTGCGCCATAAACAGCCGAAAGGGATTCTTCGGATGCCTTCTCAGCGGGATTCATTGAAGAGTCCTTGGCCATAGCGGATTATTTCTTTGTCGCTTTCGCGACCTTGGGCTTTGCTGGCGCAGCAGCAGAAACGGCCGCGGGTTGCGTGAGATTTTGTGCAAGCCACTCCAGCCCTTCTGCGATGTAGCGCGGAACAGTCCAGTTGGTGTCCTCGATGGCATACTTCAAGGCGAATTCCGACTTTTTCTGATCGGCGGCGAGGTCCCAGGCTGCGTCTCTATCCCCTGCGGTCAGTGCCGTCGTGAGTCCAAAGAGAGTGGGGTTCGCCAAGATGAAAGTTTCCTCGAAACTGCGGCCACACGGCTTCCCGGCTGCTTCGGGAACTTGGAAAGCTAGGCGAAGTAGACCGGCCGTTTTTTCCGTGGCAGATTTTGCGATCAGCTCTGTCGGGGAGATATCGGGCTTGGCGAACCACGTCTTGATGCAACCGTTGGTTGTGCGTGTGCCATCCGTCACTTTGCACGCGCCGAGCTTTCCTTTCACATCCTTGGCGGTATCCAGGTCCGTGACTATTAATGTGCGCAGTTCTAGAAATTCGAGTAGTTTGAAAAAGCGGTGGGCGTAGGCACCGCCGACTTCCATCGTGGAAAGGTATTGGCTTGAAAGCTTCAGTTCGGGAGCCTTTTCTCCATCCCCTTTTTCGATCATTTTGGGGAGCAGCAGGCGCTCAGTGGTTCCCTCAATCAGGATGGCTTTATCCGCGAATAGGAGATCGCAGCGTGTTAAGGTCATATACTGATGCAGAAATTTCTCGTCGTCCTTAAATTCTCCGGCGAGGCCCTTGCTGAGGTCTTTAATCTTCGTCGAGTAGAACTTCCCGAGCGCGGAAGTCTGAGCCGTTGCGAGGAAATAGCGCATCGCCTTGAAAGGTGCTCGGTTTGCCAGATGGGATGAGTGGGTCGTGACGACAAACTGGACCGGCCACTTTTGCCCGCCGTTGTATGTGGTGGCGAAAACATCGGCGATAAATCCCAGCTTGCTGATAAAAACTTCCTGCATTTGCGGGTGCAGATGCGCTTCAGGCTCTTCTATGAAGACCATGTGTACGCCCGGCGCGGGCTGCATGGCCTTGTACGCCTTGAAGAACTCATGGAGCTTGAGCAGGATGAAAATGAGGTTCCGTGCGCCGAGTCCGTTGTAAGCCTCCGGCAAATTAACGCCGTTCACGCCTGGGTAATGGATCTTCGTATGATTGTTTAGGAGGCGTTCAACATCGAACATCGTCTCAGTTCGTAGGTTCGGATCGGGAAGACCCGGATAGCCGAATAGGGCGAACGCCGGGAGGAGTGAATCTAGGCGTTCATTGAACTTGGTATCGATATCTTCCTGAATGGTCTGGACGGCGCTGGCTAATTCCTGTGCCGTGTTGCGATCTCCGGGGTCAGCCGAAGCGGACATGGCGGTCTCAAACAGAACCCCAAGAATTTTCCCGAGAACATCGTTGTCTCGGTGGGTCGTATCGTCCAATCCGCGCTGGGCGTTGATAAAACCGCCTTGCACCAGTTTCGGCAGCCGATTCCATTCCAGGTGCTTTCGGTTTGTAGCATCGTTGGGATCGACGGCAAACAGTCTCACCTTGTACTGTTTCGGAACCCTCTCCTTCAGGGCTTTGAAAACGCGGTTCCTTTTTTCGGGATCACCGGAGGCGCCCGATAAATCGATTGCGTCGAAGAGAGTCTCAATCTTGCCGTCATCTAGCTCATAGCGGATTTCGGCAACCGCCTCTGTGCAGGCTTCGTCGAGATCAATAACGAAATCTCCGAGAGGGCCGAGATTCACGGTCCGGTCGTAAGTAAGCGTCAGCCTCATTTCGATGGTCGGAAGTGCCGCCCGAATTTCGACCTCCGTCTTGCCTTGCTGCGCCAGAGAGAATGCGACCCAAAACTGTTCATGTGCGCCAAGAGAGAAGTCTTCCAGTCTGAAAGTCGGTGAACCATCGGACAGCAAACGCCGGAATAGCTCGGTCAGCGAAGTCTTGCCGCTGTTGTTCCGTCCGACGATGACCGTAGTTCGATCCTCAAGGGAAAGACCGACCTCTCGGAGTAGCCGAAAATTCTTGATGTCGATCTTTTTGATGTACACGGATATCCCTCGATTTCTGATCGTGTGCTGGCCGCAGAGCTGCGCGGAATCTTCCTGCACATCATAGGATTTCTCGAAATGGTCCAGGTCCTTGGGGGTGTAGAGGGCGGCAATGAGAAAGACTGCGCGGTGCGTGCTCCCGTGCCGGTTCACTCTTGCAGCTTTCGAAGTGCCTTGAGTTGAGCGGCGCTATCAAGGTCTATAAGGGCAAGGAGCGCCCGTTCCCGAAGCTCCGATTTTGCCGTAGACCGCAAAGCGAGTATTTGTTCCTGAACCTGTGGTGCCAGTCGCAGCAGGCTCAGAAGCTGGTTGAGGCGGGCCGCCGTCATGCGTATCTGCCGGGCAAGCATTGTCCGAGTCAGGGCGGGGTAGTTGTCCAGCTTGCGGCGGCACTCTTGCGCAAGTATGAGCCGGTCCTGGATGGACCAGCTCTGGGGGCGTCTGATTTTGACGCTGGCAGCTTCCTGGAGGGACTCGCGGGAGAGCATTCGCCTCTCTCCCTTTGTCGCATTCAGTTGGCCGAAGGAAAACTCAAATAAAAGGCCCTTTCCGTTTTGAGGAGCGTCCGGTTCGGGCAGCCAATTTTGACGCGACCCGTAAAGCCCTTCGAAAGGAGGGCTTTACTTTGAAACTTTTTTCACGGCTTCGGACGGAAGATGCCTGCCGAGACCTCCCGTCTGAGATTCGCCGCGAATTTCAGTACATCCTCTCGAAGTTTCCGCAGCCGGGGATTCCGCTCTTCTTCGCTTCCGCGACGATCTCGTCGTTGCGCCGCTGGGCCTTCAGATACCTTTCGGTGTCCATCCGCTCCGCGCGGTTCTTGATCGTCTTGATGCAGGCTTCCAGGGCCTTCAGGTCCTTGCGCTGCTCCTTGCAAGTCTTCATGTTGTCGCGGCCCATGAGCAGGAACGGGTCCTGCAGCTTCATCGGCATGCGGTAGTCCTTCATGCAGCGGGCGCAGTTTTCCTGCTTATCGAAGGCGTTGGCGAGGGTTTTGCAGGCGTTGGGGCCGTGTCCCGTGCAGTTCTCCATCGCCAGGTTGATCGTCCAGCAGACCGCGTCCTTGCGGTCTCCCCGGTCGAGTTTCTCGGGGGCGGCGGGTTTCGCGGCCGCGCCCTGCGCGGGCGCGTCTTTGGGCTTGGCGGGAGCCTCCTCCTCGACTTCGCCCGCTAGGCACTTGCTGTGAAGCGTCATGCAGGCCGCGGGGGATTCCTTCTTCTTCCGCATGCAATCCAGATGCTTGAGGCTGCACTCCATCGGGGTGGGCTTCGCCGCTGTCTTCCGCTCCGCGGCCTTCTCCACGGTCTTCTCCACGGCTTGCGGGGCCGCGCCCCCCTTCAGGCACGAGGCCTCGCGATCCTTGCACATCATCATTTGGCCGGGGTTGGTCCGCAGGCACTCGTGGAGCTCCTGCATGCAGGCCAACTCCCTGGACTCGGCTGCCGCGGAAGGCAGAGCAAACAGAGCGATAGCGGCGAGCGTCGAGAGACACCATCGGTTCTTCATTGAGACCTCCTCGCCTCGATGCGGACTTTCTAGCAATTTCTAAGCCGGCGGAGTTGACGCCGGCGGCGGCGGCCGCTCTGGAATCGTCGCGGCCGTTTTTCGTCGTGAAACCGGCGCCCCTTGCCTAATCGAGCAGAACTGTTATCCTTTGTCCATGTCCGAGCGTCCGAATCTGCCCCATGACGTCGTCGAGGCGTTGAAGGAAGGACGCAGACTGGACGCGATCTCGTTGTTGCGGACCACGCGCAATATCGGACTGGCGGAGGCCAAGGGCCTCGTCGACGCCTACGACGACCCGAATGGGAAACCGTCGTCCATGCCCGAGCGTCCGAATCTGCCGATTGAGGTCATCGAGGCGTTGAAGGCGGGACGCAGGCTGGACGCGATCTCTCTGTTGCAGAGCGCGCGCAAGATCGGGCTGGCGGAGGCCAAGAGCTTCGTCGACGCTTACGGAAATCCTAACGGGAATCCGAGCGTCGTAAAGGCAGTGCTCGTGGTCATCGCCGTAGGGTGGGCTCTCATAAGCGCGGTGGACTCGCTGGGAAGTCTGCTCGTGCTCGTGCGCTCAGCGCAGTACCGTCCCGGGACCTTCGTTGTCTCGCGTTTGCTGGTCACGCATCTGTCCGGGGGGCGAAACCCGAGTAAGGAGCACTGGGAGTTGCGAGGCCTGGTGGAGGGGCGCGAGGAGCGTCTGTCGGATCCTGCCTTGGTCGGCGCATGGATTCAGAGGCGCAGTCATGAGCGCGAGTTGAGACGCCGTTTCCCGCCCGGCACGGAAGTCAAAGTCCTCTACAATCCCGAGGCGTCGGACACGCTGTATCAGAATCGCGCGCTGCGCGTGCTGCCATTCGTCGACGACCTGGTCGCCGATCAGTCCGCCCGCGTGGGCCATTGGCTGGTCTTTGGCCTCTCTCCATTGCTCGTCATCTGGTTCGTGCTTGCCGGAGGCGGCAGCCGGCGGAAGTGATTTAAACCGCGCACGGGATCCATTTGAGTAACGTCCTACTCCCGTGATCGGTTTTGGGCCGAAACAGCTGCTTTTGGCAGTTTAAACTCACTTCCGGCTTCGGCCCAGGTTCTGATATTGCCGATGGCGGGCAGCCAATCTCGACGCGGAGCGAACATCGGCCCTTCGAAAGGAGGGCCGATTTCGTTTATAGAGTCGTATAATCGGATCCATGAAGATTTTCTCTATTTTGGTTCTTGTCTTCGTATTCATCCTGTCGGGTGTTGAGGCGGCCGTTGCCATCGGGTTGCTCAATATGGGCGCAAAGCGCGACCTCCCTGTAGATATAACTGCTGCGCTTAATGAATCTTCCAAGGACGAGGCGTACATATTGGATAAGGTTCGAAAGCTGCTTGATGCCGGCGCTCCGGTCGACGGTCGCAATAGGGAAGTGCCACTCGTCGCTGCGACATGCAAGGGCTATGATTCGGTCGTTCAACTGCTCCTCGACCGCGGCGCGGCGATTAACGCCGCCGATAAGAGCCAGGACTGGACGGCGCTGCATTGCGCCGCCGCGAATGGCCGCATGAACATCGCCAAGCTGCTCTTGGCTCGCGGGGCAAAATGCTGCGAGTTGAGCGCGACGGGCACGCCGGCAGAGACGGCGGCGCAAAACCAAAAAATCGGCCTCCAACACCTGCTCGAGGAGGCCGGCCAAGGCGTTCGTTCCGCGCCTATCGCGACCGTGGCCGCCGCTCCTCAGGCCCCGGCCGAGACGCTCGTGCCGAGCTTCAAGTCCTCCGAACGGCCCGACGACCTCGCGGTCATCATCGGGATCGAGACATATTCCGAGATCCAGTCGAAGGCGACCTACGCGGAGCGCGACGCGGACGCGTTCAAGGCGCATGTGCGCGCGCTCGGCGTGCCCGAGCGCAACATCGTCCTGCTCAAGGGCTCCAAGGCGGGCAAGGCCTCGTTCGAGAAGAACATCGAGACCTGGCTCGCCCGCCTCGCGAAGCCGACGAGCCGCGTGTACTTCTACTTCTCCGGACACGGCGCGCCTGATGTGAAGACCGGCCAGGCCTATCTCGTGCCGTGGGACGGCGACCCGAACTTCCTCGATGACACCGCTTATCCCGTGGCCAGGCTTTACAGGAAGCTTGGCGCGCTGCCGGCGAAGCAGGTGCTCGTCGCGATGGACTCGTGTTTCTCGGGCGCCGGTGGACGCTCCGTGCTGGCCCCCGGCGCGCGACCGCTCGTCGCGAAGATCGATGTCGGCGCCGCGCCGGCGAAGCTGACCGTGCTGGCCGCCTCTGCGTCGAACGAAATCTCCGGCTCGCTTGAGGACAAGGGCCACGGCGCGTTCACATACTTCCTGCTTGAGGGGCTCAACGCCGGCGAGAAGACGCCGAAGGCACTCGCCGCGTATCTCACGCCGCGCGTACAGGACGAGGCGAAGCGCCTTAATCGCGACCAGACGCCGCAACTGCAGGGAGACGGGGCCTGGTCATTGCGCTAGACGTCGTTACCCGGGTCGGTTCTAGTATTGTCCTGTTCCCATCGACGCGGCGTTTGGGCTGACGACGAATTATGCTTGTAATCCTTGGCCCGGGTCGATCATCCAGATTCTGAAATCGTCTGTTTCCCGCAGCCAATTTTGACGCGAGCTATCCTCAAGGATAGTCGAAAGCCCTCCAGCGATGGAGGGCTTCTATTTTCGGCTGCGGCGCGAGACCAGCGGCGCTGCGCGGACGAAGCGATTAGCCGAGGCCTCTTCGAGCATCCATCGGCCCATGGCCGCATAGGAGACGGGGGCATAGGAGTTTTGAGCGCCTTCCCAATCGGCCGACGCTGCTGGTCGCTCATCCTTCCCGCGGGCGTTGACTCCGGCCCGGACGAGGGTCCAGCGAAGCGACGAAAACGCACCGCGGCCGAGGGCATCGACCACCGCCTGTTGCTCGGTTGCCCCTCGGCCCATCATGCCGGGCATCCACGAGAAGAAGCGGAGCGCCCGGCTTGCGGGGTTTCCTGGTGTTGAGGCGAGCAACGTGTTGATCACGATGATGCGGTCGACTCCAGCATTTACCATCGACTTCTCCACCGCGGGCATGTTCGCCGAGAACAAAGATGAGCGGTCATGACTCGTCGTCGTCACTCCCATGGCGGTGAGCACGGCGTCTGCGCCGGAAAACGCCGCGGTCAACGCGGCTTGATCGGCGAGCGATGCGACGGCGGCAACGCGGGAGCCCTTGGGCACGCTCGCGATGCGCTCCGGTCGCGAGCGGACGATGGCGGTGAACCTGACTCCCTCGGCTCGGCATACATCGAGGATCCCTTGGCCGAGGCCGCCCGCGGCGCCGATCACGGCGACCTGACGGGGCAGCATGCGTGATTCACCCGCGACGTCTGGCGTCATCATTGGAAGCCCGAATGCTCCGGTTGTTGAGCAGCCAGGCGAGACATGCGCCCGCCACCACGTCGTAGGCCGCGCAGAATCCAGGCCACCAACGCGGCATACCCGGATTGTCGATGAAGCGACCGTGGAAAATATCGAACACGCCGTGCGCCGCGAGCGCGGATGCGACGATCCATAACGACGACCTGAATCCCGATACCGCCGCCGCCAGGAAGGCCGCGCCTACCGCCATCTCAAAGACGAGCGCATGCATGGACGCTCCCATGACGGCGAACAGGGAATAGAGGCTCGCGACGACGATGGTGACGGTCGGATAAAAAGCGCGATCGCGGTCCAGGCCGACGACCCTGGCGAAGAGCGTCACGGCGACCGCCAGAAGCATGCCGACGATCACCGCCATGATTGATCTCCCCCGCGTAAATCGCGTCCAGCCGGTTTTGCGTCGTTCATTATAGTAAAGGGCCGCGGTTTCGCCGAGGCCCCGCCGTGGCGGAGCGCGCGACGCGGTGTAATGGTTTACAGCCTCGCGCGTCATCATGGGTGAGAGTCGGCCGCATGAAAAATAAAGCCTCACGGAGGGGAAAATGAAAAATATGCTGAATGCCGGGCTGTTGCTGGTCGCCGTCACGGCGTTGACGGGCTGCGCGGAGGTGCACCGAAGCGACGCGAGGTTCGCCGCTACCGGCTATTCGGCGAATGTGTTGTTCCTGCAGATTCCGGGGGATCCGATCAAACTGGCGGAAGCCAAGATCCCCGAAGGTTCGACCGTCACCAACGTGTCTTCCGAGCCCAACGATTGGCGTACGCTCCCGGGATTTTTTAATCGCTTGCTGGGAATGGGCCGTGCGCAAATCGGCGGCACGACGAGGTAAGGGTGGGCCATTGGAATTGGGGCGCCCGGCGCGGCTTCGGCTGCGACGGGCGTCCCGACCAGGCCCGCGCTGAGACGGGGACAGCCTGCGCATCGGATTGGTTCGAGAATCGTCCTGTTCCCATCTACGAGGCGTCTGGGTTGACCGCGAATTGTGCTGATATATCCTTGTTCTGGCCCATCAGCCAGGTTCTAATATCGTCTGTTTCCCGCAGCCAATTTCGTCGCAGAGAAAGCCCTTTCATCGGAAGGGCTTTTTTTCTTGCCAAACGACGGAACCCGACTAGGACTCGAACAGAGGGGATTCTACTTCGCGCTGTCCAACTCGTAGGCAGCGCCCAAGCATTCCGCGACGATCTTCAAGAGCTCCCGTTCCTCTCGTAAAAAGGGGCCTTCATCCATCGTGGCGGACGGGCTCAGGTATCCGACCTCGAGTGAGCCGAGCGTCTCGCCTTTGACCGTGATAGGAGCTTTGATGACCCATGGAGCGGGGGCGAATCGAGCGGTGCGGAATTCGCGCACGCCGATGATGGCGCGCGCGCAGGCGATAGCGGGGTGCAGCCAGGCTTTGGGAAGCAGATCGACGATCCGGCCGACCCGCTGCTCCAGTCCAAGATCGGGATCGCGCAGGATCCGGACCGCCTGATAGACGCACTCGAGCTCTTTGACCCGTTCATTGAGAAGGCGAGTCCGCGCCTTCATCGCGCCGTCCATCCAATCGGATTGGCCGCTCGCTTGGCGGAGCGCTTCCTGAAGGTCGAGCATCTCGGCGTTCATCGTCGCGATGTGGCGGACGAGGTCTTCTTTGGAAAAGCCCGAGATGTCCATGGCTGATTTTAGCCTATACTGCCGGCCATGAGCGGCGTCGCGGCGAAGGCTCGAGCCTCGAGTGCGAGAAAAAAGGCTTGACAATTTCCAATAATGTATCTATACTGGGTACAGATATGAATTCAAGCACTCGCCTGGCGGTCGCGACTCACATCGTTTCGGTGCTCGCGTCGAAGCGCGGGGAGTTCGTCAAATCCCAATACATCGCCGCCAGCGTCAACACGAACGCGTCGTTCGTGCGGCGCATCCTGAGCTCGCTGACGCGCGCGGGCATCGTAGAAGCGGAGAAGGGGAAGGCCGGCGGCTCGAGGCTCGTGAAGTGCCCGTCCGAGTTGACGCTCTGGGACCTGGCTTCGGCGCTCGGCGAAGAGCGGCTCTTCGCGATGCACGAGAATCCGGTGAATCCGCGCTGCCCGATCAGTCGCGGCATCAAGTCGGCTCTCGGCAAGGCGTTCACCGGCGTCGAGGACGCCGCCCATGTGCAAATGAAGAAAGTCAATCTGAAGGACTTGCTGCCGGCCTGATTTTTTTTGACGTTATATGTTACTGATACGGATACATTAATGGAGGACGCAATGAAGACAGTGTTATACGGCGCAACGGGAACCATCGGTCAGCGCATCGCCGCGGAGTTGAAGGCTCGGGGACATGCCGTGGAAACGCCGCGGCGGGACGTTTTGGACGCCGCGTCCATCGCGGCGGCCGCGAAAGGGGCGGACGCGCTGCTCAGCGCCTATGGGCCCGGGCCGTCCGGGGACGTTCAAACCGTCGTGCGCGCGGCGCAGGCTTTGGTGGAAGGCGCCCGGAAGGCCGGGGTCCGCCGCCTGTTGGTGGTCGGTGGAGCGGGAAGCCTCAAGGCGGGAGGTAAGGACCTGATCGAATCGCCGCAGTTCCCGGCCGCCTGGCGGCCGATCGCCCAGGCTCATCGCGAGGCCCTGGCCGTCTATCGGGCATCGGGGCTCGACTGGACGTTCTACGCGCCGGCCGCGCTCATCGAGCCCGGCGAGAGGACCGGCAAGTATCGCACCGGCGACGGGAATTTGATCGCCGACGAGAAGGGCCAAAGTCGCATCTCGGCGGAAGACTATGCCGCCGCCTTCGTGGACGAGCTCGAAAAGCCTCGCTACGCCGGAAAGCTCGCGACCGTCGCTTACTAAAAGGAGGAATGGATTATGATCGGCAAACTGTTCAAGACGTCGGATGACTATACGCTCACGCTGCTGCGCCTGGTGCTCGGCGTCGTGTTCTTCGCTCACGGAGCGCAAAAGGTGCTCGGCTGGTGGGGCGGCTACGGTTTCACCGGCACCATGGGCTTCTTCACCGGCACGATGGGTATTCCCGCTCCGCTGGCCTTCCTGGCCATCATGGCGGAGTTCCTTGGCGGCTTGGGCCTCATCGTGGGCGCCGTCTCCCGCGTCGCGGCCTTCGGGATCTTCAGCGTGATGACGGTCGCGGTGCTGAAGGTGCATCTGCCGTTCGGGTTCTTCATGAATTGGAGCGGCGGCCAGAAGGGGGAAGGATTCGAGTACCACCTTCTAGCGATGGCCATCGCGGCCGTGCTGGCGATTCGGGGGGGCGGGGCTCTGTCCATTGACGGTCTTCTGGCGAGGAGGATCGAACGATGAGCGCCCCGAGCACGTCTCAGGTGCCTGCCACGGCGGCGGTCGCTCCAACGGAGGATTGCGAGCCGGTTTACCGCTGGACTGGCAGCTCACGCATCGTCCGCGAGTGTAAGCCATGACTCCTGGTCGCATAGGCGTCATACGAAATTCGGACAATCCGGGCTAGGAGGTGACGCCGTGAAAAAAACTCCCGTCCTGTTCATCGGCCACGGAAATCCGATGCACGCGCTGCACGACAACGAATATACGCGGAACTTGGGCCGGCTGGGCCGGGAGATCGGCCGGCCCAAGGCCATCCTCAGCGTATCGGCGCACTGGCTGACCGAGGGTACCTGGGCGACGCACATGCCCAATCCCAAGACCATCCACGATTTCGGAGGCTTTCCCAAGGAGCTCTTTGACATCGAGTACCCCGCGCCTGGCAGCCCTGAGGTCGCGGAAATGGTGCGGGAGACCGTGGTCGAGCCGCGAATCCGGCTCGATGACGAGCAGTGGGGGCTCGATCACGGGACCTGGGCGGTTCTTCGGCACATGTATCCCGCCGCCGACGTGCCGGTGGTCCAGCTCAGCGTCGATTTCGCCCAGCCGGGAGCTTATCATCTGGAGCTCGGTCGTAAGCTGGCGCCGCTGCGCGAACGGGGCGTCCTGATCGTCGGCAGCGGCAACGTGGTCCACAACCTGTCGGCGATGAAATGGTCGGCGCATCCCGAGCCCTACGCCTGGAACGCCGAGTTCGACGGCTTCGTCAAGCGCAAGACAGAGGAAGGGTATGTGCATGCCCTGGCCGGCGAGCCGAAAGGCATGCCGGGAGGCGCGATGAGCGTCCCGCAGCCCGATCACTGGTATCCCTATCTTTACGCGCTGGGCGCGGCCGACGGGGACAAGGTGCGGTGGGAGTATGAGGGCCTGGAGAACGCCTCAATCTCGATGCGCTCCGCGAGTTTTGGAATCAAATGAAGACGGAAAGGAGAATCGCAATGAACAAGACAATCGTCGCCGCATCGCTCGTGATCGTCACCCTCATGGCCGTCGGCTCGTTGACGACGGCTGAGGCCAAAGACAAGAAGCAGGACGTCGTCGCCGAGCGCCTGGCGAAGTTCGACGAACTCGACTACGAGGGGTTTTCGAAGCAGAACTGGGATCTGTTCCATAAAACCCATACGGACGACGTCGTCGTGGTCTGGCCGGACGGGCACGAGACCAAGGGCTTCGACAAGCACATCGAGGACATGAAATATATGTTCTCCTACGCCCCCGACACGAAGATCACCTCCCATCCCGTCGCCTTCGGCAGCGGCGAATATACGGCCGCCATCGGCGTGATGGAAGGGACCTTCAGCAAGCCGATGGTCCTTCCGGACGGAAAGGTGATCCAGCCGACGGGTAAGAAGTTCAAGCTGCGGATGGCGACCATCGCCCATTGGAAGGGCGATAAGTTCGACAAGGAATATCTGTTCTGGGATAATCAGGCGTTCATGCAGCAGGTCGGGTTGGCGCAGTAATAGCGACCATAGTTGCGGGAGGCCCCCGTAGGACGGGCCTCCCGCAATAGGCGTTACGCCCAGATAGTTTGGTTCGAGAATCGTACTGTTCCCATTGCGGCATGTTAGGTGGCAACGACCTTTCCCCCAGATTCTAGGCCAAAAGCTGGTTTAAATTTCTCGCCCCACCACCGCCCCGCACGTCAGAAGCTGACTGCGCAGCGTTCCCAGCGTCTGGTAGATCGCCTTGCCTATCTTTTCTTGCAGCAGGCTCATCAAGTTGTACGTCACGCACACCAGCCGGAATGCCGCCTCCGTCGCGTAGAATTTCTTCTGGCAGAACCCATCGATGCCGCTCGTGCCCTCTCAACTGTTTCAATAACAACGCGTTGTTTGTATTATTAGGTCAATGAAACGAGCGATTGGGTTGCGACTCGACGCCTGGCTGGCTAGCAGTGCCCGCCACCCTCTTGTTTTGCGCGGGGCCAGGCAGGTGGGAAAGACTTGGCTAGTCCGCGATCTGGCTGCTCGCGCCGGGCGCCAGCTCGTCGAGATAAATTCAGACCTCCTGACATAGCCGAGCCGCATTTTGTCCGCTTTTCGCCAGGTTGGGCCTCATGAAGCCGCGCCAAAGCGCATCCGCAAATCTGTGCCGGGAAACCGAACGTTCATTTCGTTGAGCGCGTCGCAAAGGGACGCTAGCGCTTGGTCTCTGTGAGCCGAACTCAACGGCGCGAGCGTCACGCATAGTTCGCCGTCTCGAACTTCCAGATCGGCCGGGCTCTGAAGCGCCGTGGTGATCAGGGTCCGCCCCTCGTCATCGGCGCGCGCGTAGTGAGGCCGCAGCAGGGCGAGCAGGTCGCTCTCCGCTTGGTAGGCCACCATCTTGATGCAGTTTGTCAGATGCTTGCGCTCGCGCGAAAGTCGCATCAGTGGCTCGCCGTCCAACTCGGCCACGGATACTCGAGCCGGGGCCTGCCGCCGTCGTTGCTTGAGAAGTGCGATTCGCCCTTCGACTGCGCGGATGCGCTTACCAATATTGCCGTGCGCGATTTTGAAGCCGCGCATCGTCGGTCGCTGGTCCTCCTCGTTGGCCGCGGCGGCTTCGCCGTAAAGCGTGTGGATCTCACGAAGTTCCGCCCGCGCCTCAGCCAAAGCTCTCTCCGCGTTACGCCGCTCTGGGTTTGGCACCGTCTGTTCCAGTGCCATGGGCTCGGCCGCGTAGTCCGTCAAAGCATCAAGCGCGAACTCCATGCGGAGGTACTTGAAGAAGTTCTCCTGACGCCACCGCTCGAACATCCGGTAGGCCAGCACCGCGGCCGACAAGTCTCGTCGGCTCGTTACGATCGGCGTCTGGTATTTACCCTCGCGCAGCCGCGTGATCTGACGAAGGCGCAGCCGCCCGTTCAGAAGTCGGATGTTCCGGTCGTTGAGTTCGTAGCGGACCGAACGCCCGTCGACCTTGGCGGCGCAGGTCGCGAACTGCGTCGACGGCAACGGCTTCCATCGGCCCTTGCGATAGGTCAGGATGTCGAAGCCGCTGTCGATGAGTCTTTTGAAAAGTTTCGGGCTCCAGCCTCCACGGTCGAAGACCATCGTGATTCGCCGTCGCGGCCCCACCAGTTCTCGAATTTCCGCGGTCAGCATCGGCAGCATCTGCGCCAGTCCCTCGTTGAGTTCCGTCGTTACCACGAACAGCGGATCGCCGTACTTGTCGTTGACCCAGTAGTCCGTCGTCGCGGGTAAAGCCAGTCGCATCCGGGTGACGTACGCTTTTGGCAGTCTGCGTTTGCCGTGGTAGACCCGCACGTGTCCGTCCGTGTACAAAAATCCAAGCGCTCGGCCACGGCCGGCGACTCGGCGCTGCGCCAGTTTGCGTCCGAACGCCTCTGCCTTGCCTGCCAGCGCCAGACGGCTCAGCTTGCGCCGCAGCGTCTTCACCTCCGGCGCACGGTCCAGACCCAGCACTCGGCCCAGGTCCGCGGGCGCGCGTTCCTTGAGTTCTTCCGGCCTTTTGATTCTCAAAAGTACCATCAGCAGCAGGGCCATCATCGTCGTGCGCAAACCATAGAACGCCGGGCCGATATGACCATAAACTTCCTCGGCCACCGTCAGGACGCCGCTTTGCATCAATGCAGGGACGGCAAGCAAGACCCCGGCGTGAGTGATGCGTCGTCCGGACGCGAAGATGGGCTTCGCATCGCCCAGTTTTCCCATCCGGGCCAGGATGCGGTCGATCACGCGCGCGTCGGGGTCGGGGTCGCAACCATGTGCGGCGTCCGCGAGTTCGCGATGATCTGCGGCGACGACTGGCTCTTTGGTCGTCCAACGCCCAGCCGTACTCTTGCTCACACCAAGCTTCTGAGCAACGTCCCTTACGCTCAATCCTTGCGCTTTCAACGACTTCGCCGTGCTCGCCCACGCGCTCGTCGCGCAGCGAGTCCCTCGGGGACGTCCTGCCTCGCGCCCCAGCGAACTCATTCCACCCGCTTCGAAACGTCGCGTACTGCGGCGCAATGTACGCGTCGAGCAGTCGAACGCGCGTGCAACTTCATTCTGGTCCGCATAGCCGCACCGGACCAGGCTCACCATCGCATGCGCCTCGGCCATTCGGTCCCCGTCCGCCCAGTGGTACGCAGGCAATCCCGCGACGTAGACCACGCGCAAAACGCCGTCCTTCTTCAGCGTGCATCGGCCGTTGATAGGCACGGCGTCGGAAGCGGCGGGAATTGTCAGCGACAGTTCGGGATGGGGACCTGATGGCTTCATCCCATCATGCTACCAGCCATGCGCGGCTGAGAAAGCGGACACATTTGTGGGACAGTCCAGCCGGGGCATTTCGGGCGGGCGTCCCGTCGGAGCGGCGTGTCAGCCGGCTGAAAAAGCGGACATATTATTTGGGACAGTCAGGGGCATGTCCGCTTGGGATTATAGACGGAGCGGCTATGCTATGTCAGGAGGTCTGAA
>CXWL01029236.1_pt1 | contig 26430 bp, 17 predicted proteins | sample 590931 | NCBI WGS metagenome assembly CXWL01 (sample SAMEA3498368, study PRJEB10139) | groundwater metagenome | biome: water well; material: biofilm material | place: Germany | collected 2015-04-27
AAGTCACCGGCGGCGGCACCGCAGGCTTCACCCAGACCGTGAGTTATGAAGTGCCGGCCATGAACCCACAAGGCCAGGTCACCCAATACCGCCAGGGCAACCAGGTCACCACGGTGCGCAGCTTCAACGCCACCAGCAACCGCCTGACCAGCCAAACGGCCACCAAGGACGGCCAGGCAGCGGGCAACGTGTTGAATCACAGCTACAGCTACGACAGCCTGGACAACCTCACCGCCCGCACCGATGCCAACCTGGGCACGCAAGAGAGCTTCAGCTACGACAGCCTGAACCGCCTGAGTTTAAGCACCATCCTGGGCGGCGCCGTGAGCCCACCCAGCACCACGGAGGTGATGTACGACGCCCGAGGCAACATCACCTACAAGAGTGATGTCGGTCGCTACTGGTACGACGCCCAGCGCCCGAATCGCATGACCAACGTCACGCTGGAGACCGCGCCGGGCGCGCAGATTGCACTCAGCGGCAGCCGCACCCTGAGCTACGCCTTCGATGACTTGAAGCCGGGTGCACGCAACGTCAACGGCGTGATGGTGGGCAACGGCAACCTGGAGTACACCGTCAGCCATGACACGGTCAACAACCTGCACACGGTGCGAAGCGAGACCTACACCAGCTTCAACATGCCGGCACAGATTCAATACGGCAACTTCATCACCAGCACCACCAGCACGGCGGATCGGACCCTGTCCTGGGTCTATGGACCCGAGCACCAACGCACCAAGGAGCAAGTGACCCTGAGTGGCAGCGGCACCAGCAGCTACTTTGCGGGATCGACCTGGTACTTGAACGGGGAAGATAGCCTGGGTCTGAGTTACGAGAAAGAGATCAGGGCCAACGGCATGATCGAGCAGAAGCATTACGTGACAGCCGGTGGCCAGGCGTTTGCGCTGTTTGTCAGCCGCAGCGGCACCTTGAACGGCCTACCGGCCACCAGCACCAGTTACATGCACCAGGACCACCTGAGTTCGGTCTCGGTGATCACCGATGAGACTGGCGCGGTGGTGGAGCGGCTGGCGTATGACCCGTGGGGCAAGCGCAGGAAGATTGACGGCAACCCCGACAAGCTCGACGCCATCGTGGGCCTGACCATGGACCGTGGCTACACGATGCACGAGCACCTCGACGAGGTGGGCATCATCCACATGAATGGGCGCATCTATGACCCGTTGATCGGGCGGTTTATGAGTGCGGACCCATATGTGCAGGCGCCGACCAATTTGAAGACCTTTAATCGGTATTCGTATGTTTGGAACAATCCGTTGAAGCACTATGACCCGGAGGGGTTCAGTGCGAGTGACGTCTATACCGCGCCACTTGTATTACCGATTGAGCCGGTAGCTAGCGAAGCCGCCGCCTCTGTTGAATTTCCCAGCGATGAGAGGGGCAGGACAGCGTTAGATCGGGTTACGATCACCGGGAAGACGGACAAAACCGCGACCGTGGTGTTGGATCGAGTCGAGATTACAGGCAGTCGTCAATTTAGTGCGAGCGAGGGGATTGGTAGTCCCAACGTAGGTGCGGTATCTGGGGGGCCGGGTGCACCACCTAATAAACCGACGCCGACGCCGAAGCTAAAGGGGGCCGGATGTATATCAATGGAAGATTGGGGGAATGCGGTTGCTGGCACGGCACTGGGCGCAGGCGCCGTTGGTGTCGGTGCAGGTGTGTATTATGGTGGCATGGCTGGCGCCGCCGAGGGAGTGAAAGCGGGCGCCGGGGCGTTGACTGTGTTGTACATCTCGGAAGGCGCTGGGGCAACGGCCGTACTCTACGGTGTTGTTGTCGCAAGCTCCGTGTTCGCGGTCGGAGCGGCTGCTGGCGGCGTTTACTATGCTACAAGGGGCGGGTCATCCAAGTCGTCGGCTAACAACTGTAAATAGCGGCCGAAGCGGGTCTGATCAGAGAAGTCCGTTGGTGATCAGGCGAATGCGCACACTTCAGTGGGCCGGACTGTCAGTGGCGTGTCTTGCGAGGGTCGGATCCGCCGATAGACCTGCCGCATCCCAGTTCGGTCGATTCAAACACGGTGAGTCAATCGGATGCCCCGGGTGTTGTGGCGGGCGTACAGCTTAACGGTTGCCGCCTATGCGTATGTTGGCGGATGATCGTTGTCCTCGCGAGGCCAGGGTTTTCGATTCAGGGGCGAAGTTTCATCTCTTTGGTGGCCCAGGCGAGAATTATGGCGTCTCTATCGAACAACTGGTCTACAACCGGGGAGCGCGCGTATTGTGCTATGCGCGGATGGTCTCCGGTGCTCGGGCTTGGTATCGTTCGTGATACTCAATACAAACAACAGTGATCACCTTGTTTACGATCAATTTAAGGGCCCATCGCCGCGCCCGTGAAAGTGGGTGATTTCATGGCTTTCAAGCCACTTTATGGACTGCAACACAATGTCTGATGATGCTATTTACTCGTTTGATGCCAACTATGAAGTTGACGGCGCTTCCAGAGCAGAGCGGCTGTATTACGTGCGCATGTTGTACACGGATCGACCTTTTAGCACGTTTGGTCCACCTTTGCTTTTGCTTTTGCTTGGGTTTGTCTCTCCTCTTCTCGTATTGCCTGATTGGTTCAAGTCCACAATGATTGGAATCGCAGTCGTTTCGGTGATTTTGCCAATATGTTTTTGCTTTCTGAGATCTCTGGTAGTCGGGCGAGTCGCACGTAAATACCCGTTACGACGGGTCGAAATAGGACCGTCGGCAGTTGAAATCGCGTTTGGCAGTCGAAAAGCCATCACTCCGTTCACACAGATAAAGCATGCTTGGGTTGCTGGTGACTATATTGTTCTTGTGTGTGGCAAATTTGCCTCTTTGAGTATTCCGCTACGAGACCTCCCGGACGGTGCGCGTGAGTATCTTTTTAGATCTGTTGGACATGCGTGAACATCCGGTGACCACCATCCTTACGGTGGCAGGCTAAACAATCGCACGGAGAAAAGGGGCCAGGCTCCAATGGCATAAGCCCAAACGCCCGCCATTTTGTTCTCCCGCAGCGCCTGCAATTGTGCTTTAAGCACGCCACGCGGCTGCGTCAAGAATGGCTGATTCTTTGATCGTCGCTTGATCGCCCGTGGCTCCACCCGGCCCAACCGGTGCAATAGCTTCAGTCGCCCCACGCCAGTGATCAAGACCTCGCAGAGCAACGCCACACGGGCGTAAAAAAAGGGGCCAGCCCCCAATGGCAAAGCCGATAGTTGGGGAAAAGGGGCCTGCCCCCAATGGCATTAAGCCGATATTCCAACGAAAACAACGGCTTACCAGCGCAAATGGTTTGGGCTGAAAACGCCAACTCGAGCCCCCTTCACTTCACTCCGCCTCAAACTGCAGCGCGTTCTTGCCGCGAAAGGGCGCGTAGAAGGCCTTGATGGTGGCCATGTCGGCTTCGATGTTGCCGGTGGGGTGGAACAGCGGGCCCAGGCCGCTGATCTTGCGGTGGTAGTCCATGTAGGCCAGCACGATGGGCACCTTGGCGCTCAGGTCNNGGTGAAACAGAGGGCCCAGGCCGCTGATCTTGCGGTGGTAGTATATGTAGGCCAGCACGATCGGTACCTTGGCGCTCAGGGCGATGTAGTAGAAGCCGGTTTTCCAGTAGCGGGTCTTTTGGCGCGTGCCTTCGGGGGGCACCACCAGTTGCAGCGGGGCGTCGGCATCCACGATGGCTTGGGCCGAGGCGGCCACCAGGTTGTTGGCGCGCTCGCGGTTGACCGGTATGCCGCCCAGCCACATCATCAGCTTGCGAAACGGTGGCTTGAAGATCGACTCCTTGCCCATCCAGTAGATGTTCAAGCGCAGTGCAAAGGCCACCATCAAGGTGTTGGGCAAGTCCCAGTTGCTGGTGTGAGGTGCGGCGATCATCACGCACTTGGGTGTGTTGGCGGGCAGGGTGCCTTCGACCTGCCAACCGGTGACTTTGAGAATGGCCAATGACAGGCCGCGTAGCAGGGTGTTGACGACTGGTGTGTCAAAGATTGTTCGGTGCATGCGGGGGACTGTAACAGCGCGTTTCAGTCAACTGCGGCGCCGTTCCTGCTTGGCTTCCTCATAGAAGCGGGTCTTTTCGCGGAACATGGCCTGGTCGGCCTCGTGAATGCAGGCCTCAACCTGTCCGGCGGCGGTGCACGCGGCACTGCCGATGGCCAGACTCAGCCGCTGGCCCGGGTAGAACTGGTTGTTGAGTTCGATCATGGATTCGATCCGGTCCTTCAGGCCGATGGCCACGCGCTCATCACTGCCCGGCAGCAGGGCGATGAACTCATCGCCGCCGATACGCGCCACGCAATAGGGGTGGCCAGCGGCCGCGCTGGAGAGCACCTCGCCAGCCCGGCGCAGCAGGGCATCGCCGGCGGCATGGCCCTCGGCATCGTTGACACGTTTGAGCCCGTTCAGATCCATTGCCAGCACGCTCAGCGGCCATGGGCCCTTGCGCGTGATGCGGTTGAGTTCGTCGACGTAAAAAGCGCGGTTGCGCAGCCGCGTCAGCGAGTCGTGCTTGCCCAGGTACTCCAGGTAGGCCTCGGCCTTCTTGCGCGCCGTGATGTCGATCAGCGACACCAGCACCAGGCCCCAGGTGGCTTCATGGTCGGGCAGCACGGCAAACTGCATGTGGATGTTGATCATCTCGCCACTTAGCGAATAGTTGATCACCTCGCGCAATTGCACGGTCTTGCCATTCCACAGGTCAATCAACTGCTCGGCAAACGACTCATGCATTTCGTCGCGAAACACCAGACCCAGCTTGGCAAGCAGCTCGGCCTGGCTGGTGGCGCCGAACATGGCCAGGGTTTGGTGATTGACATCGATGACCCGGATTTCCTCCATGCAGCGACCGACAAACTCCGGGTGTACGCTGAGGAACACGCGAAAGTCGAGGATGCCCTGCGCCCGCGCTTCGTCCAGCAGGCGCTTGACGCCGCTGAAGTCCTCCACCCACAGCGACACCGGCGAGTAGTTGAACAGGTCTCGGGCGTACTGCTCGCTTTGTCCCAGCAACTGGCGTGCCTGGGTAGTCTCGGTGATGTCTTCCAGCGAGACCATGACCCGGTCCCAGTTGGCTTCATGGCCGTCCAGCACCCGCACGTGGATCTGCACGTCGATGCGCCGGCCATCCAGTGCGTAGTTGACGGTCTGGTTGGAGAATTCGAGCCGGCCTTGCCACAAGTGGTCGAGCTCGCTCACCATGCGGTCCATTGTGTCGTCCCGAAACACCTCGGGCAGCCGCGCCACCAAGGCTTGCTGGCTGGGCGCCGCGAACACCGTCAGCGTTTGCCGATTGACCTTGAGAACGTGAAGGCAGGCCGAACATTGCTGTAGTAGCGCCGGTTGCTGGCGCAGGTGTGCGCTCAGATCGACCACGCCTTCGGCACGCCAGCGGTCAAACAGGGCCTTGAGGGCGCTGTAGTCTTCGAGCCAAAGCGAAATGGGGGCCGATTCGAACAGCAGTTCGAAGTCGGCTACAGGGCGCACCGATGTCATGCTTTTAGTCTCCGTCGGGCGATTGTCCCCCAGCACCGAAAGGCTCGCTCGGCCGGGCCGTGGAGCGTCAGTCAGTATGATCGAGTCCACATTGCCGAGAGGTGGGGTCCATGGAGTTGTTCGTAGCCAATGACGAGTGTGCCGAACTGGAAGCGCGGCTCCCGACGCTGGATGCAGCGGCAGCGCTGGCGGCGCGGATCGAATTGGCGTGGCACATGCGCCAGCGCGACAGCGCGCGCGCCCTGGCGCTGGCGGACCAGGCGGAGCTTGAATTGGCCCGGGCTGACTTGACCGAGCCGCTGCGGCGTGACTTCAACGCGCGGCTGGCCCTGACGCGGGCCGAGGTCAAGCTGTTGGCGGGTGATCTGCCGGCTGCCTTGCGTTGGCTGCAGTTTGCCGCGCAAGAGTTTCAAGATCTGGAAAACCGTTTGGGTCAGGGTGATGTGGCGTGGCTGGAGGCCTCGGTGGCGGTGGACCGAGGTCCGCCCGACCAGATCGACGCCAGCTTGCTGCGCGCCATGGCCGCCTACCAGATCGCTGGCGACGCGCGGCGGATCGAGCACTGCCGCGCCCGCCGTCTGGTGTTTGGCTCTTTTCGTGATCCGGTGGCCACCGCGACGCAACTCCAGCACGAATTCCCCGACGGGCTGCCGCGCGTCAACTCGGTCACCACCTATGTGGCGGCAACGCTGGGCAACATCGCGGTGCTGACCGACGACCCGGCCGCATCGGTGGGTTACTACCTTCATTCTTACCACGCAGCGCTCGACAGCGGGCAGATTCGCCAAGCCCTGGTGGCGGAGACCAATGCGGTCGAATCCCTGGCGTCGATGGGCGATCTGGCGGGGGCTTTGAGCTTGAGCGAGCGCGCCCTGTCGCTGGCGCGTAAAACGGGGTGGCCCGCCAGCGTGGGCCTGTGCCTGAACCAAATTGGCGACGTGATGCGTCTGCTGGCCCGCCACGATGAGGCGCAGCGCTACCTGGAAGAGTCGCTCAATGTGATGGAGGGCGTCGCCGGCTCGCGCAACTACGAGCAAGTGGTTGGCTGCCTGGGACAACTGGCGCTCGATGTGGGCGACCATGCGGTGGCGCTGGACTGGTTCACGCGATTCGAGCAACGGGTCAAGCTGCACGGCGAGCCCGACTCGATGATCAAGGCCTGGCGCGGGCAGGCCAGCGCCTTGCTGCGCCTGGGGTGCCCGATGGAGGCCTGTATCAAGGCCGAGGCGGCGTTGGCGCTGGCGCGCCAGAACGGCAACGCCGAAGGCCAGATTCAGACGCTGCGCGTGCTCGGCCAGATTCACGGCGAGCCCAATGCCCCGCCTTTGCCACAAGCGGTGCAGGCGCCCAGCGTGTCCCTGCACTACCTCAACCAGGCGCTGGCCATCGCCGGCACCATCAGCGGCTATCGTTTGTCGCCCGAATTGCTCACTGAAGTGGCCAGCGCTCAGGCGGCCTGTGGGGATTTTTCGGCCGCCTACCAAAGTCGCGTGGCGGCCGATCTGGCGCGCACCCAGTTGCGCAGCCAGGAGGCGCAGAAGCGTGCCCTGTCGATGCAGATTCGCCAGGAGATTGACAGCGCCCGAGCCGAGACCGAGCACCACCGGCAATTGGCGGCGACCCTGGCTGAGACCACCGCCACGCTGGAGACGCTGGGCACCGTTGGACGTGAGATCACCGCCAGTCTGGACGCCGCAGCGGTGTTTGAGGCCTTGCTTCGGCACGTGCACCAGTTGCTCGATGCCACCTTCTTTGCCGTCTACCTGATCGATGCGCCCAACGCGGCCCTGACCATGGCGTTTGGCGTGGAGGCCGGTGCCCGACTGCCCAGTCGCGGCGTGCCATTGGACAGTCCCACTTCGAAGTTGGCACGCTGCGTGCGCGAGCGCCAGGAACTTGTGCTTGAGTTGACGCCCGAGGTGCAGGACCCTGACCTGATTCCCGGCACGCTGGCCACGCTCAGCTTGTTGTATGCGCCGCTGATGGTGGGTGAGCGACCGCTGGGCGCCATGACCATCCAGTCGCCGCAGCCCAACGCCTACGGCGCGCGCGAACGCTCGATTTTCCGGGCGCTGTGTGCCTACGGGGCAATCGCGCTGGACAACGCAGCCGCCTACGCTCGGGCCGAAGCCTCGCAACACCGCGCCGACGAGGCGCTGGCCGAACTGCGCCAGACGCAAGCCCGGTTGATCGAACAAAACCGGGAACTCGAACGCCTGGCTATCACCGACCAGTTGACCGGATTGTTCAACCGCCTGCGACTCGATCAGACGCTGGAAGACGAACGTTCACGCCATGCGCGTTATGGCAGCAGATTTTGCGTGGTGTTGCTGGACATCGACCACTTCAAGTCGGTCAACGACCACTATGGCCATCAGATGGGCGACCAGGTCTTGACCGGCTTTGCCCGTGTGCTGGAGGCGCACACGCGCGAGGTGGACGTGGTCGGGCGCTGGGGCGGTGAGGAGTTCTTGGTGATCTGCCGCGACGGACTCGAAGCGGCCCTGTTGTTGGCCGAGAAGCTGCGCCGCGCCATCGAGGCACACGTTTTCGCAGTGGTCGGCAAGAAGACGGCCAGCTTTGGCGTGGCGCCTTTTCATGGTGGCGACACCGTGGCCGAGGTCATGGCAAGGGCCGACGCGGCGCTGTACCGGGCGAAGCAGGGCGGGCGCAACCGCGTGGCTTGCGGTGAGTAAGGACACCCTTGATCAGTTGAGGATAGAGCAAGGTTTCAGGCTAGGCAAACGCGGTTGCGACCCTGACGTTTGGCTTCGTAGAGCGCTTGGTCGGCGGTGGCAATCAGGCGATCAGCCGAGGAAATCCGCGGCGGTTGGATCGAGGCGACACCAATGCTGACCGTGACGTGCGCCGCGGTGACAGACGCCGCGTGGGGAATGCGCAGCTTCTCGACGCCCCGGCAAATGTCCATGGCGACCTGGCGCGCGCCCTCCAGATCGGTGTTGGGCAGCACCACCACCAGTTCCTCGCCGCCGTAGCGGGCCAGCAGGTCCGTCGAGCGGGCCAGGCCACCGGCGGCGGCCTTGGTCACGGCCCGCAGGCAGGCGTCGCCAGCCTGGTGGCCGTAGGTGTCGTTGTAGCGCTTGAAGTGATCCACATCGATCATCAGCAGGCCCACCGGCTGCTGGGATCGGATCGCGCGCAACCACTCTTCCTCCAGGCGCTGGTCGAAGTATTTGCGGTTGGCGATGTTGAGCAGCCCGTCGGTGTGGGAGTAAGCCTCCAGCTTGTGATTGGCCTGCACCAGCGCGTGGTTGGCTTGCTCCAGCTCGAAGGTGCGCTGGAGTACCCGTTGCTCCAGTTGGCGGTTGGCGGCGCTCAGGTCCAGATTGAGTTGGGACAAGACCTTGTAGATATTGCCCATGGCCTTGACCATGGCGTCGGCGCTTTTGTCCAGCGGGCGGGTTTCGGCCTCATAGGCATGGCTTGCTGATTCGCCGGCCTCAATGCGGCGGATTTGCCGCGCCATTAACTGGTCTATGCCCAAAATGTGCAGGCCTAGCCAGGACGTCAGGAACGAGAGGAACACTTCGGCCGGGTGGCTGAGCGTCTCCTTGGCCTGCCACATGGTGCCCAACTGGTCGATGAAGGTTTGATGCAGGTCTTGCTGCTGCGCGACGTGGCGCGCGTCCAGCCCCGCCTTGGCCATCAAGGCTTCTTCCTCGTTGAAGTGATGCTCGGCGTAGGCCAGCAACTTCTGGAACACCAGATAGGCCTGCGCCTCGTCGATCTCCTGGCCGCTGGCCAGGCTGTCGCTGAGTTCGTTGAAGAGATCGACCAAGCCGTGGTGCTGCTGATCCACGCTGTCAATGCCGGTGATGAAATCGTCACCCCAAACGAATGTTTCCAAGTGCATCATGGGCTTGCTCTCAAGCTGCGGCGGTGGGTGGGCGACGCTTCAGTTGCGCGCGTAGGCCAGGGCAAAACTCTTGACGCCCTTGAACTTGCTCATCTCGGTGGCCAAGTCCGACACCAGCACCATCTGGTGGCGGTTGCGCGCCACGGCAATGAAGTGCCACTCCTGCTCTCCCTGGTCGAGCGTGATGGTGATGGTACCGCTGGCGATGTCAAAGCCGCGTTCGCTGGCCATGGCGCGCAGGGCCGACTCGACCGGTATGTAGCCGGCGTCAAAGCGCAGTGTCATGGCCACGGCCTGGCGCGAGGGCAGCCAAGCCTCCAGCTTGGACATCCAGACCATGGAGACCGTGCACAGCACCGCCAAGGACATGGCCGCGCCATAAAAGCCCACACCCACCAAAATGCCAATGGCCGAGGTGGCCCACAGCGAGGCGGCGGTGGTCAGGCCGCTGATGCTGAAGCCTTCCTTCATGATGACGCCGGCGCACAAAAAGCCGATGCCGGTGACGATGCCCTGGATCACGCGCGTGAGGTCGCCAATGGTGGCCATGTGGGCGCTGGCGCCAAACCAGTAGTGCGAGTAGCCGCTGATGACGGTCAGCGCCGCCGACGCCATGCACACCAGCCCGTAGGTGCGCATGCCAGCCGCCCGGCCATGGTAGGAGCGCTCGTAGCCAACCAGAAGACCCAGCGCCAGGGCGCCCACCAGGTTGAGAAAAACAATGATGTTGGTCTGGATCACCGGGCCCGACCAGAATGATGCGAGGACGTCCGTGGAGAGCATGCCTGCACGATAGCCCACTGCGCCGGCGCGCGGGCTTGGGACTATCCCTCATGCGTCTGGCGCCGTGGCGCTTGCGCTGGCGTGCGCGGGGGTGGCCGGTGTCCCTGCAACATGTGCTGATACAGGCCAAACCTTACACTAAGCGGTTGTCCCCCCGGTGTTCCCATCGTGACCTCTGTTGCCGCCCCCCGTCCTCGTAGTGCACCGCTTGCAGCGCCTGGCAGGCTCCAGGCCAAGCCCTTGACCAGCTACCGCCCCTACTGGGCCAAGCGCTTTGGCACGGCCAAGTTCTTGCCCATGAGCCGCGCCGAGATGGATGCCCTGGGCTGGGACAGTTGCGACATCATCATCGTCACCGGCGACGCCTATGTGGACCACCCCAGCTTCGGCATGGCGGTGATCGGCCGCTTGCTCGAAGCCCAGGGTTTTCGCGTCGGCATGATCGCCCAGCCCGATTGGCAGAGTGCCGAGCCGTTCAAGGTGCTTGGCAAACCCAATCTGTTCTTTGGCGTGACGGCGGGCAACATGGATTCCATGATCAACCGCTACACAGCCGACCGCAAGATCCGCAGCGACGACGCCTACACCCCTGGCGGCGAGGCCGGCAGGCGGCCTGATCGCAGCGCGCTGGTGTATTCACAGCGTTGTCGCGAGGCCTACAAGGACGTGCCCATCGTGCTGGGCGGCATCGAGGGCTCGCTGCGGCGCATCGCCCATTACGACTACTGGTCCGACAAGGTGCGCCGCTCGGTGCTGGTGGACGCCAAGTGCGACCTGCTGTTGTACGGCAATGCCGACCGCGCGATTGTCGAGATCGCGCATCGTCTCGCGGCGCGGGAACCGGTTGAGCGCATCACCGATGTGCGCGGAACCGCCTTCATGCGTCGCTCGGGCGACCCGAGTGCCGAGGGCTGGTTCGAAATCGACTCCACCAGCGTGGACACGCCGGGCCGCGTCGAGGCCATCGTCAACCCCTACCAGACCACCTCGGAGCAGGCCCAGGCGCAAGGCTCCACTTGCGCCAAGGAGGATGCGGTATTGCCCCCTCTTCCGCTGGGAGAGAGTAGGGGTGAGGGTGGGGCAGAGGGTTCAGCACCCATGGTGCTGAGTCCAGCCCTCACCCTGGCCCTCTCCCGCGTGCGGGAGAGGGAACACGGCGGGCTTCTTGGCAAAGCCTCGGTTAAGGCTCCCCCCCGCGAGCGCTCGGTGATCCGCATTCCGTCCTACGAGCAAGTCAAGAGCGACCCCGTGTTGTATGCCCACGCCAACCGCGTGATGCACCTGGAGACCAACCCCGGCAACGCCCGCGCGCTGGTGCAGGCGCATGGCGACCGCGACGCCTGGCTGAACCCGCCGCCGATCCCGCTGACCACGGCCGAGATGGACTACGTTTTCGACTTGCCCTACGCACGTTCGCCGCACCCGGCGTACGCGGACGAGCACGGCGGCCATGACAAGGCCACCAAGATCCCGGCCTGGGAGATGATCCGTTTCTCGATCAACATCATGCGCGGCTGCTACGGCGGCTGCACCTTTTGCTCGATCACCGAGCACGAGGGGCGCATCATCCAGAGCCGCTCGGAGGAGTCGGTGATCCGCGAGATCGAGGACATCCGCGACAAGGTGAAGGGCTTCACCGGCACCATCTCCGACCTGGGCGGCCCCACCGCCAACATGTACCGCACCGGCTGCCGCACGCCCGAGATCGAGGCCGCCTGTCGCAAGCCCAGTTGCGTCTACCCCGGCATCTGCCAGAACCTGATCACCGATCACGGCCCGCTGATCAAGGTTTACCGGCGTGCCCGCGCGCTCAAGGGCGTCAAGAAGATTCTCATCAGTTCCGGCGTGCGTTACGACCTGGCGATCCAGTCCCCCGAGTACGTCAAGGAACTGGTCACCCACCACGTGGGCGGCTACCTCAAGATCGCGCCGGAGCACACTGAAGCTGGACCGTTGACCAAGATGATGAAGCCGGGCATTGGCTCCTACGACACCTTCAAGCAGATGTTCGAGAAGTACACGCTGGAGGCGGGCAAGAAGCAGTTTCTGATTCCCTACTTCATCGCCGCGCACCCCGGCACCAGCGACGAAGACATGATGAACCTGGCCATCTGGCTCAAGAAGAACGGCTTTCGCGCCGACCAGGTGCAAACCTTTTACCCATCCCCCATGGCCTCGGCCACGGCGATGTACCACACCAACAAGAACCCGCTGCGCAAGGTCACGCGCGACAGCGAAACGGTGGACATCGTGCGCGGCGAAAAGCGCCGGCGCCTGCACAAGGCCTTTTTGCGTTACCACGATCCCAACAACTGGCCGCTGTTGCGCGAAGCGCTCAAGGCCATGGGCCGCGCCGACCTGATCGGCAACGGCAAGCACCATCTGATTCCGACCTACCAGCCTTTGACGGATGGCAGCTACATCAGTGCGCGCAAGAAGAACTCCACGGTGCTGACGATCCCGAGCATGGCGGCTGAGCAGCCGAGCAAGCAGCCCAATCCGCAGCCCAGCAAGGGCCGCATCCTGACCCAGCACACGGGCTTGCCGCCGCGTGCGCCGACAGGCGAGAGCCAGGCGCCACGCAAGCCGCGTCGCTAGCCCGGCGGGGGGCCAGTACGCAGGTGTTAGGCCGAATGACCCTTACTCAAGGAAAGCACCGTTCGCTGTGAGCCTATAGAGCCTTGTGTGCCGAGCTATTGTGCTGGACTTGCAGCAGGGTGGTAGCACACGCCGCCGTTCGTGTCCCCCGCCCTTCGGGCTCCTCCTTGACCTCACTTTGGCGTGTACCCCCACCCTGCTGCTGCGAAGGGCTTCTTTTCTCGCAGGCCAACAACCCACGCCACTTGGGGATCAGGCTGCCTGGGTGTTCCGCGCAGGGGGAGCCCGCAGGGCGGCGGACACGGAGCAGAACACCCAGGCAGCCTGATCCCCGCGCGCGGCGATTCGCGCATGCTCTCTCTTGCAGTCGTTCCAGTCCTGTGCGTCGATCCACCACCAAACCGAAAATTCTTGGGTGAACACGCTAAGTAAGTGCCATTCGTGTTAGGCCTGTCACGCCGCCAGCGTATGCAGCGGAATGTCGTGCTCCGCCGCCAGCTTGTCCAACTCCTTGCACGTCAGCCCCAGCGCCCACTGGGCCACTGCCTGATGCGTGGCCGGGGCGAACATGGTCATGATATTGGGCTTGGCCACGCCCGCCTGCGCGCCCAGGGCGGCGGCGAAGTGTGGCTCCAGTGCGGCAATGGCCACGCGGCCGTCTTTGCAGGGGTAAACCTTGTAGCCGGCGTGGCCGCCACCGACGGCGGCGCCGGGTTGAGTCAGGCCCCAGTGACGGGGCAGGGCCAGGTAGGCGGCGGCGTCGGACAGGGCGACTTCAATCAGGCTGCCTTTGCCGCTGTGCTGGCGCGCCAGCAGCGCTTGCAGCACTGCCTCGGACGCCATCAGCGAGCCGCCCATGTCGGCATACAGCGTGGCGGGCATGTCCAGGCCGGTGACCAGGCCGTTCTCGGCCAGGTAGGTCAGGTCATGGCCGGGCGCTTCGGCGCGTGCACCGGGGGACCCGACGATGGCCACCAGGCTCAGTGCGGGGTAATGCTTGTGCAGCGCCTTCCACGGCAGGCCGAGCTTGACCAGGGCCGAGGGGCGAAACGAGGTCAGCAGCACATCGGCCTTGGCCAGTTCCTTGTGCAGGAGCTTCTGGCCGGTTTCGGTCTTGAGGTCGGCGCGCACCAGGCGCACGCCTTGGTTCAACTGGTTGTAGGCGTCGCGGTTGTACAGGCCCATGGGGTCGCCCGAGGTGCCGCTCGCGGCGCCGGCCGGCGCGGGTGGTTCGAGCTTGACGCAGCTCGCGCCCATCTGGCGGCAGCGCATCAGCGCGGCCGGGCCGGGCAGGTTGAGGCACAGGCTCAAGATGCGCACGCTTTTGAGCGGGCGCGGGGGTTTGGACGTTGGAGCGGTCATGGAATGGTGTGGTTATTGGTTCGGATGCTATAAATAATATAGCTTAAAAAGCAATACAGGTAAGGGCTGCAGCCCGTTCTACACGCCCAAATGCTGCGCCAGCAGTTCCGGCTTGGCGCGCAACTCGTCGGACGAGCCGACAAACACCACCTGGCCCTTGACCAGGATGACGTTGCGGTGGGTGATCTGGGTGACGTGCTTCCAGTTCTTGTCGACGATGATGCTGCTGATGCCTGACTGGCGCACCAGTTCACAAATGCGCCAGATGTCGCGCGCAATCTGCGGCGCCAGACCTTCGGTGGCTTCGTCGAGGATCAGCACGTCGGGGTTGGTCATTAGCGCGCGGCCAATCGTCAGCATCTGCTGCTCGCCGCCGCTCAACTGCTGGCCGCCGTGGTTCAGCCGTTCCTTCAGGCGCGGGAAGGTGTCCTGCACGCGTTCATACGTCCAGTCGCGCTGGCCCTGGGTGCCGGCGCGCGCGGCCATTTTCAGGTTCTCCACCACGCTGAGGTTGCCGAAGATGCCGCGCCCCTCGGGCACGTAGGCGATGCCCATCTGAGCGATCTCGAATGGCGGTCGGCCGGTCATGTCGCGGTCCTTGATGATGACCGTGCCCGAGCGCGGTTTGACCAAGCCCATGATGCTCTTGAGCAAGGTGCTCTTGCCCATGCCGTTGCGCCCCATCAGGCCGATGGTTTCTCCGCGCGCCACGTCGAAGTCGACGTTGCGCAGGATGTGGCTGGCGCCGTAGAAGGTGTTGATCTGGCGGGCGCTGATCAGCGATTCACTCACGTGTGCTCCTCGCCCAGATAAGCCGCCTGCACGCCAGCGTCGGCGCGCACCTCGGCCGGCAAGCCGCTGGCAATGACTTGGCCGTTGACCATCACGGTCAGGTGGTCGGCCAGGGTGAAGATGGCGTCCATGTCATGTTCCACCAGCAACATGGCGTGGTCCGGCTTGATGCGCAGCAGCAGCGCCACCATGCGCTCGGCCTCCGCCACACCCATGCCGGCCAGCGGCTCATCGAGCAGCAGCACCTGCGGTTCGGTGGCCAGCGTCATGGCGATTTCAAGCTGGCGCTGCTCGCCATGGCTGATGGCGTTGGCCAGCGCGTAATGGCGGTCTTGCAGGCCGGCCAATTCGACCGCCTGGGTGGCGCGGCGTCGGGCCGCCACGCATTGGTCAGCCGAACGCAACCAGGCCAAGGGGTTCCAGGGTTGCTGGCGCTCGCGCGATTGGGCCGCCAGCAGCACGTTGTCCCAGATCGTGAAGGGCAGAAAGATATTGGTCTTTTGGTAACTGCGCCCCAGTCCCTGGCGTGCAATGCGCTCAGGCGCCCAGCCGGTGATGTCCTGACCGTTCAAGGTGATGCTGCCGCTGGTGGGTGCGATGTCACCGGACAGCAGGTTGGTGAGGGTCGACTTGCCTGCGCCGTTGGGGCCGATCACGGCATGAATCCGATTGCGCCACAGGTCGACCGAGACCCCGCCCACGGCAGTCAAGCCACCAAATCGCTTGGTCAGGTTTTGGGCGCTGAGCAGCAGTTCGCTCATGGGGACTTGCCCCAGCGCAGCCGCAGCGTGGCCCGCTCGATAAGGCCGAGCAGACCGCGTGGCGCCCACAGGACCACCAACACGATAAACAGGCCCATCCAGAGCTGCCAGTGTTTGCCCAACTCCACTTGACCCACGCGTGGCAGATCCTTGAACACATGCAACACCACTTCAAAGGTGAAGGCGCCGACGATGGCGCCGGCAAAGTTACCCATGCCACCGAGAATCACCATCATGATGGCGTGCGCACTCATGTGAAAACCCATCAACTCGGGGTTGATGTAGCCGGTTTGAACGCCCCACAGATAGCCCGCCAGCCCGGCCAGGGCGCCGGCCAGGGTGAAGGCGCTGAGCTTGTAGCCAAAGGTGCTGTAGCCCAGTGCCCGCATGCGATGCTCGTTGACCCGAATGCCAGACAGCGCCCGGCCGAACGGGCTCCACAGCAGGCGGCGCAAAAACCCATAGACCAGCAGCATGGCGCCCAGCACGACGTAGTACAGGCTGGTCTTGTGCTCCAGATCGAGCAAGACCCAGTTGCCCAGCGCCACGGTGGGCTTGAAGTTGATGTACAGACCGTCGGAGCCGCCCAGTACCTTGTTGTCGAAGAACAGGTAGAACACCATTTGCGCAAACGCCATGGTGACCATGATGAAGTAGATGCCGTGCGTGCGCACCACGAAGAAGCCGATCACCAGCGCACCCAGGGCCGAGCCCAGCACCGCCACGGGCAGCGTCCACCACAGGCTGGCCGGCTCGCTGGGCGGCATGACAAAGGCCAGCACATAACCGGCCAGGCCAAAATAGGCCGCGTGACCCAGCGAGACCAGCCCGGTGACGCCTTGGAGCAAGTCCAGACTCATGGCGAAGATCGCCAGAATCATCATGCGCGTGACCATTTGCGTGTAGAAGTCCGTCCCGACCACGGGGAACAGCGCCAGGCCGGCCAGCGCCAGCGCCAGCGTGAACTGCACGCTGCGCGGTAGGTGTTCGAGGTGTGCTTTGGTCATGCTAAATCGTGCTGCAATGGCCCAGACACGTTTGAGGCGTCATCGCGAGCGCAGCGCGGCGATCCACGGTCGAGAACCAGTGGCGCATGGATCGCCGCGCTGCGCTCGCGATGACGAAACTCAGGTATTTGCATACTTATGCGTGCTTACTGTTTGAACAAGCCTTCGGGCTTCCACAGCAGTACCGCGGCCATCAGCATGTAGACCAGCATGCCAGCCACCGTGGGCAGCAGGATCTTGCCGAAGGTGTCGACCAGGCCCACCAACAGTGCCGAAATGAGGGCGCCGCGTACCGATCCGATGCCGCCAATCACCACCACCACGAAACACATGATCAGCACTTGCGAGCCCATGTTGGGGTAGACGCTGGAGATCGGCGCGGCAATCATGCCAGCCACCGCCGCCAGCGCCACGCCCATGGCAAACACGATGGCGTGAATCAGCTTGATGTTGACGCCCAGCGCCTCGGTCATGTCGCGGTTGAAGGCGCCGGCGCGAATCTTCATGCCCAGGCGGGTCTTGGAAATCAGCAGGTACAAGCCCAGTGCCAACGCCACGCACACGCCCGACATGAACAGCCTGTAGACCGGGTAGGACAGGTTGTCCGTCAGAGGGATGGAGGCGCTCAGAAACGCCGGAATCGCCACCCCGTGCACGTCATCACCCCACAGGATCGAGCGCAGCTCTTCGAAGATGTAGATCAGGCCGAAGGTCAGCAGCACCTGGTCGAGGTGATCGCGCTGGTAGAAGTGGCGAAACAGCAGCCACTCCAGCAGCAGGCCGAACAGGGCTGCCAACACGGCGCCGACCAGAATGGCCAGGGTCAGGCTATTGAATTGAAGACTGAGCGCATAGGCCAGATAGGCCCCCAGCATGTAGAAACTGCCGTGGGCCAGGTTGACCACACCCATGATGCCGAAGATCAGCGTCAGGCCTGCGGCCAGCATGAACAGCAGCAGCCCGTACTGCACGCTGTTGAGCAATTGAATCAGGAAGGTGGCGAAGTCCAAAGGCGAGACCAGGGGGCGGCGCGTTCAGCCCAGCTTGCAGCCCGCGCCGCTGTCCGCCAACGCCTTGGCGGCGACGCCCAGCACTTTGTTCTCCTTGTTTTCAACCACGCGCAGATAAATGTCCTGCACCGGGTTGTGGGCTTTGCTCATGGTCCATTTGCCACGTGGGCTGTCGATGGTGGCCGACTCCAGTGCCTTGTACAGCGCCACTTTGCTGGACAAGTCGCCCTTGACTGCGGCCGCGCCCTGCGCCAGCAGCAAGCCGGTGTCGTAACCCTGCATGGCGTACACGTCGGGCTGCATCCGGAAGGTCTTGGCGTAAGCCAGCCGAAACGCCTTGTTGCGTGGTGTGTCCAGTGAATCGCTGTAGTGCATGGTGGTCATGATGCCGTCGGCCGCCGCGCCGGCGGCGTCCAATACGCCTTCGGTCAGGAAGCCCGAGCCGTACAGCGGGATCTTGCCCTTGAGGCCCGCTGCCGCATAGTCGCGGATGAACTTGGCGGCGCCGCCGCCAGCAAAGAAGCAGGCCACCGCGTCGGGCTTGAGCGAGGCGATTTCGGTCAACAGCGCCTGGAACTCCACTTGCGGGAACGGCAAGCCCAGTTCCTTGATGATGGTGCCGCCGGCTGCGGTGTAGCTTTCCTTGAAGCCTTCGAAGGCCTCGTCGCCTGCGGCGTATTTCCAGGTAATCCAGACCGCCTTCTTGTGGCCCTTGTCGACCATGGCCTTGCCCAGCGCGCGAGTGGGCTGGGAGTTGGTGAAGCTGGTGCGAAACACATTGGGCGCGCACAAGCTGCGCGTGGCCGCATGCACGCCGGCATTGGGGATCAGACTGAGCACGCCGGTGTCGCGCGCCACCTTCTGGATACCCATTTGCACCCCGGAGTGCACGGTGCCCACCAGCACGTCGACCTTGTCGCGCTGCACCAGCTTGTTGGCGTTTTCAACGCCCTTGGACGGGTCGGACTCGTCATCGACCTTGAAGAACTCGATCTCGCGCCCACCGAGCTTGCCACCCTGCTCGTTGATGGCCATGCGAAAACCGTTCTCAATGGCAACGCCGAGTTGGGCAAAGGTGCCGGTGTAGGGCAGCATCAGGCCGACCCGCACCTTGCCAGGCTGCGCCCAGGCCGTTTGCGGTAACAGCAGTCCGCTGGAGGCGGCGCCCAGCAATGCGGCGCTTTGCGAGAGAACGATTCGGCGTGAGGTCATGAGAGGCTCCTGAGAAGGGGGCGCGCGGGGGACGGCGCGAACAGGCAAATGGTAGACCGGCGCGAGGGTCGCACGCCTAGTGATAAACCCGTAAATAGGTATCGCCATGCATAAATAGGGTGAGCTGGCGCTGGCGGTGCCCAAGCGGCACCGGACAGGTGATACGGGTTAAATACGCATCGTCGTGCAAGAATTAAGGAAAACCACTATTATTCGCCGCACACCACAGCCATTCATTGCGTGATTGCCTCAAGGAGATCCCCATGTCCGATACCCCCCGCGTCGAATACCAAACCGATCCCTCGCGTTACCGCCACTGGAAACTCGCTGTGGACGGACGGGTGGCCACGCTCAGCCTGGATGTGGCCGAGGACGCCGGCATCCGCGAGGGCTACAAGCTCAAGCTCAATTCCTACGACCTGGGCGTGGACATCGAGCTGGCCGACGCGGTGCAGCGCATTCGTTTTGAGCACCCGCAGGTCAGCGTGGTGGTGCTCACCAGCGCCAAGGACCGCGTGTTCTGCTCGGGCGCCAACATCTTCATGCTGGGCTTGTCGACGCACGGCTGGAAGGTGAATTTCTGCAAGTTCACCAACGAGACGCGCAACGGGCTGGAGGACTCCAGCCGCCATGGTGGTTTGAAGTTCATCGCCGCAGTCAACGGCGCATGCGCTGGCGGTGGTTACGAGTTGGCGCTGGCCTGCGACGACATCCTGCTGGTGGACGACCGGTCCTCGTCGGTGTCCCTGCCGGAAGTGCCGCTGCTGGGTGTGCTGCCGGGCACTGGCGGACTGACCCGCATGACCGACAAGCGCCACGTCCGCCATGATCTGGCCGATATCTTCTGCAACACCTCCGAGGGGGTGCGTGGCCAGAAGGCCAAGGACTGGCGCCTGGTGGACGAGGTGGCCAAGCCGGCCGTGTTTGCGCAGACGCTGCAGGAACGCATTGCCGCGCTGTCCGCGCAAAGTAGCCGCCCGCTTGACGCCAAGGCCGTGGTGCTGGCGCCGCTGCAACGCCGCGACGACGAGCAGGGCGTGCACTACCAACATGTGGACATCATGATCGACCGCGCCAGGCGCAACGCCACCGTGCTGGTGAAGGCGCCCGCCACCGCGCAGCCGGCCGACCTGGCCGGCATTGATGCGCTGGGCGCGGCCTGGTGGCCGCTGGCGATGGCGCGTGAACTGGACGACGCTTGTCTGCATCTGCGCACCAACGAGCCCGATATCGGCACCTGGATTCTCAAGACCGAAGGCGACTCCGCGCGGGTGCTGGAAGTCGATGCCAGCCTGCGCGCGCATGGCGAGCACTGGCTGGTGCGGGAGACCGTGGGCCTGCTGCGGCGCACGCTGGCGCGGCTGGATGTGTCCTCGCGCTCGCTGTTCGCGTTGATCGAGCCGGGCTCGTGTTTTGCGGGTGTGCTGGCCGAGCTGGCGTTCTGCGCCGACCGCAGCTACATGGCGCATTTTCCCTCTGATGCGGCGCGCGAGCCCAAATTGACGCTGACGCCAAGTAATCTGGGCTTGTACCCGATGGTCACGGCGCAGTCACGCCTGGCACGGCGCTTCTATGAGGAGGCCGCACCGATGGCCGCTTGCGCCGAGGCCATCGGTCGGCCGCTGACAGCACTGCAGGCCCTCGGCCTGGGCCTGGTCACTTGCGCGCCGGACGATCTGGATTGGGCCGACGAGATTCGCCTGGCGCTGGAAGAGCGCGCCGCCATGTCGCCCGATGCGCTGACCGGGCTGGAGGCCAACCTGCGCTTTTGCAGCAAGGAGACCATGGAGACCCGCATCTTCGGGCGCCTGTCGGCCTGGCAGAACTGGATTTTCGTGCGGCCCAACGCCAGCGGACCCAAGGGTGCGCTCAAGGTCTACGGCAAGGGCGAGAAGTCCGCCTTCGATCTCAACCGTGTCTAAGCGCGACCAAGCCAGCGCGTTTCAATCATCACCCCCAAACACACCAGGAGCCCCACCATGTCCACTATCGATTACAGCGAGAAGATCCCCAACAACGTCGATCTGTCCAGCGACAAAACCTTGCAGCGTGCGCTGGAGCATTGGCAGCCGGGTTTCCTGGACTGGTGGCAGGACATGGGGCCGGAAGGTTCGCCCGATTACGACGTCTACCTGCGCACCGCCATCAGCGTCGATCCGTCCGGTTGGGCGCACTTTGATCACGTGAAGATGCCCGACTACCGCTGGGGCATCTTCCTGAACCCGGCCGAGGCCGGACGCCAGGTCAACTTCGGCGAGCACAAGGGCGAGGCCGCCTGGCAGGACGTGCCCGGCGAGCACCGCGCCAACCTGCGCCGCATCATCGTCACGCAGGGCGACACCGAGCCGGCCTCGGTCGAGCAGCAGCGCCACCTGGGCCTGACCGCACCCTCGCTGTACGACATGCGCAACCTGTTTCAGGTCAACGTCGAAGAAGGGCGGCACCTGTGGGCCATGGTCTACCTGCTGCACCGCTACTTTGGTCGTGATGGCCGCGAGGAGGGCGACGCGCTGTTGCAGCGCCGCTCGGGCGACGCCGACAACCCACGCATCCTGCAGGCCTTCAACGAGAAGACGCCGGACTGGCTGTCCTTCTTCATGTTCACCTACTTCACCGACCGCGACGGCAAGTTCCAGTTGTGTGCGCTGGCCGAGTCGGGCTTCGACCCGCTGGCGCGCACCTGTCGCTTCATGCTGACCGAAGAGGCGCACCACATGTTCGTCGGCGAATCCGGCGTGTCGCGCGTGCTCCAGCGCACCTGCGAAGTGATGAATCAATTGAAGACCGACAACCCGGCGCAATTACGCGCCACCGGCGTGATCGACCTGCCCACCCTCCAGCGCTACCTGAACTTCCACTTCTCGGTGACGATCGACCTGTTTGGCGCGGACGAATCGTCCAACGCGGCGATTTTCTACAACAGCGGCTTGAAGGGGCGTTTCGAGGAGACCAAGCGCAGCGACGACCACCGCCTGCAGAGTGACGCCTACCGCTTGTTGGCGGTGCAGGATGGCGTGCTGGTCGAGCGCGAAGTGCCGATGCTCAATGCCCTGAACGAAGTGCTGCGCGACGACTACATCACCGATTCACGCGGTGGCGTGGCGCGTTGGAACCGCGTCTTGGAAAAGGCCGGCGTCGACTTCCGGCTGACGACGCCGCACAAGGCCTTCAACCGCAAGATTGGCACACTCTCCAAGGTGCGGGTGTCGCCGGACGGCAAGCTTTTGTCCGAGCAGGAATGGAACGCTGGCCTGGACCAGTGGCTGCCCAGCGCCTCCGACCGCGCCTATGTGGCCTCCTTGATGGGCCGTGTGGTGGCGCCCGGGAAATATGCCAACTGGATCGCGCCCCCGTCGGTCGGCATCAATCGCCAGCCGATTGACTTTGAGTATGTGCGATTCAACTGAGCCTGCTTGCCTGGCCCATCGCACCATGAACGCGCCCCTTGCATCCGCGGTCCTCAAGCAGCATCTGATCGACCCGGAGATTTGCATCCGCTGCAACACCTGCGAGGACACTTGCCCAATCAAGGCGATCTCGCATGACAGCCGCAACTACGTGGTGGACGCCAGCAAATGCGAGTCGTGTCTGGCCTGCGTGGCGCCGTGCCCCACCGGGGCCATCGACAACTGGCGCATGGTGCCGCGGGCGCAGCCTTTCACCTTGGCGCAACAATTGAGTTGGGACGATCTGCCGGCTGAGCAGCCCCTGGTGGGCGAACCAGCGCTTGCCGCCAACGTGGTTGGCACGGCCGCAGCCACGTCAACCGTGGCAGCGCCAGCTCTTGAGGTCCAGCCGGTGATGGATCAGACCCTCAGCGCCAGCGTGCCGCCCTGGTCGGCAGCGCACCCTTACCTCAATCTGTATGGGCCCAAGGCGCCGGTGAAGGCTACCGTGGTCGGCAACTTCAAGGTCACGCATGGCGCGCCGGACAGTGACACGCACCATGTCATGCTGGACTTCGGCGCCATGCCGTTCCCGGTGCTCGAAGGCCAGTCGCTGGGCGTGGTGCCGCCCGGCGCGGACGCCGCCGGCCGGCCGCACCACGCGCGCCAGTATTCGGTGGCCAGCCCGCGCAACGGCGAGCGCGCCGGCTACAACAACCTGTCGCTCACCGTCAAGCGCGTCACGCGGGACCATCAAGGCCAGCCGGTGCGCGGCGTGGGCTCCAACTACCTGTGCGATGCCAAGGTGGGGGACCAGGTGCAGGTGATCGGTCCGTTTGGCAGCAGCTTTCTGATGCCCAATCACCCCGGCTCCAACCTGCTGATGATTTGCACCGGCACCGGCTCGGCCCCGATGCGCGCCATGACCGAATACCGGCGGCGCCTGCAGGGCAAGGTGGCGGGTGGACGCCTGATGTTGTTCTTCGGCGCCCGCACGCAGGAGGAATTGCCCTATTACGGACCTTTGATGAAGCTGCCCAAGGACTTCATAGATATCAACCTGGCCTTCTCGCGCACGCCTGGCGCGCCCAAGCGTTATGTGCAGGACCTGCTGCGCGAACGCGCCGCTGAGGTGGCGGCACTGCTCGCCGACGCCAACACCTGTGTGTATGTTTGCGGCCTCAAAGCCATGGAGGAGGGGGTGGCCGCCGCGTTGCGGGAGGTGCTTGGAAATCATGGAATGGTCTGGGCCGATTGTTTGGCGCAGCTCAAACGCGAGGGCCGAATTCATTTCGAGACCTACTGAGCGGGGACCGGGATTTTGGGGCGCCGCAGCCCGGCGCGAATCGACTAGGATAGCGCTCCACCCCAAGGTAACCCGTGACTTCTGATCAACTCGATTTTGGCTTTGACCCCGGCGCGGCGGCCAAGACCGCGGCCAAGCCAGGCAAACCACGCAAGACGACGCGCCCCCCGGCTGGCGTGATGGCCGGTCCCGAGGCCCTGGCGCAAGAACTCGAGCGCCACCCCGACTACCGGGTACTGCGCCGCCTGGTGCCGCGCTTGAGCTTCGAGCGGGCCGCCCAGGGCGCAGTGCTCAACGTGTTGGTGCTCGACACCGAGACCACCGGGCTTGATGCCAGCAAGGACAAGATCATCGAATTGGCCCTGCTGCGTGTGCGGGTGGATGGCCTGAGCGGTTTGCCGGTCGGTGCGGTGCAGGTTTATGACGGTTTGCAGGACCCCGGCATGCCGATATCCAAGGAGGTGCAGGAGATCACCGGCATTACCGACGCGATGGTGCGCGGCCAGCATCTGGACGAGGCCCGCATTGCCGAGATGCTGTGCGGCATCGACCTGGTGGTTGCCCACAACGCCGGTTTTGACCGGCCCTTTTGCGAAGCGCGTCTGCCCGCGTTTGCCGCGCTGCGCTGGGGCTGCTCATGGGCCGATGTGGACTGGCGCGGCGCTGGCTTCGGCTCGGCCAAACTGGAGCACTTGGCGTTGGCCAATGGCTGGTTTTATGACGCCCATCGCGCCGAGGTGGATTGCCATGCCTTGCTGGCGGTGCTGGGTGTCACGTTGAAAGGCGACCTCGCCAACCCCATGCTGGGCATTCTGGCCGCCAGCGGCACCCCCAGTTATCGATTGCAAGCCAACGGCGCACCGTTTGACGCCAAGGATCAGCTCAAGGCGCGTGGCTACCGATGGAATGCGGATCAAAAGGTGTGGCACACCGTGCTGGCCAACTTGAACGCCTTGCAGGCCGAATTCGAGTGGCTCAAGGCCCACGTCTATGGCGCTCGTTCGGCCCGGCTGCAGGTCGAGAAACTCGACGCGCTAACCAAGTACTCGGCCCGAGCAGGGGAAATGTCCATGCAAGGGATCTGACATGTGGCAAGGTTAGAATTCGCGGTGTTCTCCCTGGGCTTGCTTGGGCCGTTGGCCAAGAGGGTCGCCAGCGGCCGGGCACCCCAAGGATTTTGATGAAACGTGTTGATGATTTCCGGCTGAAGTTCGGAAAACGAGAGCTGGTGCCGATCATGATTGGCGGCATGGGCGTGGACATTTCGACCGCGGAATTGGCTCTGGAAGCCGCGCGCTTGGGCGGTGTGGGGCACATCTCGGATGCCATGGTCACCGATGTGTCGGACAAGCGCTTTGACACCAAGTTCGTGCGCGACCGCACCCGGCTCTACAAACACAACATCAACAATTCCGACAAGTCGCTCATCAAGTTCAACCTCGATGAACTGGCCGAGGCGGCACGCCGCCACGTGGGCAAGACCATGGAAGCCAAGCAGGGCGCGGGCATGGTGTTTGTCAACTGCATGGAAAAGCTCACCATGGGTGGCCCGCGCGAGACCCTGCAAGTGCGGCTGAAGGCCGCGCTGGACGCTGGCATCGACGGCATCACGCTCAGCGCCGGGCTGCATCTGGGCTCGTTTGCCCTGATGGAAGATCACCCCCGTTTTCGCGATGCCAAGCTGGGCATCATCGTGTCCTCGGTGCGCGCGCTGCAACTGTTTTTGCGCAAGAACGCGCGGCTCAACCGCTTGCCGGATTACATCATCGTCGAGGGTCCCCTGGCGGGCGGCCACCTGGGCTTTGGCATGGACTGGGCTCAGTACGACCTGGCCACCATCGCGGCCGAGATCGTGCAGTTCCTCAAGGCCGAGCAGCTCGACATCCCCTTGATTGCCGCGGGCGGCGTGTTCACCGGCTCGGACGCGGTGGCATTCCTGGAAGCCGGTTGCGCGGGCGTGCAGGTTGCCACGCGTTTCACCATCTCCAAGGAGTGCGGTTTGCCCGCCAAGGTGAAGCAGGAGTATTTCAAGGCCAGCGAGGCCGACATCGTGGTCAATACCCTGTCGCCCACCGGTTACCCGATGCGTATGCTCAAGAACACGCCGGCCATCGGCGCGGGCGTGCGCCCCGGCTGCGAGTCTTACGGCTACTTGCTCGACGGCGCGGGCCATTGCGCCTACATCACCGCGTACAACAAGGCGGTGGCGGCCAATCCCGATGCGAAGGTCGTGGTGGTGCCCGACAAGACCTGTTTGTGCACCCACATGCGCAACTACAACTGCTGGACTTGCGGCCACTATACCTATCGGCTCAAAGACACCACGCGCCGACTGGCCGATGGCAGTTACGAAGAGCTGAGCGCCGAACACATCTTCCACGACTACCAGTTCAGCGTGGACCATCAGGTGTTGTTGCCGACAGCACTCTGATGCGGTGGCGGCGTCCCCTTGCCGCGCAGTGAGAATGGGCGCACCGGGTTGGTCGACGGGCAGGCGGTAAGATGAGTCCCTAGCCTGCTGTCACCATGCCCGCCCCGCCGCCGTCCGACAACCCAGCCACCGCTGCCGCCGCTGCAGCCAGGGGACGCGTCTTTCGGGAGTGGGTGTTCTTGATGTTGGTGCTGTTGGCGATGGCCGTCTTGTGGGCGACCGAGCGCTACACCTCCTATGTTCAGACCGGCGCGCGCGAGCGTGAACGTCTGGTGGTGCAGGCGCGATCAGTCGACGAAGGTCTGCAGCGGCAGTTGCAGCGGCTGGACAAGCTGCTGGTCGCCATGGCCGACGATTCCAGCCTGGGCAGCGAGGCTCTGGCCGATTCATCCGCGCGTTTGCGCCGTTAC
>CXWL01017094.1_pt1 | contig 26382 bp, 21 predicted proteins | sample 590931 | NCBI WGS metagenome assembly CXWL01 (sample SAMEA3498368, study PRJEB10139) | groundwater metagenome | biome: water well; material: biofilm material | place: Germany | collected 2015-04-27
CCCCCGAACACCGTCTTCCAAAAGCATGAGCAAGCACCAGATCAAACGTCTTGGCATCATTAGCGCCCTCCAGGAAGAACAGGAAGGGCTTGTGCAAGCCATGGAAGGCCCCGCCACGGTCGTTCACGGCATGCGCGACTACTCGCTCGGTCGGTTGTGGGGAATCGACGCTGTGTGCGTCCTGTCGCGTATTGGCAAGGTCGCCGCATCGATGACGGCGACCTTGCTTGTGGAAAAGTTCGGAGTTACCCACATCCTGTTCACCGGCGTGGCCGGTTCAGGCGATGCTGGCGTTAAAGTTGGCGATATTGTGATCGGCGAATCGCTGGTTCAGCACGACATGGACGCCAGCCCGCTGTTTCCCCGCTACGAAGTGCCGTTGACCGGCCTTGCGCACTTCCAGTCCGACCCGATGCTGTCGGCGCGGCTGGCCGGCGCCGCCCACGATTTTGTCGACAGCGACTTCCAGCAGGTGATCGGCATGGAGGATCGCAGGGATTTCAAGCTGCACGAGCCACGGGTGCACCGCGGGCTGATCGCCAGCGGCGACCAGTTCGTCAACTGCCGCTTCCAGGTCGAACGATTGAATTCTTCCCATCCGGGCTTGCTGGCAATCGAAATGGAGGGGGCCGCGGTGGCCCAGGTGTGTTTCGAGCTGGGGGTGCCGTTCGCCGTCGTCCGCACCATTTCGGACAACGCAAACGAAGACGCGGCGACCGATTTCATGCGTTTCGTGAAATCGGTCGCCGCGCATTATGCCTTCCATATCGTCAGGCGTTTTTGCCGGGATGCTCCCGACCGGATGATTTAGGCCAGCATCGAGTCCGCCGAAACATACTGGTAGTCCAGCGCCTCGGCCACCGCCTGGTAGGTGACCTTGCCCTGGCAAACGTTCAAGCCGTTCTTCAGGTGCGGGTCGTCGCGCATGGCCTGCCGCCAGCCCTTTCCTGCGAGTGCCACCGCGTGGCCGATGGTGGCGTTGTTGAGCGCGAAGGTCGAGGTGCGGGCGACCGCGCCCGGCATGTTCGCAACGCAATAATGCACCACGCCGTCGAGGATGAAGGTAGGGTCGGCATGGGTGGTGGCGTGCGAGGTTTCGAAGCAGCCGCCCTGGTCGATCGCCACGTCGACCACGACCGCGCCCGGTTTCATCCGCGAAATCATGGCGCGGCTGACCAGCTTCGGCGCAGCCGCGCCCGGCACCAGCACGCCGCCGATGACCAGGTCGGCCGACAACACCGCTTCCTCGATCGAATGGGCGTTCGAATACAAGGTCGAGATGCGGTTGCCGAACACCAGGTCGAGCTGGCGCAGGCGCTCGATGCTCTTGTCGAGCACCGTCACGCGCGCGCCCGTCCCGACCGCCATCTGCAATGCATTGGTGCCGACCACGCCGGCGCCGATGATCACGATGTGGCCGGCCGCCACGCCAGGCACGCCGCCCAGCAGCAGGCCCATGCCGCCCTTCGATTTCTCGAGATGCGCCGCGCCGGCCTGGATTGCCATCCGCCCGGCAACTTCGCTCATCGGTGCCAGCAGGGGCAGGCCGCCGCCCGCGCCGGTGATGGTTTCGTAGGCGATGCACACCGCGCCCGACCTGACCAGCGCCGCGGCCTGCTCCGGATCCGGCGCCAGGTGCAGGTAGGTGTACAGGATCTGGCCTTCGCCCAGCATCGCGCATTCGCCCGGCTGCGGTTCCTTGACCTTGACGATCATTTCCGCGCGGGCAAAAATCTCCTTGGCGCTAGCGACGATGGAGGCGCCTGCCGCGATGTACTGTTCGTCCGGCAAGCCGATCTCGAGGCCGGCATTTTTCTGCACCAGCACCTGGTGACCCCGCGAGGTCAGTTCGCGCACGCTGGGCGGCGTCAGGCCGACCCGGTACTCGTTGTTCTTGATCTCTTTTGGAACCCCAACTCTCATGTCTTTCTCCAAGTTGTACAACAGACATCTGTATCGTTACAAACCCAGCGTCATCAGGCTTGCGTTACCGCCGGCGGCGGTCGTGTTGACACACAGCGCGCGTTCCGCAACCAGACGCCACAACGGGATCGTACCTTCTTCGGTGGTGTCGATCATGCCGATGATGGCACCTTCGCGCGCCGCCAGGATCGGGCGCAGGCTGTGCGAGGTGGACGCTTCGACCAGCGCCACCTGGAATGGATGAAGGCATTCATCGATACTGCCGATGACCTGGATGCGCTCGCGCACGTCGGCCGGCAAGCCCTCCGGCAACAAATGCCCGGAGCGCGCCAGCACCACCGCGCGGTTGCCGGTGGCCAGTACCGCGGCGAGCTGGTTGAGCAGGGCGCCGATGTGGGAAGCCGCGCACAGCACCACGCCGCGCGAGGCGAACGCCAGGGTGTTGCGCTCGCCGGTCGGCCCCGGCAGCGCCAGGGTGGTGCCGATCAGCGTGGTGCGCATGTACTGTTCGGCCAGGGTCACCACGCGCTGTTGGCCGTGGGTGCGCGCCCAGGCGAGCAGCGAATCGAGTCCCGGGGTAGCCTGGCGGTCGTGCCGCAGCAGCGGCGGCGCCGAGCGCTGCAGGCGCTTCAGGTAAAGCGGGCCGCCGGCTTTCGGGCCGGTGCCCGATTTTCCTTCACCGCCGAACGGCTGCACGCCGACGACGGCGCCGACGATGTTCCGGTTCACATAGATGTTGCCGACGTGGGCGCGCGACGAAATGAAGTCGATGGTCTCGTCGATCCGCGAATGCACGCCAAGCGTCAGCCCGAAGCCGCTGGCATTGATCGACTCGATCAGGTCCGGCAGCGCGGCGCGCTGGTAGCGGATGATGTGCAGCACCGGGCCGAACACTTCCTGCGTCAGCTCCGCCAGCGAGCCGATTTCCAGCACGGTCGGCGCGACGAAGGTGCCGTGCGCCGCCAGGCCGGCCGGCAGCTCGAGCGAGAAGCACGATTTAGCCGAAGGCTTGAGGCGCGCGATGTGCGCCAGCAGCTTGTCGCGCGCTTCGGCGTCGATCACCGGGCCGATATCGGTCGCCAGGCGGTCGGGAACGCCGACCCGCAGTTCCTGCATCGCGCCCTTGAGCATGCGGATCGTCTTGTCGGCGATTTCATCCTGCAGGAACAGCACGCGCAATGCCGAGCAGCGCTGGCCGGCGCTGTCGAAGGCCGAGCTGAGCGCATCCTGCACCACCTGTTCCGGCAAGGCCGACGAATCGACGATCAGCGCGTTCTGGCCGCCGGTTTCGGCGATCAACGGAATGTCGCACGATTCGGCCACCGAGCGGTGCGCCAGCGTCTTGTTGATCAGCTGCGCCACTTCGGCCGAACCGGTGAAGATCACGCCGCGCACGCGCGCGTCGGCGGTCAGCGCGGCGCCCACCACTTCGCCGCGGCCCGGCAGGAACTGCAAGGCGCCCTTCGGGATGCCGGCCTGGTGGAACAGCTCGACCGCGCGGTGCGCGATCAGCGGCGTTTGTTCGGCCGGCTTGGCCAGCACCACGTTACCGGCGGCCAGCGCCGCGGCGACCTGGCCGGTGAAAATCGCCAGCGGGAAGTTCCACGGGCTGATGCAAGCGACCGGGCCGAGCGCCAGCACGTTCTGGGTGCCGTGCANNGCGTTCGGCAGCGACTTGCCGGCCTCGCGCACGGCCAGCGCCATCAGCTCGTGGCAGTTTTCTTCGAACAGGTCGGCCACGCGGGCGATCGCGTCGGCGCGCATCGACGGCGCCGTGGTCTGCCAGTCCATTGCATATGCGGCGGCGGCGGCCAGCGCGGTTTCGACATCGGCGGCCGAGGCGTCGCTCGCATGGCCGACCACGTCCTGGTGAAACGCCGGGTTGACGACCTTCCCGGGTTGCGATTGCGCGACCGCGCCGTCGACCAGCGGGGCGGCATCGTACCGGCGCGGCTGCGCCAGCGCCGCGGCCAGGCCGGCCAGCACATCTTCATTGGTCAGGTCGATCCCGGACGAATTCTTCCGTTCGGGGCCGAACAGTCCGACCGGCAGCGCGATGCCCGGATGCGGCACGCCGCCCTGCGCGCGCGCGGCGTCGAACGGATCGGCGATCAGCGATTCGATCGACACCTTCTGGTCGACGATCTGGTTCACGAACGACGAGTTGGCGCCATTCTCCAGCAGCCGGCGCACCAGGTAGGCCAGCAGCGTTTCGTGCGAACCGACCGGCGCGTAGATGCGGCAGGCCTTGTCGAGGTTTTCGCGCCCGACCACCTGGTCGTACAGCGTTTCGCCCATCCCGTGCAGGCACTGGAATTCGTAGTTGCTGATGCCGTCCTGCTTGGCCCAGGTATAGATCACCGACAGCGAATGGGCATTGTGCGTGGCGAATTGCGGATACAGGCTGGCGCTCGCGGCCAGCAGCTTTTTCGCGCAGGCCAGGTAGGACACGTCGGTGTACACCTTGCGCGTGTAGACCGGATAACCCGCCATGCCGTCCACTTGCGCGCGCTTGATCTCGGCGTCCCAATAGGCGCCCTTCACCAGCCGCACCATGAACTTGCGGCCGCTGCGGCGCGCCAGGTCGACCAGGTAGTCGATCACGAACGGGCAGCGCTTCTGATAGGCCTGCACCACGAAACCGATGCCGTCGAAGCCGGCCAGTTCGGGATCGAACGCCATCGCTTCCATCAGGTCGAGCGAGATCTCGAGGCGGTCGGCTTCCTCGGCGTCGATGTTCAGGCCGATGTCGTACTGCTTCGCCAGCAGCGCCAGGCTGCGCACGCGCGGCAGCAGTTCGGCCATCACGCGCGCGTGCTGCGCGCGGCTGTAGCGCGGGTGCAGCGCCGACAGCTTCACCGAGATGCCCGGGCCGTCCTTGATACCGCGCCCGTTCGAAGCCTTGCCGATCGCGTGGATCGCGGTTTCGTACGAGGCGTAGTAGTTCTGCGCATCGGCTTCGGTGAGCGCCGCTTCGCCCAGCATGTCGTACGAATAGCGGTAGCCGCGCGCTTCGTTGTCGCGGCTGTTCTTCAGGGCCTCGTCGATGCTCTGGCCGGTGACGAACTGGTTGCCCAGCATGCGCATCGCCAGGTCCACGCCCTTGCGGATCAGCGGCTCGCCGCCCTTGCCGATCAATTTGGTCAGCGCCGAACCGAGCCCGGTTTCGCTGCTGGTGCTCACCAGCTTGCCGGTAATCAGCAGGCCCCAGGTGGCCGCGTTGACGAACAGCGACGGCGATTCGCCCAGGTGCTTGCGCCAGTCGCCCTTGCTGATCTTGTCGGCGATCAGGCGGTCGGCGGTCTGGCTGTCGGGAATGCGCAACAGCGCTTCGGCCAGGCACATCAGCGCCACGCCCTCTTCCGACGACAGCGAGAATTCATGCATCAGCGCGTCCACGCCGGAGGCGCGGGTGCGTTTTTCGCGCACCTGCGACACCAGCTTGTGGGCCAGCGCCGCCGCCTCGCCATTGGCACGCGCGCCCTGCGCCAGCAGCCATTCCACGGCGGCGCTTTCGTCGCGCCGGTACGCCGCGGTGATCGCCGAGCGCAGTGGGGATTGTGCTGGCTTGATTTCTGACTGGAGCGCGGCGAAGGGGACGGGAGCGGGGGCCGGTGAAGCGGCAGTGTGCATAAATGACTCTTTAATGGAAAATAGGAAACAAACAACGCCGCGCGGCACGCGCCGCCACCCCGCTTTCCAGCGGGACGGCGCAATTCTGCCGCGCGAAAAATTGATTCGATTGTAGTGGGATTTCTTCTGGATTAATTCTGGTATTACGGAAGACTAGCCATAGATAGTTTTTGATGAGACAATTTCACCAAATAATATTTATCTTGGGAGATAGCCTGACATGCTGGACAAGATTAGCAAGAAAATCCTTTCCGAGTTGCAGAACGACGGACGCATCAGCAATGTCGAACTCGCGGCCCGGGTCAACCTGTCGCCGGCGGCCTGCCTCGAGCGGGTGCGCAAGCTGCACGAGTCGGGCTACATCATGGGCTACACCGCCCAGCTCAATCCGCAACTGCTCGACGTGTCGCTGCTGGTGTTCATCGAGGTCGTGCTCGACCGCACCACGCCGGAAGTGTTCGACGCATTCAAGAACAGCGTCCAGCTGATTCCCGAAGTGCTGGAATGCCACATGGTGGCGGGCGGCTTCGACTACCTGGTCAAGGCGCGCGTCAAGGACATGGCGGCCTACCGCGAATTCCTCGGCAAGACCTTGCTGCAAAAAGGCGTGCGCGAAACCCACACCTATGCGGTGATGGAGGAAGTCAAGAACACCACCAAGCTGCCGATCAAATAAGATTTACACAACGTCAGCCTGGTTGAAAGTTTCCTGTAAGTAAAATTATATTGAGCTTGGCGCGCCGATGCTGTAATTTGGAGTCATCTGAAACCGGGGTGGCTCAACCGCAAGACGCGGTTGACAGAGGCATGACTACATGCCCGTGCCACCCGGGGAGAAAAGCCCAGGGGACTCCATGAACATCTCGAAATTCGCAGCGGCGCGGCCGGCGCTCGCGTATGCCGCCGGCGCCGGCGCCAGCACCCTGCTGGTAATGCTGGTCGACCGCGTCGTGCCCGGCGGGCTGGGGCCAGCCGCCGCGGCGCTGCTGGCCAGCGGCGCCGCCCTCGCCCTTTCCAGGGCCGCCGCCGCGGCAGCAGCGGCGCGCAGCCGCGCCTTCACCGACGTGGTGGAACACTCGATCGACGACATCATGATCGGCGCGGCCGAAACTTCGCACTTCGTCGATTCCGTCAAGAAGAAGATCGAATCGGAAGTGCGGACCGTAAACGACGTCGTCGGCAGTTCCGAAGAAGTGGCGCTCAGCACCAGGCAAATTGCCGCCAACGCCGAGCGCGCCGCGCAGGTAGCGGCGCAGGTACGCCGCGAAAGCGTGGCCGGGCGCGCCGAAGTGGACCAGGGATTGCAGCGCATCAGCAGCGCGCGCGTGGCGGCCACCCGGGGGGCCGCCACCATGGTCGAGCTGCAGGAACAGGCGCGCGGCATCGCTGGCTTCACCCAGGTCATCAGCGAGATTTCGGCGCGCACCAACCTGCTTGCCCTGAATGCGGCGATCGAGGCGGCGCGCGCCGGCGAACACGGGCGCGGCTTCGCGGTGGTGGCCGGCGAAGTGCGCCAGCTGGCGCACCGCGCCAAGGAAGCCACCGATGAGATCAGCGCGATGGTGCGCGCGATTCACGACCAGACCACGGCGGCATCGGCCGGCATGGCCGCGCTGACCGAGGTGGTGGGCCAGGCCGCCGGCAACGTCGAACGGGTCCATGGCCTGCTCGGCACGATCGAGCAGTCGGCCGCGGTGTCGGAGGAGGAAATCGGCCAGATCGCACACGCCGCGCGGGTGCATGTCGAGACCACCCGCATGATCAACCAAGCGCTGGCGCAGATCCGCGACAGCATGCTCTCGACCGATGCCGAATTGCCGCGCGCGGCCGCCTCGGCGATGGCGCTGGCCGAGAAGGCCGAATCGATCGCCGGCGCGCTTGGCGAATCGGCGGTGCAGACCCAGCATGACGCGATCCGCCTTGCGGCGCAGGCCGCGGCCGAACAGGTCGGGCGCCTGTTCAGCGCCGCCATCGGGTCCGGCGCGATCAGCCGCGAGGCGCTGTTCGATCGCCGCTACCGGCCGATCCCGAACACCAACCCGCAAAAGCACAGCAGCCGTTTCGATGCATTCACCGACCGCGCGCTGCCGGACTTGCAGGAGGCATTGTTGCAAAACATGCCGCAACTGGCGTACGCCGGCGCGGTGGACCACAACGGTTACTTCCCGACCCACAACAAGAAATTCTCCCAGCCGCTGACCGGCGATTACGACGTCGATATCGTCAACAACCGCACCAAGCGCATCTTCAGCGACCGCACCGGGTCGCGCTGCGGCGCCAATACCAAGTCATTCCTGCTGCAAACCTACAAACGCGACACCGGTGAAGTGATGCACGACCTGTCGGCGCCGATTTACGTCGACGGCAAGCACTGGGGCGGCTTTCGCGTCGGCTACCGTTCCAGCGCGGCGTAGCGCCCGGGATTCAAGCGGCAGGCCCCTGCAAGGTGGTGGTGTTCATCGATTCGAGGTGTTTGCGCAGCCAGGTGTGCGCGGGGCTGCGCGCATCGCGTTCGTGCCACAGCATGTCGAGGTGGACCGCCGGCAGCGTGAACGGCAGTTCGCGCCACACCAGGTAATCGGTCATGCCGGTCGAGGCGATCAGGTGCTTCGGCAGCACCGTGATCAGGTCGGAATTGGCGACCACGCGGCCGGCCGTGAAGAACTGGTTGACGGTGAGCAGGATTCGCCGCTCGCGGCCCAGTTGCGCCAGCGCTTCGTCGGACAGGCCGTGCGCGCGNNTCGCCCTGGGCCAGCGGATGGTTCTTGCGCATCACGCAGACATAGCGGCCCGAATACAGCCGCTCGTGGCGGATCGGCGAACTGGTGTCGGACGACAGCTGCGCCGCCACCCCCGGAAAGAAACCCACCGCCAGGTCGATGTCGCCGCGCAGCAGCATCGGGCGCGGCTCGCGCGTGGTCAAAGGCACCATGCGCACGTTGACGCCCGGCGCCTCGCTCTCGATCGAGCGCATCAGCGAGGGCAGCCAGAACGCGGCGGTGGCGTCGGCCATCGCCATGCGGAAGGTGGCGTTGGTTTTCGAGACATCGAAAGTGCCGGGCGTGACGGCCGCTTCCAGCCCGGCCAGCGCCTGGCGTACCGCCGGCCACAGCGATTCGGCGCGCGGCGTCGGCTTCACGCCGTAAGCGGTACGGATCAGCAAATCGTCGCCCAGGCTCTCGCGCAGGCGCTTGATGGCGTTCGAGACGGCCGGCTGGGTCATCGCCAGGTGGCCGGCGGCGCGGGTCAGGTTTTGCTCGGTCATCACCGCGTCGAATACCCGCAGCAGGTTCAGGTCAAGCGTCAGAAAACTCATGGCATTGTAATCATATGGGTTGTTGGGACGATACAGCGCGCGCGGCACCACCTTAAATATACCTCATTCCATTCACGATTAATATAATCGGTATTGGAAATTGGAATTAGATTTATATGTTGCGTTGCACTATAGTTCTCTTCATCAACTATATATGCATCGGAATATCGTGTCTCTTACCGCAAATCTGCTTCAAACCGCTTCGACCAACGTCCAGTTCATGCCGATCGCGCGTGGCGTGCTGGGAGTGTCGGCGTTGGCCGGCCTGATGGTGTTCTTCAAACCGCTGCTGACCGGTATCGTGCGCGCGCTGGTGCTGGCGGTTCGTCCGCGCCGCAGCAAGGAAGACCAGATCGCGCGCCGCCAGATGCGCAATGCGCAGCTCATGCAGCGCATGATCAATTCGTCGCAAGGTCCAAGCCACGCCGCCGAGTTGCGGGCGCTGGCGTCGCGCGGCTAAGTATTACCGCTTCAGAAAAAACGCGGCGCCGGTGAAACCCGGGGCCGCGTTTTTTCATGGGCGACGCGGTGGCGCCGATCCTTACCTGACCTCGCCCAGCAACGCCGGCTTCAGCGAGCTGTCGACCGGCTTGTCGCCCAGCCAGATGCGCAGCACCGCATTGTAGAAATTCAGGTCAGGCACCACTTCGCCGATCTTCCTGCCGTTCAGCTCGCACTGGAAACCGGTTCCAGGAATCCAGTCCAGGTGCAGTACATCGCCCTTTCTCAAGCTCTCGATGGTGCCGAACATCTCGCCGAACTTGCTGATCTGGCTGACGAACTTCGACTTCTCGGCCTTGTCGATATTGTTGTTCAGGCCGGTCATGAAGGCCTGGCCGAAATCTTCGGACGAAATTTCCCGCATCATCACCAGGGTCACGCGGCGCGGGCCTTCCAGCTTCAGGATGTCGGGAACATTGTTCTTTTTCTCCGGCAGGTACAGGCCGGCCGCGTAGACCTTGATGATGAACTTGGTGCGCATCCCGGCCCCGTTCAGCTTCAGGTCCTTGCCGGCGAGCTTGATTGTTTCCTCGAACTTCACGCCGCCGACATCGGCCGCGAGCGCGCCCTGGACGAACGCGCATGTCAGGAAAGCGCCGGCCAGCAAGCCCTTGATACCGAATTTTTGCAATGTCATCTTTCTTGTCTCCAGATTGTTATTGAAAATTATTGTGGGTGCCGCCTGCCAGCAGTGCCTCAGGCGATGTCGTCCGACGTCGCGATNNTGAGCTTGCTGGTCCAGCTTGAACACGCTGACCACGCGCGCCAGGTTGGCCGCCTGGTCCTGCATCGACGCGGCGGCGGCCGCCGCTTCTTCGACCAGAGCGGCATTTTGCTGGGTAGTTTCATCCATTTCGAGGATGGTGTGGTTGACGTTGGCGATGCCGATGCTTTGTTCCTGGCTGGCGGAGGTGATTTCGCCCATGATGTCGGTCACCCGGCGCACGCTGGCAACCACCTCTCCCATCGTGACGCCGGCCTGCTCGACCAGGGTGCTGCCTTCGCGCACCTTGTCGACCGAGTCGCCGATCAGGGTCTTGATTTCCTTGGCGGCGGCGGCGGAGCGCTGGGCCAGGTTGCGCACTTCCGAGGCCACCACGGCGAAGCCGCGGCCCTGTTCGCCCGCGCGGGCCGCTTCGACGGCGGCGTTCAGCGCCAGGATGTTGGTCTGGAATGCAATGCCGTCGATGACGCCGATGATGTCCACAATCTTTTTCGACGACGCGGTGATCGAGCCCATGGTCTCGATCACGTGCGACACCACCGAGCCGCCGCGCACCGCCACTTCGGACGCTTGCGCGGCGAGCTGGTTGGCCTGGCGCGCGTTGTCGGCGTTCTGCTGGACGGTGTCGGTCAGTTCGCGCATCGAACCGGAAGTCTGGCCCAGCGAAGCGGCTTGCTGCTCGGTGCGGATCGACAGGTCCAGGTTGCCGCTGGCGATCTCGCCCGAGGCCGAGGAAATCGCTTCGGTACCGGCCCGCACTTCGGCGACGATCAGGGTCAGGCTGCTGTTCATGTGCTTGAGCGCGCCCATCATCTGGCCGGTCTCGTCGGTGCTGTTGACGTCGATGATGCTGGTCAGGTCGCCGTCGGCGACGCGCTTGGCGATGTCGACCGCCTCGCCGAGCGGGCCGGTGATGCTGCGCGTGGCGAGGAACGCCACCACCACCGAGAGGGTGCTGGCGCCGATCGCCAGCACCAGGATCAGCAGCTGGGTGCGGGTCGACACGGCCGAGGCGGCCTTGCCGGCTTCGACCATGATCTGATTCTGGTAGGCGGTGAACTTGTCGAGCTGCTCGAAGTACTTCGCCTGCTGCGGCCGCAGCGAAAACATGAACTTGACCATCGCGTTTTCTTTCTTGTCCTCATTGATGAGGGCAATGAACTCCGCCTGGCCGGGAATGAACTTGGCGCGCACCGCGGCGATTCCCTTGAGGATCTCCTGGCCGCGCGGATCGGTGGTGCTCTTTTCGAGCGCGGCCAGGGCCGCACTGGCGCTGGCGTTTTTCGCTTCGATGATCGCCAGCTCCGGCTTGACCTGGTCGGGATCGCTCATGATCAGCACGTTGAGCATGCTGCGCGTGGCTTCGTTGACGTCGGCCTTGATGCCGTTGGCCATCACCGTCTTCGGATAGCGCTCCTCGACCATCGACGTCACTTCCTGGTTCAGGCTGCCGATGCGCAGGTAGGACAATGCGGCGAGCATGATCAGGAGAGCAATCACGACGCCGAACCCGATAGCCAGGCGCTGGCCTATTCCCATGTTTCGAATATTCATTTTGAAGCCGTTTCTTTTCATTGTTAAAATAGTATGGACGTGCTTTTCCCCTGCAATAAATATATCACTACTTTCTTATCGAAAATTATTTGGGGGTGAGTATTTCCGTAGAGAACCCAGATTCGCAACACAATGGGAGATGGGCGACAGGCCACGCCGCAGGCGGGCAAGCTGAGGGCATTGGCGTTTGCACAATTTAGCGCGGCGCCGAAGCGCGCGAGGAAGCCGCCCACAAGGTGGCGTGGACGGCGGTCAAGAAGACATACAGGAAGGATGAGGCGAGCGGGAAGTGGCACGCGGCCGGGTGACCGGAATTCGAACTTGCGGGAAATCGGATCCCGGCGTTCGCGAGGATGACGGCGTCGAGGTCAGGCCTTGGCCGCCACCAGCCGTTCGTACTTGGCGCGCAATTCGTCCGGCGTTTCGCGCCAGGCCGGGTTGAACGGGATGCAGCTGACCGGGCACACCTGCTGGCATTGCGGCTCGTCGAAATGGCCGACGCATTCGGTGCACTTGTCGGGGGCGATTTCGTAAATCTCCGGACCCATGAATATCGCATCGTTCGGGCACTCGGGCTCGCACACGTCGCAGTTGATGCAGTCGTCGGTAATCAGTAAAGCCATGCTCGCTGCTCGATCTAGTCGGTGGGCGGCGCCATTGTCGCGATTTTTCTCTGCAACCAGCGGTCGACCGAAGGGAAGACAAATTTGGAGACGTCGCCGCCGAGGATGGCGATTTCACGCACGATGGTGCCGGAAATGAACTGGTACTGGTCGGACGGCGTCAGGAACAGGGTTTCGACATCCGGCAGCAGGTAGCGGTTCATGCCGGCCATCTGGAATTCGTATTCGAAGTCCGAGACCGCGCGCAGTCCGCGCACGATGACGCGCGCATCGTGCTTGCGCACGAAATCCTTGAGCAGGCCGGAAAAGCTTTCGACCTTCACGTTCGGATAATGGCCCAGCACCTCATTGGCGATCTCGAGCCGCTCGTCGAGCGAAAAGAAGGGACGCTTGTTCTTGCTGTCCGCCACACCAACGATCAGGCCGTCGAATAGTCCGGACGCGCGGCGCACCAAATCCTCATGGCCTCGCGTCAGCGGATCAAAGGTTCCTGGATAAACGGCTACAACCATCGCGGCTCCCTAGAGATGCACCAATATAGAACGCGCATTATGCCTCAAATCGCGCCGCCCGCAATTTGAGCAGGTGGTAGAACACGATCCCGGCCTTGTCGGCGCGAATCGCTTCCCACGGCGCCAGCCAGTCCGGGGTGGCGTCGCCATCGGCATCGGCAAACGGCAGCGGCGCGCCGGACTCCACATACACCAGCCCGTCTTCAGCGAGCAGGTCCGCGCACAGCGGCAGCGCCCGGGCCAGGAAGTCCTGCTGGTACGGCGGGTCGAGGAACACCAGGTCGAAGCGCTGGCCGCGCAGGGCCAGCGACTGGGCGCTGGCCAGCGCGTCGGCGCGCAGCAGGGTCACCGCATCGGCGCGCAGCTTGTCCTTGACCGCCTCGAGCTGGCGGATCACCGGGGTGTGGGTATCGATCATGAGGACCGAGCGGGCGCCGCGGCTGGCCGCTTCGAAGCCGAGCGCGCCGCTGCCGGCGAACAGGTCGAGCACGGTGGCCGCGCTCCAGTCGTTGCCCCACTGATGGCTGATCCAGTTGAATACCGTTTCGCGCACCCGGTCCGGGGTCGGGCGCAGGCCGAGCGCGTCGAGCACCGGCAGCTGGGTGCGTTTCCAGGCGCCGCCGATGATGCGCACGTGTTGCGGCGGCGGCGGCCGGTGGACCGGAATTTTGGCGGGCTTTTTTTGCATGGGCGGCACTATAGCATGGGGGGGCCGAGCGTCATTCAGCCAAGTCAGGCGGTACGAAGAACAAGAGGAAAAACGCGCGGGGGTCAGACCGGGGTCAGACCTAGGTCTGACCCCGGGGCTAGCGGCGATGGTCCGCCGCCAGCGTGTTGAAGTCGTCGATCCATCCCTGCATGCGCTTCTGTGCATGGGCTTTCTGGGCCGGCGTGGCGATCCGCGCCGCAGTCAGGATCAGCTGGACGGTCTGGTCGGTATAGTTGTCGAAGAAGGCCTTGCGCTCGGGCGCCTCGAAACGGCCGAACAGTTCCTTGACCAGGTTGTGCAGCGCGGAAACCGTGGCGTCCTTGCCCAGCTTCTCCTGATGAATCTTGCGCAGCACGGCGACGATGCGCTTCTGGCGCCGGACCCGCTCGTCCAGCCACAGCTCGTTGTCGAGCACGCGCGCGTCGGACGCCTTGCGCAGGATGGCTTCCTGCTCGGAACTGAAATTGCCGAACCACAGGTCCAACTGTTCCATCGATTTCTTGTAGCGCGCTTTCTGGCGCTGCTCGAGGTCGCCGCGCATGAACTTCTTGCGGTAGTCCTCGTTATTCTTGGCAAACTTCTTTTCCATCTGCGCGATCTGCTCGGGGCGCACCGAGCGCGCCAGGTCGGCCAGCTCGGGCAGCGCCTTGTAGGCCAGCAGTTCGGTGCGGGCCTTGACGTCGCGGTAGTCGGCCATCAGGTCGGCATGGGTCAGGTTGCCGGCCAGCTGGCGCTGCCCGGTCGCCAGCAGCTGCACGTAGTCCTTCAGCTGGGTCTGGCGGTGCCATTGGAACAGCTGGTCGATGTCCTTCTTGACCCAGCCCGACTGGTCCGAATCGAAGTCGAGATAGTTGTTCAGCCACCAGTACAGCAAGGTATCGCCGTGGTTGTAGGTGAAGCGCACGCTGCTGCACCCCGCCGCCGCCACCATCAGGGCAATCAGGAATACCATGCGAAGCCGGTTTGCCAGCGTGTCGGTCGTGTTAAACTTTTTCATCTATTCAACTCTTTTCAAACTACCGCTTATGAACGTTGTGATCCTCGCCGCCGGCATGGGAAAGCGTATGCAATCCGCACTGCCGAAAGTCTTGCATCCGTTAGCTGGCAAGCCGCTGTTGCAGCACGTCATTGATACCGCACGTGAACTTGCGCCGAGCAAATTATGCGTGATTTACGGCCATGGGGGCGCAGCGGTGCAGGATATGGTGAAATTGCAGAACAATGGCGAGTACGCGATCATCGACACCGCGCTGCAGGAACCGCAGCTCGGCACCGGCCACGCGGTGATGCAGGCGGCGCCGCAACTGGACGACGGTGCGCCGACCCTGATCCTGTACGGCGACGTGCCGCTGACCGCCGCCGCATCGTTGCGCCGGCTGGTCGAGGCGGCCGGCAGCGACAAGCTGGCGATCCTGACGGTAGAGCAGGCCAATCCGTTCGGGCTGGGCCGCATCGTGCGCGAAGGCGGCAAGATCGTCCGCATCGTGGAAGAGAAAGACGCCAGCGAGGCCGAGCGCGCGATCCGCGAGATCAACAGCGGCATCATCGTGGCCCCGACCAGGCAGCTGAAGCAATGGCTGGGGTCGCTGTCGAACAACAACGCGCAGGGCGAGTACTACCTGACCGATATCGTGGCCAAGGCGGTGGCCGACGGCGTGCCGGTGGTGTCGGCGCAGCCAGCGGCCGAGTGGGAAGTGGCGGGCGTGAACAGCAAGGTGCAACTGGCCGAGCTGGAGCGCCGCCACCAGCTGAACAAGGCCAATGCGCTGCTGGAACAAGGCGTGACCTTGATGGACCCGGCGCGCATCGACATCCGGGGCGAGCTGATTTGCGGGCGCGACGTGACGATCGACGTCGGCTGCGTGTTCGAAGGCAGGGTCGAGCTGGGCGACGGCGTGTCGGTGGGCGCGCACAACGTGATCGTCGATGCGCGCATCGCGGCGGGCGCCCGGATCAAGCCGTTCTGCCACATCGAAGGCGCCGCGGTGGGCGCGAAATCGATGATCGGGCCGTACGCCCGCTTGCGCCCGGGCGCCGAGCTGGCCGAGGATGTGCATATCGGTAACTTCGTCGAAGTCAAGAACAGCACGATCGCCGCGCACAGCAAGGCCAATCACCTGAGCTACGTGGGCGATTCGACGGTCGGCGCGCGGGTCAACATCGGCGCCGGCACCATCACCTGCAATTACGATGGGGTCAACAAGTACCGCACCGTGATCGAGGACGATGCCTTCATCGGCAGCGACAGCCAGCTGGTGGCGCCGGTGACGGTGGGCAAAGGCGCGACCTTGGGCGCGGGCACCACGCTGACCAAGGACGCGCCGGCCGGCAAGCTGACCATTTCGCGCGCCAGGCAAACGACGATCGACAGCTGGCAGCGGCCGGTGAAGGTCAAGAAGTAAGCCGAGCGCTTCGCGCCGCTTCCCCCCAGCGCAAAGGCAGCGGTCAGACCGCGATACGGGTTTCGAATTTGCTGCGGAAGGTGGAAAAGTAAGTCTTCACATTGCGCACGTTGGCGTGGGTGGCGAACAGGCGATGCGCCAGCGCGTGGTAGGCCGGCATGTCGGCGACCTGGACGACGAGGACGAAATCGGGGCCCGGAGAAACCCGGTAGCACTGCAATACGGCAGCCTCGGCGGCCACCAGCGCTTCGAACTGGTCCATGCGTTCGGCGGCCTGGACGTCCAGCGAGATTTCGACGATCGCGCTCAGGCGGGCGCCGACCTTGTCGGGCGACACCAGCGCGACCTGGCGCTCGATGACCCCGGCCTCGGTCAGCGCCTTGACCCGCCGCAGGCAGGTCGGCGGCGATACATGCACAAGCTCCGCCAGCTCGGCGTTGGTGTGCGATGAATCAAGCTGGAGGGCATTCAGGATGCGACGATCGACATCGTCCATCGTATTCTTCAGGTCTGCCATGACGAGTTTGATTTATTCGGTAAATTATTTGGATAATATGAAATTATATTTCATAGATTTTGCAACATGAAATAATATAACGAATATGAACGTATTTAGAAAGCATATTTCAAAGGCGTTCATCTAGGATACAAGCATTGTCAATCCTTCAAATGAGGTCCCTATGTGCGGCATCGTCGGAGCAGTAGCCCAGCGTAACATCACCCCTATCCTGCTCGAAGGCCTGAAGCGCCTCGAGTACCGCGGGTATGATTCCTGCGGCGTCGCCCTGCACGTGGACGGCAGATTGCAGCGCTCGCGCAGCACCTCGCGCGTGGCCGACCTCGAAACCCAGATGAACAATGCGGAAATGCGGGGTTTCACCGGCATCGCCCACACCCGCTGGGCCACCCACGGCGCGCCGCTGTCGCACAATGCGCATCCGCATTTTTCGCCGACCGAAGGAACGGCCCGGATCGCGCTGGTGCACAACGGCATCATCGAAAACCATGACGAACTGCGCGCCGAACTGACCGCGCTCGGCTACGTGTTCACCAGCCAGACCGACACCGAAGTGATCGCCCACCTGGTCGACCAGATGTACAACGGCGACCTGTTCGAAACCGTCCAGCACGCCGTCAAGCGCCTGCAAGGCGCCTACGCGATCGCCGTGTTCTGCCGCGAAGAGCCGCACCGGGTGGTGGCCGCGCGCCAGGGTTCGCCGCTGATCGTCGGCGTCGGCCAGGGCGAGAACTTCGTCGCCTCCGACGCGATGGCGCTGGCCGGCACCACCGACCAGATCATCTACCTGGAGGAAGGCGACGTGGTCGACCTGCAGCTGGGCCGCTACTGGATCGTCGACGTCGACGGCCGTCCGGCCACGCGCGAAGTGAAAACCGTGCACGCGCACACCGGCGCCGCCGAGCTGGGCCCGTACCGCCATTACATGCAGAAGGAAATTTTCGAGCAGCCGCGCGTGATCGGCGACACCCTGGAAGGCGTCACCGGCATCATGCCCGAGCTGTTCGGCGACAACGCCTACAAGGTCTTCAAGCAGATCGACCGGGTCCTGATCCTGGCCTGCGGCACCAGCTACTACGCGGGCCTGACGGCAAAATACTGGATCGAGTCGGTCGCCAAAGTACCGGTCAGCGTCGAGATCGCCAGCGAATACCGCTACCGCGAAAGCGTGCCGCATCCCGACACGCTGGTCGTGACGATCTCGCAAAGCGGCGAAACGGCCGACACCCTGGCCGCGCTGAAGCACGCGCGCAGCCTCGGCATGGTGCACACCCTGACCATCTGCAACGTGGCCACCAGCGCCATGGTGCGAGAGTGTGCGCTCGCTTACATTACCCGCGCCGGAGTCGAAGTGGGCGTTGCATCGACCAAGGCCTTCACCACCCAGTTGTGCGCGCTGTTCCTGCTGACGCTGACCTTGGCGCAAGTAAACGGACGCCTGTCGGACGACGAGGAGGCGATGTACCTGAAGCAGATGCGCCACCTGCCGGTCGCGCTCGCCGCCGTGCTGGCGCTCGAGCCGCAGATCATCGCCTGGGCCGACGACTTCGCGCGCAAGGAAAACGCGCTGTTCCTGGGCCGCGGGATCCACTACCCGATCGCGCTCGAAGGCGCGCTCAAGCTCAAGGAAATTTCCTACATCCACGCCGAAGCCTACCCGGCGGGCGAGCTGAAGCACGGCCCGCTGGCGCTGGTGACCGAGGAAATGCCGGTGGTGACGATCGCCCCGAACGACGCGCTGCTGGAAAAACTCAAGTCGAACATGCAGGAAGTGCGCGCCCGCGGCGGCCAGTTGTATGTGTTTGCCGACGTCGATTCGCGCATCACCTCGGGCGACGGCGTGCACGTGATCCGGCTGCCGGAGCATTACGGCCTGCTGTCGCCGATCCTGCACGTGGCGGCGCTGCAATTGCTGGCGTACCACACCGCGCTGGCGCGCGGCACCGACGTCGACAAGCCGCGCAATCTGGCCAAGTCGGTGACGGTAGAATAGCGCAACGCGCTCATCAATGATNNAGAGAGAGAGACATGGCCTACACGGAAAAATTCCAGAAACTTGCCGATGCCGCGCGTTCGCGCGTAGAGGAAGTGTTGCCTGAACAGGTAGACGGATTGCTGGCGGCAGGCGCGATCGCGCTCGATATCCGCGACAAGGAAGAGCACGATGCCGACCATATCGCCGGTTCGCTGCATGTCAGTCGCGGCAAGCTTGAGATGAACATCGAAGGCTCCATCCCCGATCTTGACGCCACCATCCTTTGCTATTGCAACGCCTTTAATCGCGGAGCGCTATCGGCCGATACCTTGCGCGGCATGGGCTACAAGAACGCCAGGTTCATTGCGGGCGGCCTGAAAGCATACCGCGCGCTTCAGACCGTTGCACCGCGCCCGGCTCGATGAGCGCTGAGTCGTCCGCCGGGGATGGCGCCGCCGCCGTCGCCCGCCATGTGTGAACTTCTCGCGTTGTCAACTTCGCAGCCGACTGAACTCAGGTTTTCATTGCACACCCTGGCTTCGCGCGGCAGCGAAACCGGAACCATGCACGATGGCTGGGGCGTCGCGTTTTATCAAGGCGCGGACGTCGCGCTGTTTCGCGAGCCAATGGCGGCCAGCGGCAGCGCGCTGGTACGCTACCTTGAATCCGACGGTCCGAGCACGCACCTGGCGATTTCGCACATCCGCCATGCGACCCGCGGGGATGTGCAACTATCGAATACGCAACCTTTCGTACGCGAACTCGGGGGCCGCACGCATGTGTTCGCCCACAACGGGGACCTCCCGGGTATCGAAGACAGTGCGGTGCGGGCGAGCGGTCCATACCGGCCGATCGGCCAGACCGATTCCGAGCATGCGTTCTGCGCCTTGCTGGCGCGCCTGGGTGCGCTATGGGCATCGGCGGTCCGGCCATCCCTGGAGGCCCGGATGGACGTGCTGGCCCTGTTCGCAGCCGATCTGCGCGCGCTTGGCCCGGCCAATTTCTTCTACGCGGATGGCGACGCACTGTTCGTGCACAGCCATCGGCGCATGCAGCAGGCCAGCGGGCGCGTCGAGGCGCCCGGACTTTGGATGCTGCAGAGGCATTGCGCCTCCGCTGAACCGGCGGCCGAGCACCAGGCAGGAGTAGCGATGGCGAATGGCGAGCGGCACGCCTTGCTGATCGCCAGCGTCCCGCTCACCGATGAAGCCTGGCAGCCCCTGGCTGAAGGTGAACTGATGGCGGTGCGCACCGCCGAAGTGTTGATCCGGCGACTTCCCATGCCTTGAGAACAAGGGCCGGATCCGGTTTTCTGTTGGGGCGCCAGATGTCCAGCGATGTCGCTGCACAGCCACTCGCCGCGGCCCTCGCCATCAAACCGATTGACACCGTGCGCACGCGATGTACCATGAAGCTCCGCAACTTACCATTCGGAGAGTGCCATGCCGCAGCGACGCCAACCACCAGCCGGTTCGAACACGCTACCCGAAACGGCGCACGCCGNNTGCCGGACTTCCGCACGCGCGACAATATCGAGCAATAGCGCCCGATCAGAAGGTGCGCGTCCAGCTGGCCGAGAAAGTACGTCCGCGCCCGGCGAAGTACGAGCCCGCGTCCTTGTAGTTGGCCGACTGCGGGTAGTAGCCGATGTATTGCCGGTCGGTCAGGTTTTCGATACCGATCCCGAACTTGCCAAGGCTGGTATCCCAACCCGCCGCCAGGTCGACCAGCGTGTAGCCCTTGAAATGCTCTTCCAGGATGGCGCTACCTGCCTTGCGCCCAATGTTGATGTCGCGGTCGGCCAGGTGGGCTGCCTGCAGGCGCAGGTGGGTCGATGGCGTCGATTGCCAGTTCGCGCCCAGCACCGCCTTGTCCGGCCCTTGCGAGCGCGCGCCCAGGTCGATATCCATCGGCGCCCCGGCCGTGACCGCGGTCTTGCCGTCCAGCCTGGAGTAGCTGCCGAACAGCGACGCCGTCCTGGACACATGCGCTTCGCCCGTCACTTCCCAGCCGCGCACGCGCGTCGGTACGCGGTCGAGCACGCCGATGCCGGCCGCATTGATCCGCAATGCCGTGCCCAGCGCCGAACGCGAATCGAAATACGACAGCCCGGCATTGCCGCGCTTGCCGCGCCAGTTGACGCCGACTTCGTTGTTGCGCGTGACCACCGGCTGCAGGTCGAACAGCTGGTCGACCGACTGGCCCGGCTTGTTCACGCCGCGCAGCACCAGGCCGACGTCCGGCAAGCCGAAGCCTTCGGCGCTTGAAACGAAGGCCGACCACTGGGGCGCGAAACGCCACACCGCGCCGATGTTCTTCACCGTTTTGGTAAACGACCGTTCGCCGCCCTGCACCACCCGGCTGCCGTAGGCTGCCAGCGTGGTGTAGGTGTCGACATTCAGCTTGGCCGCATCGCGCCGCAAGCCGCCGCGGATCGTCACCGGGCCGGCGTCGTATTCAAGCTGCATGAACGGCGCGCTCGAGGTGAAGTCGAGCGTCGGCACCCAAGTGCGGCTGGTGGCGGCCAGGTGCTGCTTGGTGCGGTCGCGCAGGAAGTCGAGGCCGGCCGTGAATTCGAGGCCGGCAACGATCGTGTCGGGACGCACGTAGGTCAGCTTGGCGCCGTATTTCTTGGCGACCACTTCGGACTGGTCGTACAGCGTCGGCGCCGGTGCAATCGCCGGATCCTGGAACGTCGCGGTATTGGTGGCGCCATACAGGGAGGCGAAATCCTGGCTGAACACCTGCGCGCTGAAGGCCCCGCCCGCCAGCGCGTTGTGGCGATACTCGGCGCTGCCGGTCTGCACCTTGTTGCGCGGCGGCGCGCCCGGCGGCGTGCCGGCCACGGCCGAAGTCGGGATGCCGGCGGCAAACACGGCCGGTTCGTTGCGGTAGTCGCCGTCGCCGGTGAAGCGGAAACGGTTGAAGCTGGCCTGCACGCGCTGCTCGCCGAAGTTCTTGCCGACCTTGAGGAACAGGTCGTTGCCGCCCGCGTCCATGGTGTCGCCCTGCACCGTTTCGATGCCCAGCGCGCGGCCGTCGCCGTCGTAGCCGATGCCGCGCTTCTGCAGGCTGACGAAACCGAGCAGGTCGAAGGCGTCCGACTTGTGCGTCAGCGTGTAGCCGGTCTTCCAGTCGAGGCTGTCGCCGCGGAACTGCGACGACAGGCGCGCGTTGAGCGTATGCGTGGTGCCGTTGGCGCGCGGCGTCTTGGTGATGTAGTTGATGATGCCGCCGGTGGCGCCCATGCCCTGCATGGCCGAGGCGCCGTTGATGACCTCGATGCGTTCGATCACGGCGGTATCGGCGAAGTAGCCTTCGCGCATGCCGGCGCGCAGCGGGTTCGATTGCGGCACGCCGTCCAGCAGGATCAGCGGGGTGCGCCCGCGCAGCGATTCGCCGGTGGACGTCATTTTCTGGCGGCTCGGCGCGTAGCCCGGCACGTACATGGCCAGCGCTTGCGAAGGGTCGTCGGAGAGCAGGTACTGGGTGCCCAGTTCGCGCTGCGAAATCACCGACACGGCGCCGGGAATCTTGTCGACGGCCTTGGCGGCGCGGGTGGCGGTGACCACCACCTGCTGCTCGATCGCGTCGTTTTCAGGCGTCGGCACTTGCGCCCTGGCGGCCGCGGCGCCCATGAGGAAACAGGCGCCGGCGACGGCGTGCACGAGGGGTTTAACGGTGATCATGCTGGAAAATTACCTTTCTGATTCTTGTTGGATGTGAAATTGAAATTCTTGACGGAGCGGTTCACGGCGGCATGGCTGCGCCGGCGACGCCACCACAGGGCGAAGCCGGTCACGAAGAACAGCAGCGGGGCGATGCCGAAGACGCTGGTGAACACCCGGCCGGCGGTGCCGAACGCCTCGCCGGTATGGATCGGGAAAAACCAGTTGAGGAAGGTGTCGCCGCCGGACGCCTGCAGCGGATCGCGCACGCGCAGCACCTCGCCGCTGTAGGCGTCGATCGCAATTCGGGTCGCGCCGTCGCCCTTGCGCACTTCGCCGGGCTGGCGCACGCGCAGTTCGAACGGCGCCGAGGCGGACGACGGCAGGGCCACGCGCGACACCCTTGCCGCGGGAAAGCGTTGTTGCGCGATGGCGACAGCCTGCCCGGGGCGGAGCGCCGCTCCGGGCCGATGGGCGCGATTGGTCAACTTGTCGGCGGGCGACACCGGCGCCACGCTGGCGACCACCGGCGTGACCCATTTCGGCAGGTTGAAATACAGCCCGGTGATGCCCATCACCACCAGCACGGGGGCGGCAAAAAAGCCGGCCGCGCGGTGGAAGCTGTAGTGAAAGCGGGGCATCGAACCGCGATACGAAATACGCAGCGACTGGCGCAGCGCCTTCAGGCTCGCCTTGGGCAGCCACAGGGCAAGGCCGGTCAGCGCGGCGATCGCCAGCACCAGGCCGGTCAGGCCGATGAGCGTCTTGCCCCAATCGCCCGCCAGCAGGTAGCGGTGCAGGTGGAACAGCGTCGGCATCAGCAGCGGGCGGGAGATGCCCATTTCGCCCCAGTTGCGCTCGCCGACCACCTGCAGGCTGGCCGGATCGACCATCACCTGGCGCGACACTTCGAGCGCGAGCGGGGCCGGCGCACCTTGGCGCCGGTACTGGGCAATCACCGGCGTGCCGGCATGCTCGGGCAGGGTCAGCTGGCTCGGCCGGCCGTAGCGCGGATCGGCGGCCAGGCGCGCCACCAGCGCGTCGACCGCGGCCGGGGTGAGCGGGGCGCGCTCGCCGGCGCGCAGGCCGGGTCCGGGCTGCACGCGCAGCAATCCGGGATTGAGCATGGTGTCGAGTTCGTGGATCCAGGCCAGCGCGCTGCCGGTCAGGCCGAGCAGCACGAACACGATGCCGAACGAAAGACCGATATACAGGTGGAGCCTGGAAAGCAGCCGGCGGGCCGTATGTTGAATCATGGATGCGCTTGCGGTGAAGGACCGCGAGCGGCGCCTTGGAATCTGAATAGCGCAACCCTATCCTAAATGCGAATGATTATCAACAACATTCGCATTTGTGCCGGCAAAGTCAGTTCGATATTGTAAAGATGATAAATTTCGATCACCATGCAGTGGGTATATTCGATCCACTGGATCAAGGAAAACTGCAAATGAAACGAGTTACAGGCATCGGCGGCGTCTTTTTCAAGGCAAAAAACCCCGACCAATTGCGCGAATGGTATCGGCGCCACCTGGGCGTCCCGATCGAAGAATGGGGCGGCGCCGCGTTCCGCTGGCAATCGGCGGAAAACCCGAGCGGCGCCGGCACCACGGCGTGGAGCATTTTCGAGCCGGACAGCAAGTATTTCGGACCGGGCCCTTCGCCGTTCATGATCAACTTCCGCGTCGACGACCTGCACGCGCTGCTCGCCGTGCTGCGCGCCGAAGGCTGCCAGGTCGAGGACAAGAGCGAGGACTCCGAGTACGGCAAGTTCGGCTGGGTCACGGACCCGCAAGGCACCCGGGTCGAACTGTGGGAGCCGCCTGCGGGCCAGTAGTCCTGCCGGCCCGGAAAAGCAAGAAAAAAGGCCACTCGAAAGTGGCCTCCGCAAGGGCGTACGTGCCGTATTTACGGCCGTCGCGTCCGATCAGAAACTGTAGCTGGCGCGCGCGTAGACGAAGCGCCCGGAACGGCCGAACGGCGAGTAGTTCGAGAACATCGCCGCGCCGGTGGTGTTCAGGTTCGGCGGGAAGGCGTCCGGATAGACGTCGAACACGTTGTCGGCGCCGATCGCCAGGTTCATCTTCGAGCTCAGCGCGTAGCGCGCTTCCAGGTCGACCAGCGTTTTCGCCGACAGCGTGAAGTCCAGCGCCGCGGTGGTGCCCGGGCTGATCGATTCGCCGTAACGGGTGGCGCGCGCGGTCGCGCCCCACTGGCCCAGCTTCCAGTTCACATTCGCGCTCAACTTGTTTTTCGGCGTGCCCTTCTCGAACGTCAGCGAATTGACCCGGCCAAACAGCACGGGCGCAGGGTTGAACGCGGTGAGGGTCGTGGTCGCCGGCAGCTTGGTCACGTCGGTGCGGTTGACATTGGCCGCCAGCGTCAGGTCGAACTTGCCGGCGCGGTCGGCGTTGAACGGCGCGTTCAGCACCACGTCGACGCCATCGGTGGTGGTATCGACGCCGTTGATGAAGAAGCGCCCGCCGCCGGAACTGAAGCCGCGCGCCTTGAGGAAGTTGGTGAGGCCGGGAACGGTGCCTTCGATCAGGTTCTCCGACAGCACGATGCGGTCCTTGATCTTGATCCGGTAGGCGTCGACCGTCAGGCTGATCTTGCCGGAACGGAGCACCGCGCCGAGCGACAGGTTGACCGATTTTTCGGCGTCGAGCGGCTTGGCGCCGAGCGCGATGGCGACCGGATCGCTTGGCTTGAAGGTGGTCAGGTCGAACGGCACCCCATTGATGAAGATGGTCGAGGTGGCGGCGAAGCCCTGCTGCTGCGGCGATGGCGCGCGGAAGCCGTTCTGCGCCGAGCCGCGCAGTGCGAACCCGGGGCTGAAATCGTAGCGCGCCGCCAGCTTGCCGGCCAGGCTGTTGCCGAAGTCCGAATAGTGCTCGGCGCGCACTGCGACCGAAGCGAGCAATTGCTTGCTCAGGTTCGCTTCGAGGTCGATGAACGCGCCCACGGCGCTGCGGTGCGAATCGGAGGCGTCGGCCGGGCGGTAGCCGGGAAAGCCCTGGGCGCCCGGCGCGGTCAACCCGCCATTTGGCAGCAGCGCGCCGCCGGTACGGTACGAATCGGGCTCGCCCGCTTCCAGGATATAGCCTTCACGGCGCGCTTCGGCGCCGATTGCCAGGTTCAGCGGCGAGGCCAGGCTGTCCATCGGGATCGTCCGCACGCCCGTCAGGTTCAGCACCGCCTGGTCGTAGGAAAAGCCGCCGGCGAAAAACGCCGTCTTGCTGGTCGGACCGATCGAACGGTTCAGGGTGTTCTCGAGGTCGAAGCGCATCTTGTTCTTGCCGTAGCCGAGCGAGGCGTCGATGTCCCAGTCGCCCATCACCCAGGTGACGCCGCCGGTGGCGGAAAAGTCTTCCACGTTCGGCACGATGAACGGGATGAAGCCGTCCGGATAGATCGAGGCGATGTTCTGGTCCTGCACCGCGCGGCGGATGTTGGCCGCCGATTTCGCATCGCGGTTCTGGTAGCTGGCCCAGCCGTACAACTTGACGCCGTTGCCCAGCGGGTTGGCGGCGTTGGCGAACAAGGTCGCCTGTTTCATTTCCGGTTCGCCGTACCAGGTGTCGAAGCGCTTGAAGGTGGCTTCGCGCGGATCGAAGGCGCCGTTCACTTTGGGGTAGGCCGGGCGCATGTCGTAGCCGCTGCGCTCGGTATGCGCCTGGTCCTTGTATTCCGCCGCGATGGTGACGAAGCCGCTCTCGCCCCAAGGCAAGCCCTTCCACATGCTGACGGTGCCGGTCTGGCCATCGGTCAGGCTGCGCGAGGCCGGCGCGGCGCCGTAGTTCGCGCCCGCTGGCGGCAGGTCGGCGCGCACATCGTATTCGGTCTTGCGGGCGCCGTAGGTGACGGTCGCTTCGCCGCCGTCGCGGTCGGTGCGCAGGCGCAGGTTGACCACGCCGGAAATCGCATCCGAACCGTATTGGGCCGAGGCGCCGTCGCGCAGCACCTCGATGTTGCGCACGATCGCGGTCGGGATCGTGTTCATGTCGACCGACGCCGAGCCGCGCCCGACGGTGCCGTTGACGTTGACCAGCGCGGACGAATGGCGGCGCTTCGAGTTCACCAGCACCAGGGTCTGGTCGGGCGCGAGGCCGCGCAGGGTTGCCGGACGCACGGTGTCGGTGCCGTCGGTCAGGCCCGGGCGCGGGAAGTTCAGCGACGGCAGGGCGATCGACAGCGCTTGGGTGATTTCGGTGGTGCCGGCGTTTTTCAGCGATTCGGCCGAAATGATGTCGACCGGGGCGGTGGTGTCGAGCGCGGTGCGGTTGGCGACCCGGGTGCCGGTGACGACCACGGTGGCGGCGTTCTCG
>CXWL01089519.1_pt2 | contig 26366 bp, 26 predicted proteins | sample 590931 | NCBI WGS metagenome assembly CXWL01 (sample SAMEA3498368, study PRJEB10139) | groundwater metagenome | biome: water well; material: biofilm material | place: Germany | collected 2015-04-27
GCATTTCGGTGGCCAGCTGGATCAGGCCGGCCTGGGTCGGTCCGCGCGTGGCGAAGATCAGCAACGGGTAGCCGTCTTCGATCAGCGCCATCGGGCCGTGCTTGATCTCGGCGCCGCTGAACGCTTCNNCGGAAAGCTGATGCCGCGTCCCACCACCATGATGTTGCGGGCCGGCGCCAGCACGTCGATCGCTGCCGACCAGTCGGTGCGCGCGGCGATGGAGAGGGCTTCAGGCAGCGCGGCCAGGCCTTCGGTCAGCTCCGGGTCGTTCTGCCATTGTGCGACCAGGCGCGCGCCGGCCACCAGGCTGGTGATGAAGCTCTTGGTGGCGGCCACGCTCTGCTCTTTGCCGGCGTGCAGCGGCATCGCCCATTCGGCGGCGGCGGCCAGCGGCGAATCGATGTCGTTGACCAGCGCCACGGTGGTGGCGCCGCCGTCGCGGAAGTAGCGGATCGGCTCGACCACGTCCGGGCTCTGGCCCGACTGCGAGATCGCGATGGTCAGCGTGTCGCGCGTCACCAGCGGCGACTTGTACAGCGTCACCAGCGACATCGGCAGCGAGGCGACGATGCGGCCCATGCGCGCCATGATCAGGTAGGCGCAGTAGTTGGCGGCGTGGTCGGAACTGCCGCGCGCCACCGTCAGCGCGGTATTGAAGTTGGTGGACCGCAGTTTGCGGCCGAGTTCGGCGTAGCGTTCGACGTCTTGCGACAGTTGCAGCGAGACGCATTCAGCCGCGGATACGGCCTCCTTAAGCATCAGTGAGGTCACACACTTCTCCTTCGATATATACAGCTTTGATATGCAGGTTGCGGTCCAGGACGACGATGTCGGCGAAGCAGCCGGCGGCCAGGCGGCCGCGCTGCGTTTCGCCGAGGTAGTCGGCGGCATTGGTGGACACGCGTTTCGATGCGTCGGCCAGGTCGAGGCCGATGCCGACCAGGTTGCGCAGCGCCTGGTCCATGGTGAGGGTGCTGCCGGCCAGCGTGCCGTCGGGCAGGCGCACGCCGCCCATGCACTTGTGGACCAGCTGGCGGCCGAGCATGTAGTCGCCGTCCGGCATGCCGGTGGCGGCGGTCGAATCGGTGACGCAGTAAAGGTGCGGGATCGCGCGCAGCGCCACCTTGATCGCGCCCGCATGCACGTGCAGCAGGTCGGGAATGATCTCGGCGTACTCGGCGTGCGCCAGCGCGGCGCCGACCATGCCCGGCTCGCGGTGGTGCAGCGGGTTCATCGCGTTGAACAGGTGGGTGAAGCCGGCCGCGCCATGCGCCAGCGCGGCGACGCCGTCGTCGTACGAGCCGGTGGTGTGGCCGATCTGGACGCGGATGCCGGCGTCGGCCAGCTCGCGCACCAGCGCCAGGTGGCCGTCCATTTCGGGCGCCACCGTGATCAGGCGCATCGGCGCATGGGTGCCCAGCTGCTGCACTTCGGCCAGGGTGGCGGCGCGCGCGTAAGCCGGCTGCGCTCCCAGCTTGCCGGGGTTGATGTACGGGCCTTCGAGGTGCACGCCGAGGATGCGCGAGGCGCCCGGGCGGCGCGCGGCGCAGGCGGCGCCGATCGCCTTCAGCGCGGCGACGATGTCTTCCGGCGGCGCCGTCATCGTGGTCGCCAGCAGGCTGGTGGTGCCGTGCTTCGCGTGCATCGCCGCGATCACGTGCGGCGCGTCGCCGCCTTCCATCACGTCGCGCCCGCCGCCGCCGTGCACGTGCAGGTCGATGAAGCCTGGGATGACGTAGTCGTCGCCGTTGATCGATGGGTCGGCATCGCCGCCGGTGACGGCGCCGATGCGCTCGCCGAAACTGATTTCGCCGTTGACCCAGCCGGCCGGCGTCAGGATGTTGCCCTTGATTGCTGCGCTCATCGGCGTGGCTCCGCTACGGATGGTGGTTGGTTGACGTGCAGNNCTGGTCTGGGTCGCCTTGCCGAGCCAGACCTGGATCGCGTCGCGGTCGCCGCCGCATGCGTCGATCACGGCCTGGGCGAATGCGCTCGATGGCCTGCGGCCGTCGATGACCTGTTCGATGTGGTTGATGGCGCGCAGGCCGATCCAGCCGCCGCTCGCTTCGTCGCCGGCGGGGAAGCCCCAGCCGCCGACTTCGCGTTGTTCGCCGCCTGGCAGCAGGGCCTGGCCGACGCTGCCGGTGCCGATGGCGACGATGGTGCCTGGAGCGCCGCAATGCGCGCCCATCAAGGTGGTGAAGCCGTCGGTTTCGAGCCGTAGCGCCGCGTAGCCGGGATTGGCGGCGGCGAATTGGGACGCCCACGATTTGTTATGCACGCCGGCCAGGCCGAGGCCGATGGCGATGGCGCCGAGCGGCGGCTGCGCGATGCCGGCCTGCGCGAACGCCTTTGTGACCGCGTCGCCGATGGATTGCCAGGCGCTGTCGATGCCGTGCGCCAGTCCGGATGGGCCGCCCTGGCCTTGCGCCAGTTCGACGCCGTCGGCGCCGGCAAGCCGTACGCGGGTGCCGGTTCCGCCGCCGTCGACGCCGATGAAGTATTCGATCATATGTGCTGTGGATTGTGAGCTGCCGGGAGGTCAGGGCACTATAGGTATGCCACTCCGGCTTGTCAACAGGTATTTAAGTGGTATTGAAATATGCCGAATCAGCATCGCGGGATAACACTTGGTTATGTCGATAACCCTTTGTTATTTAACGTGAAAACATCAACATTCTAATTGGTATTACTTCGGTAGTCTAACCGCCGTCGTCCCGCCTGCGCGGGAACGACGCGTTAGCGTGCTGCTTCGACGATCGGCAATTCGATGAAGCTGCTGTGGTAGATCCGCTGCGTGGCCTTCTTGTAGTCGGCCGGCTGCGCGTCGAAGATGCTCGGCACGAAGGTCTGTGGATTGCGGTCGTACAGCGGGAACCAGCTCGACTGGATCTGCACCATGATGCGGTGGCCCGGCAGGAACACGTGGTTCGCGGTCGGCAGGGCGAAGCGGTATGGCAGCGCCTTGTTGGCGGCGATCGGCTTGGCGGTCTCAAAGCTCTCGCGGTAGCGGCCGCGGAAGATGTCGGCCGCGATCATCAGCTGGTAGCCGCCCATCGCAGGATTGCTGCCCACCTGGTCGGGATACAGGTCGATCAGTTTCACCACCCAGTCCGAATCGGTGCCGCTGGTCGAGGCGACCAGGTTGGCGATCGGTTCGCCGCTGATCTTCATCGGCGCGGTCAGGACATCGGACGTGAAGCTCAGCACATCGGTGCGGCCGGATGCTTCGCGCTGGTCGTCCGTCAGCCAGCGTGGCCAGGTCTGGCCCTTGGCCTCGTCGTAGCCGTAGTTGAGCGGACGCGCGCGGTACGGCACCGGCTTGGCCGGATCGGCGATGTACTCGTCGAAGCCCTTGCCGACAGCCTTGCCGCCGAGCGTGAGCTTCTGGCCGGCGCCGAGGCGCAGCGCGGTCGGCGTGATCGCGCAGCCGCTGGCGCATCCGCTCGGCCACGACGCCAGGCTGCGCCACTTGTTCGTGCCGGTCTCGAACGCCGACACCGGTGCCACGTCGGCGGCCGGCTGCGCGCCGTCCTTCAGGTAGCGGTCGAGGAAGGGGCGCAGGATCTCCTGGCGGAAGTGCAGGGCGGTGTCGCTGCTGAAGTTGACCGCGCCCAGCTTGCTGCCGTCCTCGATGCCGCCGCCGTGCGACCACGGCCCCATCACCAGGAACACCTTGTCGTTGGCGGTGTCCTTCGGCTTGATCGCCTTGTAGACCGCGATCGCGCCGTAGATGTCTTCGGCGTCCCACAGGCTGTGCACCAGCATGGTCGGCACCGTCACCGGCTGCCTCGCGAGGATCTTGTCCATCGCCTGCTCGCGCCAGAAGGCGTCGTAGGTCGGGTGGGCGACGAGCTTGCGCCAGAAGCCGCTCTGCGTCACGCCGCGCCGGCGCGCCAGCTCGCCGGCCGAACCGGCGCGCAGGTAGGTATCGTAGTCGTCGTAGGTCGAGGTAAACCACTTCGCATCGTTCTTGCGCGTGACCACCTGCTCGAGCATGTACGACATATTGATCTGGCGGAAGGCGCCGTTGTGGAACCAGTCGTCGCCCATCCAGCCGTCCACCATCGGATTCATCGGCACCGCCACTTTCAGCGCCGGGTGCGGATTGACCAGCGCCATCAGCGGCAGGAAGCCGTCGTACGANNGCCGGAGAGCGGCCGGTTCATCACGTAGTCGCCTTCCGAACCGTGTTTGCCGCGCACGTCCTGCACCACGCGGATGTAGCCGCCTTCGACGATGACGTCGGCGGCGTTGTCGTAGCCCTGCAGGATCGACAGCATGTCCGAGCTTTCGGCGTGGCTGGTCTGGCTGTTGGCGTCGTACGGCGTGCGCGTCAACAGAATCGGCGCGCCCTTGGCGCCGCGCGGGATGATGATGATCGTATTGAGCTTGACGCCATCGCGCATCGGCACCATCACGCTGCGCTTGACGTAGTTGAAGCTGGCGGTGACGGGGGTGAATTCGGCCGGGGTTTCCGATGGCAGCGCCGGGTAGGTGGCGGGCGCGGTTTGGGCGTGCGCGAAGCTGGCGAATGCAAGCGCGCCGGCGAGCGGCGCCAGCCAGGTGATGGGTGACTTCATGAGACGTCCTTGTGAGCGTGACCGCAATGTCGATGTGGTGCCGCGCGGGGGCTCGCGTGGCGCGCGGTCACATTATCACAATGGCAGCGGGTCGGGGCGGACAACAAGGGATGGGGAAGGGGGTGGAGCGAGCTGCCGCACGCAGGCTGAAAGCCCGCGTGCGGCAGGGGTATGGCGGATTTAGTTCTTGTACTGCTCGAGCTGGACGGCGAATGCGGTCTTGTAGTTCTTGACGAATTCGACTGCGCCGGCGCGCACTTCGGCGCGGCTCTGGCCGGCGCTGCTGGTGATGCTGACGGTCGGCAGGTTCAGGTTGGCGGCGACGGCCGAGACGGCGACGGCGGCGACCGGCGCGGCGGCTGGCGCATCGGCGGCGAAAGCGGAACCTGCGACGACGAACACGGCAGCAGCGGCGATGAATTTTTGTACGTTCATGGTAGTTCTCCTGGGTGGTGGGGTGCGTCGAGCCAGCGGCTGCGGCGGTGAAGAGCGTTGCCGCTCGTCCATGTAAATCAGTGTACACATTGCGGCTTCAGCAAAAAAGGCGAATAATCGCAATGCACAATTGCTAAATTCGGCATAATCAAAGGAGCAACATGGACAGGCTCGGTTCGATGCGGGTATTCGCCAAGGTCGTCGAGCAGGGCAGCTTCGCGCGCGCCGCGGCCGCCCTGGAGATGTCGCCCACGGTGGTCACGCGCAACGTCGCCGACCTCGAGGCGCACCTCGGCACGCGGCTGCTGAACCGCACCACGCGCCGGCTGTCGCTGACCGAGACGGGGCAGCAATACCTCGAACGGGTGCGCCAGATCCTCGCCGACATCGACGACGCCGATGCCATCGCTTCGTCCAGTTCGCGCAAGCCGGGCGGCACGCTGCGCATCTACTGCCACCCCGGCTTCGGCCAGTCGCAGCTGGCGATGCTGCTGCCGCTGTACGCGCAGGCGATGCCGGATGTGGTGCTCGACGTGACACTCGCCGATCACACCATCGACCTGGTTGAGGAGGGCTTCGACATCGGTATCTTCCTCGGCCTGCAGAAGTTCGACGCCAGCATGATTGCGCGCCGCCTGGCGACGTCGAACGTGGTGCTGTGCGCCTCGCCGGCCTACCTGGCGCGGCGCGGCACGCCGGCCACGCCCTCCGAGATTACCCACCACGATTGCCTCAATTTCGCCTTCGAGCAGCTGCGCCACCACTGGCCGGTGCACTGGAACGACGAGCTGGTGAATGTGCCGATCACCAGCCGGATGGTGTCGAACAGCGGCGCCGTGCTGCGCCAGGCGGCGCTGGCCGGGATGGGCATCATGCCGCGCTCGTCGTTTACGCTGGAGGACGACCTCGGGAGCGGCCGCCTGGTGCAGCTGCTGCAAGGCCACCACCTCGGCCAGCTGTCGGTGATGATGGTGTATCCGAGCCGGCGCCTGCTGTCGGCCAAGGTGCGCAGCTTCGTCGAATTCATGAGCGAGCAGTTCCCGAGGCCGGAGTCCGATCCCTGGCTGACCGGTGTATAGTTGAACAGATTGCAACTCCAGGAACCGCCATGTCCACGCTCACCGTGCGCAAGCTGAATGTCGACCTGTCCAAAGGCTTCGGCCGCCACTGGCTGGGCGGCGATCCATACCGCACCCACCTGTTCAACGCGCTGTCGATGACTTTCCCGCTCGGCGAGCAGTCGTTCATCGACAGCATGCGCGCCATCCCCGACGAGCGGATTGCCGATCCGGCCCTGCGCGCCGAGATCCGCGACTTCATCGGCCAGGAGGCCAGCCACCGCTTCGTCCACGAGCAGTACAACCGCCAGCTCGCGGCGCAGGGCCTGGTGTTCGTGCGCGCAAAGAGCATCGCGCGCCGGATCCGCTTCCTGTCGCGCCTCGATCCGCTCGACTGGCTGGCGGCCACCGCCGCGGTCGAGCATTACACGGCGATGCTGGCCGACGGCTTGCTCGGCATCCCGAGCTGGCTCGATGGGGCCGAGCCGGACATGCATGTCCTGTGGAGCTGGCACGCGGTCGAAGAGAGCGAGCACAAAGGCGTCGCCATCGATGTCTACCGCGCTGCCGGCGGCACCTACCTGCGCAGGGTCTCGATGTACATCCAGGCCAGCATCTTCCTCGCGCTCGACATTTTCCTGCAAACCACCGACAACCTGCGCCGCGACGGCCAGCTGTGGAAGGCTCGCAGCTGGACCAGCGCGCTGCGCACCTGGCTGGGCCGCGACGGCATCTTCTGGCACCTGTTGATCCCGTCGCTGCAATACCTGGCGCCGTCGTTCCATCCGTGGCAGCACGACAATCGCCAGCTGGCCTCGCGCTGGCTCGATGAACACGGCGACGCTGTCCGCAGCCGGTAGTGTCATAATGCAGGCGGTCCGCGCAGGCGGGAAACATCACGCAAAACAAGGAGTCTTCAAATGACCAAAGCACAAGACAACAAGAAAGAAACCAAAAAAGAGCCGGCCAAGACCATGAAGGAAAAGAAGGAAGCCAAGAAGGTCAAGAAAGAAGAGCGCTCGCGCCAGTAAGCAATGCGCCAGCTGGTCGGCCCGGGATCGACTTTGTCAGCGCGCGCGGCGTTCGCGGCGGCGCTGCTGTGGATCGCTGCGCCATACGCCGGCGCGGCGCCGTCCACGTTCGGCCCGGTGATCGGCAATGCGCTGCTGTGCCGCAGCCATCTCGACAACGCCTATTTCTATTCTTACCTGACCACCGCCTTCGGGCCGTCCTACAAGCATGAGGGCGGGGCGTTCTGGTTCAAGGCAGAGGGAACCTTGTGGGGCGCGGCGGTCACCGACGTGATGGTCAGCGACGACACCAGCGAGCTGGTATTCGTCGGCGCGGTCGCCGAGAGCACGCCGGAAAAACTCGAAGAAGCGATCCGCGCCGAGTCAGGGGCCCGCCACCTCGCGCGCGACGGGTCGGCCTTCCCGGTGCGCCAGTCGGGCCCCGGCAGCCAGATCGTCTACTTCAACGGCAAGTCGAAAATTTTCTGCGCCAAGTACAAGTCGCTGCCGCTCGCGCCATAGCGCTTCCAGGAATCCATGTACACGCACTATTTCAACCTGAAGCAAGCACCGTTCTCGATCGCGCCCGACCCGCGCTACCTGTTCATGAGCGAGCGCCATCGCGAAGCGCTGGCGCACCTGCTGTACGGGGTCGGCAGCGGCGGCGGCTTCGTGCTGCTCACCGGCGAGATCGGCGCCGGCAAGACCACCGTGTGCCGCTGCTTCATCGAGCAGATCCCGGTCGACTGCAAGCTGGCCTACATCTTCAATCCGAAGCTGACGGTGGAAGAACTGCTGCTGTCGATCTGCGACGAATTCGGCATCGAGCTGGCGCCGGCCGGTGCCGGTGCGGTCAGCGTCAAGAGCTACGTCGACGCCATCAACGGCTACCTGCTGGCGAGCCACGCGCAGGGCAAGAACAACGTGCTGATCATCGACGAGGCACAGAACCTGTCGGCCGACGTTCTGGAACAACTGCGCCTGCTGACCAACCTGGAGACGAGCGAGCGCAAGCTGCTGCAGATTATCCTGATCGGCCAGCCGGAGTTGCGCACGATGCTGGCGCGGCCCGAGCTCGAGCAGTTGGCGCAGCGGGTGATCGCGCGCTATCACCTCGGTTCGCTGTCCGAGGGCGATACCGGCAGCTATATCGCGCATCGGCTGGCGGTGGCTGGCGCTGGCGCGATCACGCCGTTTCCGCGTTCGCTGATGAGGCAGATCTATCGGCTGACGAAAGGCGTGCCGCGCCGGATCAACCTTTTGTGCGACCGCGCGCTGCTCGGCGCCTATGTCGAAAACACCAGCGTGGTGACGCGCTCGATCCTGCGCAAGGCCGGCGGCGAAGTATTCGGCGTGGTGGCCGGGCAGCCGGCGGCGTCGCGCTGGCCGCTGGTCGCCGCGGCCGTGCTGGCCGGCGTGGCGATCAGCGCGGCCGCGGCGTGGCAGCTGATGCCGCGCAAGGCCGCGGCGCCGGTCGTCGCGCAGGCAAAGCCGGCCCCGGTCGTCAAGGCGGCGCCCGCACCGGTCGCGCCGCCCGCACCGGTCGCGACGCCGGCCTACGCCAGCAGCGTCGACGCGCTGCGCGAACTGGCCGGACTGTGGGGCGAGAAGCTCGGCCCCGGCGAGCCGTGCCAGGCCGCGCTGAAACTGAACCTGCACTGCCATCAGGGCAAAGGCGGCCTGTACGAACTGCGCCTGCTCGACCGCCCGGCGATCCTCACGCTGCACGACGGCCAGCAGGTCGCCTACGCGGTACTTACCGGGCTGGACGACAATACCGCGACGCTGCGGGTCGGCGGCACGACGCAGAAGCTGGGCGTGGCCGCGATTGCCGCGCGCTTCGACGGCGAGTTCACCACCTTCTGGACGGCGCCGCGGGCGTTTCGCGACCAGGTGACGGCCGACGACCAGGGTCCCGACGTCGACTGGATCGCCGCGCGCCTGGCGCAGTTGAACGGCATCGCGGCGCCGGCGCTGGACCAGCCGCTCGACCGCAAGATGCAGAAGCTGCTGCGCGAATTCCAGGCGAAGCAGAACCTGAAGGCCGACGGCGTCACCGGACCGCGCACCTACATGCGACTGAGCCAGCTGGGCGGGGTCGACGAACCGCGCCTGCTGGCGGCGAAAGGGCAGGGGAAATAAGATGTCCTATATTCTCGAAGCGCTCAAGAAGGCGCAGGCCGAACGCCAGCTTGGCAACGCACCGACGATTCACGCGGTGCCGGTCCGCGCGGCGCCGCTCGCGCCGGCCGGCGCGCGCCGCCGGCCGCTGTGGATCGCGCTGGCAGCGGTGGGGCTGATCGCGGTGGTGGCCGCGCTGGCGTGGCGCGCGAAGACGCCGGACGTCAAGCCTGCCGTCGTGGTGGTCGCGCCTGCGCCGGCGCCCGTCGTCGCCGTGGCGCCGCCTCCGCCGCTCGCCGTGGTGCCGCCGTCAGCGCCGGTGCCGAAGCCGGTGGCCGTGCGTCCCGCGCCGGCACCGGCGCCTGTGCCCGCGCCCGCGCCGGAAGAAGAAAAGCTGCAATCGCTGCGCGACCTGCCCGAAGCGATCCAGCGCGCGGTGCCGCCCGTTACGTTCGGCGGCTACATGTATTCGAAAAACCCGGCCGACCGCCTTCTGCTGATCGACAAGACGCTGCGCCACGAAGGCGAGGAGGTCGCGCCCGGACTGGTGCTCGAAAAGCTGCTGCCGAAAGCGGCCGTGATGAACTTCAAGGGATACCGCTATCGAGTCTCCTACTGATTCCGCGCGCCTGCTCGGCGTGGTCGGCTGGTCCGGCAGCGGCAAGACCACGCTGCTCGAATACCTGGTCGCGCGGCTGGCCGGCCGCGGCCTGCGTGTCAACGTCATCAAGCACAGCCACCACGATGTGCTGCTCGAGCCGTCGCACAAGGACAGCGCGCGCCTGCGCATGGCCGGCGCGGCCGAGGTGATGCTGGCGTCGCCGTTCCGGGTGGCGATCATGCGCGAGTTGCGCGGCGCCGGCGAACCGTCGCTGGCCGAACACGTCGCGCGCCTGGCGCCGGCCGACCTGACCCTGGTCGAAGGCTACAAGTGGGAGCCGATCGCCAAGCTCGAAGTGTACCGGCCGTCGCTTGGCAAGCCGGCGCTGTATCCGGACGACGGCAACATTGTCGCGGTGGCATCGGATGCGCCGCGTCCGGACGGTGTGCCGGCCAACCTCGGCTGGCTGGACCTGAACCAGCCGGCCGCGGTATTGCTCTGGATTAACGCCTTTCTGGGCGCCGACTCCTAAAGTTTGCTCCGGAAAGGCCGTTAAGAATGAAACGCCCCAAACCGGAGAAACGACATGGATGTGACAGGAATGGCCAAACTGGCAGCAAGCATGGCAGAGACGGGCACCAAGCAGGAAGTCGATATCGCCATTCTCAAGAAGGCCCAGCAGATCGAAACCTCGACCGCGACCCAGTTGATCGACGCTGTCAGGTCGGTGCCGACCGTCCAGAATCTCCCGCAACACCTCGGCAACACCATCAACACCACCGCCTGATCCGGGGCGATCCATGAAACAGCTGATCGCCATCGTGGTTGGCGCGGCGTTCGCGATGGGCGCCGCCTTCGCGCAGGCGCCCGCCGCGCCGGAAGCGCCGGTGGCGACGCCGGTGCACAAGAAGGCCGCGCCGTCCGCCAGGCACAAGAAAGTATCGGTCAAGAAGGAACGTCCCAAGAAATCCTGAGGCGCCTGGGCGCACATAGAAATGGGGTCCCCGCGAATGCGGGGACCCCATTTCTATGTGCGCGTCCGGCAGTGTAGAATCGACGCTATTACTTAATCGGGAGACCTCGCATGAACAAACGCCACGCCCTCATCGCCGCTGCCCTCGCCACCGTGTGCGCCGGCGCGTCCGCCGCCGACAAGCCCGCAGCCGAAGCGGCGCAGGAAAAGTGCTTCGGCGTCGCCAAGGCCGGCCAGAACGACTGCGCCACCAGCGCCCACGGCTGCGCCGGCCAGGGCAAGACCGACAAGGCATCGACCGAATGGAAGATGGTCGCCAAGGGCACCTGCGAAAAGGCCGGCGGCAAGCTGACGCCGAAGAAGTAAGCAAAGGTCGCGGGCGCCATGCCGGTNNAGCAACTGCGGCGCGATTATCCGGTCAGCCTGCACGGGGTCGGCCTCGGACTTGGTTCCGCGCGCGGCTTCTCCGACGCGCATCTTGAACGCGTCGCCGCGCTGGTCGAGGCGATCGCTCCGGTCCTCGTGTCCGAGCACCTGAGCTGGGGTGCGGTGCACGACCGCACCCTCAACGACCTGCTGCCGTTGACGCTCGACCGCGCCATGCTCGACCTGATGGCCGAACGGGTCGAGCGCGTCCAGCAGCGGCTGGGGCGCCAGATCNNGCGGCGCACCGGCTGCGGCTTGCTGCTCGACGTGAACAACCTGTACGTCAACCAGTGCAACCATGGCGAGGACGCGCTTGCCGCGCTGGCCGACATCGCGCCGGGCAGCGTCGGCGAGATTCATTTGGCCGGCCACCTGGCGACGCCTGGAATGCTGATCGACCATCACGGCGCCGTGGTGGCGCAGCCGGTGTGGGAACTGTACCGCGCCGCGCTGGCGCGCTTCGGCTGCCTGCCCACGCTGATCGAATGGGATACCGATATCCCGCCGCTCGACGACTTGCTGGCGGAGGCACGCAAGGCCGAGGCGATCGCGAGCGCCTTCACTGCGCGCCCGGTTGCGCCGCCGGCCGCCGCCGCCGAGCGTGGTGGAGCATCCGATACGGCGGACCGGCAGCAGGCCTTCGCCACCGCCTTGTTCGATGCGGACGCCGCGCCATCGGTGCTGGCGCACTTCAAGGGCGAGCGCGGCGAACATGGGCTGGCGCTGTATCGCGGCAATCTCACTGCGACGTGGAACAAGACCTTGTCGGCGGCATACCCGGTGGTGCGCCAACTGGTCGGCGATGAATTCTTTGGCGCGCTCGCGCGGGCGTACGGCATGGCGCATCCGGCGGAGGACGCCGACCTGAATCGCTTCGGCTCGACGTTCGCACAGTTCCTCGAAGGCTTCGAACACGTCGCCGACTACCCTTATATGCCGGACATGGCGCGCCTCGAGTGGGCGCTGCACCGCGCGCATTTTGCCGCCGATGCCGCCGGACTCGATGCCACCGCGCTCGGCGCGCTGACGCCGCAGCAAATGGAGCTGGCGCGCTTCACGCTGCATCCTGCCTGCGCCTTGTTCGCGTCCGACTGGGCCGTGGCCGATCTGTGGCGCGCGCACCAGGCGGGCGGCGGGTTCCCGCAGGAGATGGCGGCGCGCAGTTTCGCCGTGGTCGCGCGGCCGCACTGGCAAGCCGAACTCGCGCCGCTGACCAGGGCCGCGCATGCCGCGCTGGGCGTGCTGGCGGCCGGCGATCAATTCGGCGCCGCGCTCGATGCGGCGTTCAACGTCGATGAAGGATTCGACATCGCGGCCAATCTCGAGCAATGGCTGCGCCTGTCGCTGCTGACGGGGCTGCACAATTGAAAGCGGCGCCCTTGGAGGCGCCGCGCGGATCCTGCCGGACCGGTGCTTAATGGAATGCGCGCAACACCCGCGCTTCGCCGCTCTTGTCGGCGTGCATCATGTTGGCGGCGTGGGTCGCCTGGATCATGCGTTCGAGCTGGGCGTCTTCGAAGCGCGCCAGTTCGTCGGTCGCCGCGTTCAATGCCAGCGCCAGCTTGGCGCGCGCGCTCTGGTAGAGCAGGCTGGTGTACTGGTCGGTATTTTTGAGCAATTGCTCCGCGTTCTCGATCACGAGACGCAAATCACCGATCAGGCGTTCCTGCATTTGNNTCCATTTCCAGCCGTCACGCTGATCCGCACGTCGCCCACGCTGACCGTCTGGCCGGCGCGAATTTTCGCCGTCTTGCGCAACTCCTTCTTGCCGTCGACCTTGACGACGCCGGAAGCGACCAGGTTCTTGCCGGCGCCACCGCTGTCGACCAGACCCGACAACTTCAACAGCTGGTTGACCTCGACAAATTCCGAGTTCAATTCGAAAGTAATTGATTGCATTTTATCCTTGCGGTTTGTGATTGTTGGTTCGATAACGCACCATGTGCGCGAGTTCAGGCGATGCCGGGCCGGGTCATGTCCAGTGGCACGATCCAGGCGTCGAAGTCTTGCTCGCTGACAAAGCCGAGTTGCAGCGCCGCCTGCTTGAGGGTGGTGCCGTCGTGCTGCGCGAGCTTGGCGATCTGGGCGGCGCGATCATAGCCGATATGCGGCGCCAGCGCGGTCACCAGCATCAGCGAACGCTCCATCAGTTCGGCGATGCGGGTGCGGTTCGGTTCGATGCCGTGCGCGCAGTGGGCGTCGAACGAACGCATGCCATCGGCCAGCAGGCGCGCGCTTTGCAGGAAGTTGTGGGCGATCATCGGTTTGAACACGTTCAGTTCGAAGTTGCCAGAGGCGCCGCCGATGGTGATCGCGACGTCGTTGCCGAACACCTGGCAGCACAGCATGGTCAGCGCCTCGCACTGGGTCGGGTTGACCTTGCCCGGCATGATCGAGCTGCCCGGCTCGTTTTCGGGGATGGTGATTTCACCGAGGCCCGAGCGCGGGCCGGACGCCATCCAGCGCACGTCGTTGGCGATCTTCATCAGCGCGGTGGCCAGAGTTTTTAACGCGCCGTGCACCGCGACGAGCGCATCGTGGCCGGCCAGCGCGGCGAACTTGTTGGGCGCGGTCTTGAAGGCGAGCCCGGTGCGCGACCCCAGTTCGGCGGCGATGCGGGCGGCAAAATCCGGATGCGCGTTCAGGCCCGTGCCGACCGCGGTGCCGCCGGCCGCCAGCAGCAGCAGGCCGGGAAGGGCGTTCTTGATCAGCTGTTCGGCATACTCGAGCTGGGCGACATAGCCGGAAAACTCCTGGCCCAGCGTCAGCGGCGTCGCATCCTGAAGGTGGGTGCGGCCGATCTTGACGATGTCGGCGAAGTCGCGCGCCTTCGCCGACAAGGTGCCGCGCAACTGCGCCAGCGCCGGCAGCACCGCCTGCCCGACGGCCAGCGCCGCCGCCACGTGCATCGCGGTGGGAAAGATGTCGTTCGACGACTGCCCCATGTTGACGTGGTCGTTCGGGTGCAGCAGGCGGCCTTCGCCGCGCGCGCCGCCCAGCAGCTCGGAGCCGCGGTTGGCCAGCACCTCGTTCATGTTCATGTTGCTCTGGGTGCCAGAGCCGGTCTGCCACACCACCAGCGGGAACTCGTCCGGATGGCTGCCGGCCAGCACTTCGTCGGCGGCGCGCAGGATGGCCTCGGCCTGGTTGGCCTTGAGCAGGCCGAGCGACCGGTTCACCGCCGCCGCGGCTCGCTTGACCTGGGCCAGCGCGGCGATCAGCTCCGGCGCCATGCGTTCGGTCGAAATATGGAAATGTTCCAGCGAGCGCTGCGTCTGCGCGCCCCACAAATGGGCGGCGGGGACCTCGATCGGCCCGAAGCTGTCCTTCTCGATCCTGCTGTCCATGACGATTTCCTGTTCTTTTTTGGCTGGGATTAAAGAGTTTACTCCAACGTTTTGTCAAACGGTCGGATGCCAATAGGCGGAGCCGTAGGGGCAGCTTGACGTGCAAAATACGCAAGATCAAGAGAAGGCAAAGGGCGGTCAAGTACCCGCAGCAACCTGGACTCTCCGGCGAGTCGGTTGCGTTGTCCCTCAGACTTTCTAAGACGGCAACGAGTCCAAAAAAAGATGTGATTTTCTTTGGAATTTGCGCGTTCAAGAGCCAAGTCGCGCAGCCCCCAGGAAAAATCCTGCGCACACACATTGTGCTCGAGATTGCTTCGATTCGCGTCTCGTTTGACTAAGTTGAGAATTGCTCGCCCCTGCTGGGGGGCGTGGACGTGTGCCTCTTTCCTGTGACACGCCACTCGGTAAGGTGGAGTTGACTGCGACAACGGATCTTATTGACGAGAACATTTCAGGAAGACTTTCGATCGAACAGCCCGAAGGCTGAGAACACTTTAGCGCGCGGCGGAGAGGTTTGCGCAGTTTTTATTTCTATGCAAAATTATCTATACGCAAGATTGCCAATAAGTTATTCTTCATCTGTTGGTGAGGCCAGGTGGCACGCCCATAAAAAGGGAGTAATCATGGTAATTCGTATGGTAGTACTAATCATAGCGATGATTGCATCCGTGGCAACATCAGCGCAGGTAAAAGACGACACGAACTCATTGACGAAAATGATAAGGAGCACGCGGATCTCGCTCCCCGATCTCATCCGTTTCGATCCGGTCATGGAGTACAAAGATGGGCTCTTGCGGTCAATAACAACAGCGCGAGGAACAACGAAATTAGAATACGATGGTACGCGACTCAGNNAGTAGTCCGCGTGGCCAATTATGATTTGCAAGGACATCTGGAGACAGTCACCGGTTCAGACGGTTATACTATAACGTTCGGCGGAACTGCACTAGCTAACCGTACCGTTGTCATTACTGGACCAAATGATTATCACTTGGACATGACACGGCAGTTGAGGTCACGTCTTAAGGGCCAAAGCGGCAAGACAAAGTCGAATGACGGCGATTCCCAGCCAATAACACAGTTACTCGATGACAGCGGAGGCTGTTACGACGGATGCGGCGATTGGGGCGGTGGCGACTGGGGAGGTGGCGACTGGGGAGGTGACTATGGTACCCCGGTGCCGGATCCAACGTTCGAACGTTGCATGGCCGCTATCTGCGACCCGGCCGACATTACCTTCCGTCGCTACTGCGGTGCACAACCAACACCGACGCAACAGTACGAATGCTACAGCGCCGCGGACAGGGAATATTGGGCGTGTTACCAGAGTTGCAGATAAATAAACGGAAAGGATCAGCAATGGAAAATCCGATGGAAGTCTACCAACGAGCAATGGGATTATTGCAGAATGGTGGCTATGCGGAAGCACTTCATGATTTCGTTTGGCTGCAAGAAAATTCCGTCAAGTTTGCGCCAGAGTATCAAAGCCTTCGACGGACGTACGCGTTGGCCGGCTGGATCGAATTAGCGAAAATTTTTGCCCCCGCGAGACAGGCGCTCGATGAGTTGCAGAACTCACTAATTTGTCGGCAAGCGGACGCTCCTGAGGATAAAGAGGCAGCCGACGACCTTGCTGCATTACAGTCACGTTATCACAGACTGAACTCGTAGTGCAGCGATAGCGGTACGGTCCGATCTGCTTAAATCGATTGTTCGAGAACGACTCGCGCGACGGATTCTTGCAGATCGGCATTTACCGCCACACTATCGTGATTGTTCGCTGCGCCTTTGATTAACGGTGTGACGGGAACGGGATAATCTATCGATTTCTGAATTCGAAACAGATTCCTTGGGTTGGCTGCTGCTTTGCAGGTGATGCCAGTCAAAAGTGAACAACCGCTATTTGCAGCGGACCGGTGCGGGGATCAGTTCAGGAGCACCCGCTCGGTGGAAATGTGCAAATGTTTCAGCGAGCGCCGCGTCTGAGCACCCCACAAGTGTGCGGCAGGCACCTTGATATTTTCAGGACCGTTTTCCGCGTTTTCATCGCGTCCTCGAGGGCTGGGATTAAAGAGTTTGCGCCAACGCTCGTTAACGACGTGGGAGTACAGATTTTGATGTCCAACAATTATTACTGAATCGGTTTTATGACTATGTTTCGACGCCATCTTTTTCGCTTGGGCAGCGCCGCAGTCCTTTCCGGCCTGCTGACCTGCGCGCAAGCGGTGGAACTGGGCGACACGCTGGTGCGCTCGCACATCGGCCAGCCCTTGTCGGCCGACATCGAACTGACCGCCATGGCGAATGACGCGGCCAGCGTCCAGGCCGGCCTGGCCAGCCCCGACGTCTACCGCGGCGCCAGCATCGCCATGCATCCCGCGCTATCGTCGCTGAACATCACGATCATTCGCCGCGACGGACGCCGCTACCTCCACATTGCCTCGCCGAAGCCGGTCGAGTCGGAATTGATGAACATTTTCTTCGAACTGACAGAAAATGGACGGCGTTCGGTTCGCCAGACGACCTTGTGGTTCACGCCCGACCCGAATCCGGCGCCGCCGCCCGCGCCCGTGGCTGCGCCCGTGCCGCTGCCGGTGGCATTGCCCGCAGCGCCGGTCGGGCCGCTGGTGAAGGCGTCGACGCCGGCGCCAGTGGCGGTGGCACCGCGCGCGCCCGTGCTGCATCCCGCGCCAGTCGCTTGCGTACAGCAATTCACCGCGGCCCAGATCGGTACCTGCGCCGCCATCGATGCCAAGAACGCCGCGCTGCGCGCCCAGATCGTCGACCTCGAGGAGAAGGTGCGGGTCCTGACGGTTGCGATGAAGGCCGGCGCCGCGCCTGCCGCGGCGCCCGCGCCGGTCGTCAAGCCGCCGCCGGTCAAGCTGAAACCGATGGGTGCGCCGCCCGAGAAGCCGGTCGGCAAGACGCCCTGGCTGTTCATCGGCATCGCCAGTGCGGTGGTATGCGCGCTGATCGGCGTGCTGGCCTTTTTCCTGCTGCGCAAGGGCAAGCGGGCGCCACGGACTGGTCCCGGCCTGATCGCCAGCGTCAAGAGCCGCCTGATGCCGGCCAAAAAAGGGCCGGCGGCAGCGCCGGCGGAGGCCGAACCGGCCGCCGGCTGATCGTTGTTTTATTAAAAAGATTGTGAAAAAACGTAGTTTTCAGTGAACTCGTCTACACAACTGCGATTTTTAGGATATACTCATTTTCGTGGTCCTGAGGGATCACAAAGACCGGGAACAGGATCTGGCGCAGCCACCAACGATAGCGTGGCGCGGCAAGCAGATGAACGTTGAAGAAACGCCTCTCCCGGAAGCGGTTTGTGAGCCGACGATGTGCTCGCGGACGCCGGATGCAACCGGCCGGAGGCGACACCAGGAGATACCTGGTGTTCGCTCTCAAGTATTCCAGCTGCGCCTCCCCGGAGGAACGGCTACAAAAAAAGCGCCCCGCGGGGCGCTTTGTCATTGGGGCGGCAGGTTTAGTGCGCGGCCATCATGTTGTCCAGCTTGCTCATCCAGGGCTCGGTCACTTCGCGGATAGCGCGGTCGTTGGCCATGATCTGCTTGAGCAGGTCGATCTTGCGCATGCGCGGGGCGCCGGACAGGGCAGGGACNNTTCCAATCGCCCGCTTGCGCCGCCAGCGACATCTTGGCTGTCAGGCCTGCAAGGTTTTCATACATCGAGAGAACTTCGTTAGACGTCATCGTTGCACCAGCTAAAAAATTGAACGGAGTACCGCGTGTCCCTACATAACGGTCCGGTTTAGGCAAACTTTAGGGGTTTTTGAAAAATAATTGAAAAATCTTTCAATTTGTTACGCGCGAAAGCAAGTTTACTAAAATGTCATCGGGCCCAGCCATTGCCCGATTTCGCCGCTCCAGGCCGTTATTTTGCAGTTCGTCGCATTCCGCCCGCGCCCGGCGCCCGGTTCCTCTACAGTGCATGCTCGGCGCTGACACTGCCTGCGCATCCAAAACAAGAAGAGGAATCCATGAGACAACTTGACGCCAGGCGACTGGCCGGCGCCGCTGCCCTGATGGCCGCCGCGCTTGCTGCCCACGCCGAAGCTCCCTACAAGTTCGGCGCCACGCCCGGCAAATTGCCGAAGGATGTGGTGCCCGTGCAATACGCCGCGCACCTGATTCCTAATCTTTCCGACAACACCTTCCTCGGTTCCGAAACGGTCGAAATCGACGTATTGCGCGAGACGTCGACGATCATGCTGAACGTGGCCAACATCGAGATCGACGCCGCCAGCCTGGCCGGCAAGGACATCGGCGAGTTCCGCCTGGTCCCGCAGGTCGACGAGAAGCAGCAGACCCTCAGCTTTTACCTGGCGCAGCCGCTGGCGCCCGGTCGCTACAAGCTGGCGCTCAAGTTTCATGGCCAGATCAACCGCGAAGCGCGCGGCATGTTCCACATGAACTACAAGGTGGGCGCGGTCGACAAGAAAATGATCGCCACCACGATGGAGCCGACCGACGCGCGGCGCCTGCTGCCGAGCTGGGACGAGCCGTCGTTTCGCGCCACCTTCAAGCTGACGGTGGACGTGCCGGCCAGCTTCAAGGCCTACTCCAACACGCCGGTCGAAAAATCGGAAAAGCTCGACGGCGGCCTGCAGCGCATCTGGTTCGGCGTGACGCCGAAGATGCCGAGCTACCTGGTCGTGCTGGTTGCCGGCGAACTCGAGCGGCTCGGCGCCAGGCAGGACGGCGTCGACATCGGCGTCGTCACCACCGCCGGCAAGCTTGGCGCGGCGGAGTATCCGCTGGCCGTCACGCGCGACGTCGTGCGCTACTACAACAACTATTTCGGCGTGCCGTATCCGCTCGCCAAGCTCGACCAGATTGCGATTCCGGGCGGCTTCAACGGCGCCATGGAAAACTGGGGCGGCATCGTCTACAACGAGGCGACGCTGCTTTACGACCCGAAGACCAGCCCGGAAACCACCAGGCACCTGACCTTCAGCGTCAACGCCCACGAAGTGGCGCACCAGTGGTTCGGCAACCTGGTGACGATGGCGTGGTGGGACAACCTCTGGCTCAACGAAGGCTTCGCATCCTGGATGGCGGCCAAGGCGACCGACCATTTCCATCCGGAGTGGCGGCCGTTCCTCGACGACCTGGTCGAGCGCGAGGGCGTGCTCAACCTCGACGCGCGCAAGACCACCCACCCGATCCAGACGCCGGTAGTGAACGAGGAGCAGGCGGCCAATGCCTTCGACGCGATCACCTACGGCAAGGGCCAGGCTTTCCTGCGCATGCTCGAGGCCTACCTCGGCGAGGAGCCGTTCCGCAAGGGTATCCGCGCCTACATGGCCAAACACCAGTACTCGAACACTACCAGCGCCGACCTGTGGATCGCGCTGGAAAAGGCGTCCGGCAAGCCGGTCGAAAAGATTGCCTCCGACTGGACCACCCAGCCCGGCTTTCCGCTGCTGAAAGTAGAGCAGGCGTGCGAGGGTGGCAAGCGCAAGGTCACCTTGTCGCAGGAACAGTTCCGCCTCGACGAGCCGGCCGCCGAAAAGCGCTTGTGGAACGTGCCGGTGCAGGTCGGCACGGTGGGCGGCAAGGCGCATTACACTTTGCTGGGCGGCGCCAGCACGACGCTGGTGCAGGGCGGCTGCGACGGCGCGTTGGTGATCGACCCGGCCAGCGTCGGCTTCTTCCGGATCCAGTACGACCAGGCCTCGTTCGATGCGCTGGCCGCCCAGGTCACGAAGCTGCCCGACACCACCCGGCTCAAGCTGCAAGCCGATGCCTGGGGAATGGTGATGGCCGACCGCATGCAGCTCGACAGCTACCTCAAGCTGGTGGGCAAATACGGAGCCGAACCGCGTTATGCGGTGTGGGACGCCATCCTCAACAACCTGAACACACTCGACCAGCTGGCCGCCGGCACACCCGAGCGGCCGCTGGTGCGCCGGTTCCTGATCGACCTTGCAGGCCCGAAGCTGGCCCGCCTCGGCTGGGACGAGAAACCGGGCGAGCCGATGGAAGAGCGCCAGCTGCGCGCGCGCCTGGCGGGCGCCCTGGCGCGCGCCGGCGACCCGGCGGCCATCGCCGAAGGCCGCGCGCGTTTCAAGCGCTACCTGGCCGATCGGTCCAGCGTCAGCCCGTCGATGATCGGCTTTGTCCTCAACGTCGCCGGCCTCTACGCCGACCAGGCCACCTACGATGCGCTCGCCGCGCGCGCCACGCAAACCCAGAGCAACGAAGAACGTAATCGATTCGCCGCCGCGCTGGCGCGTTCTGGCGACCCGGCGCTGGCCGCGCGCACCTTGGAGATGGCACTGTCGCCGGAATTGCCACCGCAGCTGACCACCATGATCGTGCCGATGGTGGCGGGCAACGAGCACATCGACCAGGCCTGGGCCTTCGCNNGTTGCCAGTTCGACCGACGCCGCCCACGCCGACATGATGGAAACGTACGTCGGCCAGCACTTCGGCCCGGATGTGCTGGCGGAAGCGAAGCGCGTCGGCAACGGCATCCGCATCCGCGCCGCACTCAAGGCGCGCCTGCTGCCGCAGGTACGCGCGGCACTCAAATGAATAACACCACTCCATCGACACATAAAAGGGACAACATGAAGACCAGCTGGACACCAATCAAGACCGCCATCAGCCTTGCCGTCTGCGGCGCCGCGCTCGCTTGCGCACCGTCGTTTGCCCAGACCGCCGCCAAGCCGGCCGCGGCCCCTGCCATGCAGGCCAGCATGACGCTGCTGCCGGGCGATGATTTCTTCACCTACGCCAACCGCGAGTGGCTCGACAAGACCGAGATCCCGGCCGACCGCAGCAGCTGGGGCGCTTTTGCTTCGATCGCCGAGGACACCAACCAGCGCATCGTCAAGATGTTCGACGCGATCGAGGCCGACAAAAAGTCCGGCGCCGAAGCGCGCAAGGTGGCCGCGTTCTATCACACCTTCATGGACGAGGCGGCGATCGAAGCGAAGGGCGTCGCGCCGCTGAAGCCGATCCTGGCCAAGATCGACGCCATCAAGGACAAGGCGGCGCTGACGCGCGCGCTGGGCGCCTCGGTGCAGGCCGACGTCGATCCGCTCAACAGCACCAACTTCTTCACCGAAAACGTGTTCGGCGTCTGGATCGCCCAGGGCCTGACGGATTCCTCGCGCAACATGCCGTACCTGCTGCAGGGCGGCCTCGGCATGCCCGACCGCGCCTACTACCTCGACGCCAGCCCGAAGATGGCTGACCTGCGCACCAAGTACCAGGCCCATATCGCGGCGATGCTGAAGCTGGCCGGCTACGCCGACAGCGACGCGCGCGCGGCGAAGGTGTTCGCGCTCGAAACGGAAATCGCCAAGTCGCATGCCACGCGCGAGGATTCGGCCGACGTCATGAAGGGCAACAACAGCTGGACCCTGAAGGATTTCGCCGCCAACGCGCCAGGCATCGACTGGCCGGCATTTTTCAAGAGCGCCGGGCTGGCCGGACATCGCAAGTTCATCGTCTGGCATCCGAGCGCGGCGAAGGGCGAAGCGGCGCTGGTCGCCAGCACCGACCTGGCCAGCTGGAAGGACTACCTGGCATTCCACCAGATCAATCACTACGCGCCGAACCTGTCGAAGGCCTTCGTCGACCAGCGCTTCGCGTTCTACGGCAAGGCGCTGTCGGGCACGCCGGAGCAGTCGCCACGCTGGAAGCGCGCGCTGGCCGCCACCAACGGCGCGCTCGACCAGTCGGTCGGCCATGTCTACGTCGAACGCAACTTCGCCGCCGAAGACAAGGCGCGCGTCAAGCAGATGGTGACCAACATCATCGCCGCCTTCAGCAAGCGCATCGACAAGCTCGACTGGATGGCGCCGGCCACCCGCGCCCAGGCGCAGGAAAAGCTCAAGACGCTGTACGTCGGCGTCGGCTATCCGGACAAATGGGATTCGTATGCCGGCCTGAAAGTGGTGCCGGGCGACGCCTTCGGCAACGTCGTGCGCGCCGAGCAGTTCCACACCGCGCAGCAGCTCGCCAAGCTGCACAAGAAGATCGACAAGACCGAATGGTCGATGCCGCCGCAACTGGTGAACGCGGTCAACATGCCGCTGCAAAACGCGATCGTGTTCCCGGCCGCGATCCTGCAGCCGCCGTTCTACGATCCGAAGGCCTCCGACGCCACCAACTACGGCGCCATCGGCAGCGTGATCGGCCACGAAATCAGCCACAGCTTCGACGACCAGGGCGCGCAGTTCGACGCCCAGGGCCGCCTGCGCGACTGGTGGACCAAGGAAGACATGGCCCATTTCAAGACCGCCTCGGCCAAGCTGGCGGCGCAGTTCTCGGCCTACAAGCCGTTCCCCGACCTGGCCGTCAACGGCAACCTGACGCTGTCCGAGAACNNGGCCGTGCCCGCCGATGCCGACAAGGAGTTCTTCCTCGGCTTCGCCCACAGCGAGCGCAGCAAGATGCGCGAAGCGCAACTGCGCCGCATCGTGATGACCGACGGCCACGCGCCGTCGCAGTATCGCGCCGCCACCGTGCGCAACATCGACGCGTGGTACAACGCGTTCAACGTGCAGCCGGGCCAGTCGCTGTACCTGGCGCCGGCCGAGCGCGTGCGCGTCTGGTAATCACGCGACGCTGAAATGGGATCCCCGCGTTCGCGGGGATGACGGAACTTCGGACGTTAGCCGTCGGACCGTCATCCTCGCGCATGCGGGGATCCCATTTTCTGTGCGGACCAAAACACGCAATCTGGCAATTGATTTTGAATAAGGAACGACATGAACAGCAACTGGACACCGATCAAGACCGCCATCAGCGCCGCCCTGTGCGGCGCCGCATTCGCCATGCTGCCGGCGCATGGCGCCGGCCAGGAGGCGCCGAAACCCGCCGCCATGAAGGCGCTGCCGGGCGACGATTTCTACAACCACGTCAACGGCGAATGGATGGCCGCGACCGAGATCCCGGCCGACCGTTCGGCCTGGGGCGCCACCTCGGTGATGTCGGAAGAAACCAACGCGCGCATCCAGAAGCTGATCGAAGCGGTGCCGCACGACGCCAGGGCCAGCGCCGAAGCGCGCAAGGTCGCCGCCTTCTACAACACGTACATGGACGAAGCGGCGATCGAAGCGAAGGGCGGCGCGCCGCTCAAGCCGATGCTGGCGAAGATCGACGCGATCCGCGACAAGGCTGCGCTGAACCGCGCGCTCGGCGCCTCGCTGCGCGCCGACGTCGATCCGCTCAACGCCACCAATTTCTTCACCGAAAACCTGTTCGGCATCTGGGTCGCCCAGGGACTCGAAGATCCGGCCCACAACACGCCGTACATCCTGCAGGGCGGCCTCGGCATGCCCGACCGCGCCTACTACCTGACCGACAGCCCGAAGATGGCCGACCTGCGCAGCAAGTACCAGGCGCATATCGCCGCGATGCTCAAGCTGGCCGGTTACGCCGACAGCGACGCCCGCGCCGCCAAAGTGTTCGCGCTGGAGACGGAGATCGCCAGGGCGCACGCCTCGCGTGAAGATTCGGCCGACGTGCTGAAGGCGAACAACCACTGGACGCTGAAAGACTTCAGCGCCAAGGCGCCCGGCATCGACTGGCCGGCGTTCTTCAAGGCCGCCAAACTGGGCGGGCAGGACAAGTTCATCGTCTGGCATCCGGGCGCCGTGAAAGGCGCCGCGGCGCTGGTCGCCGGCACCGACCTGGCGACCTGGAAGGATTTCCTCGCCTTCCACCAGATCAATCATTTCGCGCCGAACCTGTCGAAGGCGTTCGCCGACCAACGCTTCGCCTTCCATGGCAAGGCGCTGTCGGGCACGCCCGAACAGTCGCTGCGCTGGAAGCGCGCGCTGGCCGCCACCAGCGCCGCGCTGCCGGAGCCGGTCGGACACCTGTACGTCGAGCGTTACTTCCCGGCCGAAGACAAGGCGCGCGTGCGCCAGATGGCGACCAACATCATCGCCGCCTTCAGCAAGCGCATCGACAAGCTCGACTGGATGGCGCCGGCCACCCGCGCCCAGGCCCAGGCGAAACTCAAGACGCTGTACGTCGGCATCGGCTATCCCGACAAGTGGCAATCGTATGACGGCCTCAAAGTGGTGCCGGGCGACGCCTTCGGCAACGCGGTGCGCGCCGAAGAGTTCCGCACCGCGCAACGGCTCGCCAAGCTGCACGGCAAGGTCGACCGCACCGAATGGGCGATGGCGCCGCACACCATCAACGCGGTGAACATGCCGATGCAAAACGCGATCAACATCCCGGCCGGCTACCTGCAGGCACCGTTCTTCGATCCGAAGGCGTCCGACGCCCAGAATTACGGCGCCATCGGCACCACCATCGGCCACGAAGTGAGCCACAGCTTCGACGACCAGGGCGCCCAGTTCGACGCCGCAGGTCGGTTGCGCGACTGGTGGACCAGGGAAGACCTGGCCCACTTCAAGGCGGCGTCGGCCAGGCTCGTGGCGCAGTATTCCGCCTACAAGCCTTTCCCCGACCTGGCAGTGAACGGCAACCTGACCCTGAGCGAGAACCTGGCCGACCTGGCCGGCATGAGCGCATCCTACGACGCCTACCGCGCCGCGATGGACGGCAAGGCGACCGCGCAAAGCGACCAGCAGTTCTTCATCGGCAACGCGCTGAAGAACCGCAACAAGCTGCGCGAGCCGGCGCTGCGCCAGCGCATCCTGTCGGACGGCCACTCGCCGTCGAACTACCGCGCCGCCACCGCGCGCAACCTCGACGCGTGGTACAGCGCGTTCGACGTGAAGCCTGGCCAGGCGCTGTACCTGGCGCCGGCCGATCGCGTGCGCGTATGGTAAGGTAAGCCGTGTTCCGCCGCGCCGGCATGGGCCGGGCGGCGGATCTCGCTTCACCTTGCGCATGCACACATGAACGACGACATCGACGACATCACCCGCCGCACCCTCGCGTACTACGACGGCCACGCTAAACAGTTTTTCGCCGGCACCATCGACCACGATGTGTCGCAGAATATCCAGGCGCTGCTCGCCGCCATCGAAGCGACGCCACCTTTCACCATTCTCGACTTCGGCTGCGGGCCCGGGCGCGACCTGAAAACCTTCAGCGCGCTGGGCCACCGCGCGATCGGCATCGACGGCTCCGCCGAGTTCGTCGAGATGGCGAAAGCGTACAGCGGCTGCGAGGTGTGGCGCCAGGATTTCATCCACCTCGATTTGCCGCCGGAAATGTTCGACGGCATCTTCGCCAACGCGGCGCTGTTTCACGTGCCGAGCCGCGCCTTGCCGAAAGTGCTCGGCGACCTGTACGCGGCACTCAAGCCGGGCGGCGTGCTGTTCAGTTCGAACCCGCGCGGCCACAACGAGGAGGGCTGGAACGGCCCGCGCTACGGCAGCTACTACGATTTCGATACGTGGCAACAATTCATGGTCGCCGCGAATTTTTCCCATGTGAATCACTATTACCGGCCGCCCAACCTGCCGCGCGATCAGCAGCCCTGGCTGGCGAGCGTCTGGCGTAAGCCGTTAGGTTAAATGGCGAACAGAGTGCATGCCGAATCGGTCTTAAGGTGGACACCTCAACCATGAAAACGAGGTACTCGACATGAACAAGGACCAAGTCAAAGGCAAGGCGAAAGACATCGGTGGCAAGATTCAGGAAGAAGTTGGCAAGGTTGTAGGCAGCAACAAGCAACAAGCCGAAGGACTCGCAAAGCAGGCCGAGGGCAAGATGCAGGAGAAGGCAGGCGACGTGAAGCAAGCAGCGAAAGACATCATCAAGGATCGCGGCAACCGCTGATCGCCTCAAGTTTCATCGTTTCAATCAATTCAGCCGCGAATTTTCGCGGCTGTTTTTTTGTCGTCACCCTG
>CXWL01099214.1_pt1 | contig 26346 bp, 20 predicted proteins | sample 590931 | NCBI WGS metagenome assembly CXWL01 (sample SAMEA3498368, study PRJEB10139) | groundwater metagenome | biome: water well; material: biofilm material | place: Germany | collected 2015-04-27
GGCTACCAGCCCCGGCAATGTCATTCCCGCGGAGGCGGGAATCCATGCTGAGCTTAAATCAGCTTGTCGAGCATGATCCGCAGATCAAGCTGTTTTTTTGTCTGAAGCCTTGCAGGAAAAGCTTAGTCGGGTTGCTCGACCGCGTACCCTTTGGCCTGCAGTGCTGCCAGCATGCCCGCCGGGTCCAGAAGCCGCGAAACTGGCATCAAAGCGAAGGTCGATTTGTTCGTTGCCAGGGACTTCTCCGCCGCCGCCAGCCAAGTGTCGCGCATGCGCTGCTCCAGGGTCTCGGCACCGGGCAGCGATTTCATCACCGGGCTATTGAATACCGCGGAGTTGCAGGCCGATGCCTGATCCGGATAGCTCAGTTTACGCATTTTCTCGATGTCGCCGATTGCCCACGCATTCGCACGCGCGCGCATCGCATCGAGATCGAATTCGAGCCGGTCGATCGTCTTGGTGAAACACTCGAGGTCCTCCATCGAGGATTTTTTGAAGTCGCGCAGTGCGCCTCGCGGATTGTCCAGCTGCAGCGTGACTCCGGTGTGGGTGTATTTGACGTTGTTCATCTTGGCGATCTGGGTGATCGCCTTGATCACATCGTTGTCGTTGCCGAGACCGGCCTGCGCGGTCGCCTTGTCGAACAGCGCCGGCGCCGCAAAGATCGGCCGCTCCTTCTCGATTCCGTCGTTGTCACCCATGTATTTGTGTTTCAGCACAGTCCAGCGCGCGTAGACATCCGCGGGCACCACGTCTTTCAGGGTGGCACCATCCGGGTTCTTCTTGGCGCCGATCGCGAAGGGCAGCGCCGTGATCAGATTGAACGCCTGCGAAAATCCGACGCCGACGCCGGCGCCGGGCGCGCCGAGGATTTCCTGCGATTGCGCCAGGACTGTCTCGACCTGCTGCGAGCGCCATGCCATCTTGTTCGGCAACGGGGAATAGGTGCCGAAGATCCACAGCACGTGATCGTCCTTGGAGACCTTCCATAATCCGGGACCCGGTCGCTGGCCGACGATGAGAATCTGCTCCGGCGGCGCTTCGGCCACAGTTTGCGCCCATGCCGGCGTCGCCAGCAAAGAAACGCATAAGGTGAGTACGAGGGGATAGCGCATGGCCGCTTTCAGAAAGATCGGATAGCGATCTTACTTCGTTGCCAGCATGTAATGCAAAAAATAACAAGTTGTTACAGTGACATGCATACGTCGATCACGTAATCGGCTGGACCGGGACGAAGATACGGCGCCCACCGTGAATCACGATGTCGATCGGATGGCCCAGGTAGCGGCTTAGCGCGGGCGCCGTCATGACCGCGTCGATCGGCCCGGCCTCCCAGGAACCGTCGCCCATCAGCAGCAGCGCGTGACTGCATGCCTGCTGCGCCAGGTTCAGGTCATGGCCGATCATGACCGCGGTCTTGCCCTGCTCGCGGCACAGCTTCGCGACCAGGTGCATTGTGCTGACCTGGTGCGCCAGGTCGAGGGCGTTGGCCGGTTCGTCCAGCAACAGCAAGGGCGTATCCTGCGCCAGCATCGCGGCGATCGCCACGCGCTGCCGCTCGCCGCCCGACAGGCTGCGCACGTCGCGCTGCGCCAGTTCCGCCACCTCCATGGAGGCGAGGGCCGCCATCGCGATCGCATGATCGTCGCTGCCTTCCCAGTAGCGCTGCGCATGGTAGGGATGGCGTGCTGCCAGCACGGTCTCGAGCACCCGGTAGGAAAACGCATCGCTGCGGGTCTGCGGCAGATAAGCGCGTTTGCGCGCCAGCTCCTCCAGCGGCCAGTCGGCCAGCGGCCTTCCTTCGATCGCAACGCTGCCGCCATCGGGCTGGCGCAATCCNNCCGGCGCCCACCGTCCAGTCGAGTTGATCGATGAGGGTGCGCGATCCGATCCGCAGGTTCAGTGCATGGGTGCTGATCATGGCCGGCGCAGCTGGTGCAGCTGGTAGAGGAAGAAGGGCGCGCCGATCAGGGCGGTGACGACGCCAACTGGCAACTGCTGCGGCGCCAGCACCGTGCGCGCCAGGATGTCTGCCAGTACCAGGAAGGTGCCGCCGGCCAGCGTCGCCACCGGAACCAGCAAGCGATGGTCGGGGCCGACCGCGAACCGGCACGCGTGCGGCACGATCAGGCCGACAAAGCCGATGCTGCCGGCGCTGGTCACTGCGCTGGCGGTCAACACGCCGGAGCAGAAAAACAGTCCTTTGCGCAGGGCGCCGACCCGCACGCCCAGCGTGGCGGCGGCTTCGGCGTGCAGCGCCAGCACGTTCAGCGAGCGCGCGCTGCGCAATGCGAACACCAGCGCGCCGGCCAGGACCAGCCACGGCAGCGCGCGAATCGGCGCGCCTCCGAGGTCGCCGATCATCCAGAACACCATCCCGCGCAGCCGGCTTTCGGGCGCGATCGACAGCAGCAAGGTGACCATCGCCATGCAGGCCGACGACAGGATCACGCCGGTCAACAACAGCAGCGAGGCGCCGCCGGCCGCCGCGGCGCCGCCCGCCAGGTCGCGCCGCGCCAGAAAATACAGCATCATCGACACGGCCACCGCGCCGGCAAACGCCGACGCGTCGACCATCCACAGCGCGCCGAGCGACAGCAATGCGACCAGCGCGCCGACCGATGCGCCGGCCGATATACCCAGCACATACGGATCGGCCAGCGGATTGCGCAGCAGCGCCTGCATCATGACGCCGGCCAGCGACAGCGCCGCGCCGGTGACGAACGCCACCAAGGCGCGCGACAGGCGCAGCTCGAGCAGCGTGGCGGCCATCGTGTCGGCCCTGCCATGCAGCAGTTCGCCCAGCGCGCCGGGCAGGTCGGCCGGCGCCACGCCGACCGAACCGGTCATGCCGGACAGGCCGAGGCTGCAGACGGCCAGCGCGAGCAGAGCGCCGACGACCACGATCGAACGCTGGCGCGAATCGCGAAAAAACGGATGCATCGAATTCCTTTACCTGATGCGGGCAAATGGCGAACGGAAATGCGGATCGGCCTCCCCGGCCGAACCCTTCCACCTGTTTTGGCCGGTATCCGGGCTGGCAAGTGCGGCCACTCTCACCTTCCCATGCACAAGGCACAGTGGTTATCGGAGATGGCTCGTCGCTGCTATCGAGCGACACTTGCGTACCGTTGCGGGGGCAGCACACATGGCCTGTAACGCGGCCGCGTGTTTCCCGTTTAACTGAAACCACGGAGCGTGGGTTCGGGCACCAAAACCCGGCCATTATACGGCCTTGCGACAAACACAAGCCCGGTGCGGGATGCACCGTTCGCGCTGCCCAACCGTGCGCGCGCAAAGTACGGCACAATTGGCACATCAATATTGTCGATTTACAAACCGGGACAGGCATGAACGAACAGGTGGCGAGAACTGTCGTGCTGGTGCGCGCGATCGAAACGGTGGATCGGAATCACGAGATCCTCAGTGACGACGACCGCATGTACGCCAGCCGCAGCGCGAAGGAACTGGCTTCTTGGCAGGCCGCCGACAGCAAATCGGCGGTGACGGCCGACCATTTCCTGCAGCAGCGCTCCGAACAGATCCTGCGCCGCCTGGCCGAGCGCACGCCGGCATTCGCCACGTGGGTCGACCGCCGAACCAGCTGGAAGACCTTGTCGATCGGCTTGCCGCTGGCCGCGCTGGTCATCGGCGCCGTCGCCGACCGCATTGGCGACCCGCACCGCGTCGACCTGCTGTCGGCCCCTTTGCTGGCCATCATCGGCTGGAACCTGCTGGTCTACCTTGTCTTGCTGGCCTGGCTGTTCGTCCCGAGCCGCCACACCGGCTGGGCCGGCGCCGCGACGATGCGCCGCCTGAGCGCNNCGCGCGCGCGCCTGACCCGCACGATGCATTTGGCGGCGGCGTTGTTCGCGCTCGGCGCCGTGCTCTCGCTGGTCGCGCGCGGCTTCCTCACCCAATATGTGGCCGGGTGGGAGAGTACGTTCCTGGACGCCGCGCAGGTGCACTCGGTGCTCTCGGTGCTGTTTGCGCCGGCCCAATGGGCATTCGGCTTGCAGGGATTTTCGGTCGCCGACATCGAGGCACTGCGGTTCACGCAAACGCCGTCGACGGCGGGCGGCAAGCGCTGGGTGCTGCTGTACGCCGCGACCATGTTGCTGCTGGTGATCCTGCCGCGCCTCATGCTGGCCTGCGTCGCCCACTGGCGCGCACGCAGGCTGGCGGCAAACTTCCCGCTCGATCTCGAGCAGCCGTATTTCAGCCAGTTGCGCGGCAAGATGGGCGGCCCGGCCGGCGTGCTGCGCGTGCTGCCATACAGCTTTACGCTGGATGAGCCGCGCGACAGAGGCCTCTCTACGGTGGCGTCCATGCTGCTCGGCGACGAGGCGCGCGTGATGCTTCGGCCGTCCACCCATTACGGAGACGAACCGCGCGAGGCGCTCGGCGACACGAAACTGGACGATCCGAACGTCAGCTTGACGGCAGTGCTGTTCAACCTCGCCGCGACGCCGGAGAAAGAGAATCACGGCGCCTTCATCGAATACCTGATGCGGTCGGCGCCGCGCGGTATCGCAGTGCTGGTCGACGAGTCGTCGCTGGTCGCCCGGCTCGGCGAGCAGGCCGAAGGCAAGCGCCGCGTCGAGGAACGCATCGCGTTGTGGCAGCAGTTCTGCAGCTTTCATCACGCCACAATCACTGTCGTCAACCTGCTCGACCCGCAGGCGCGCCCGCTCGACCAGGGCGCCAGGCTGTCGGGAGTCGCATGAACGCGCCCCCGGTCCAGATCCAGTTCGCGCTCATTTCGCACACCAACAACGGCAAGACCACGCTGGCGCGCACCCTGGTCGGGATGGATGTCGGCGAGGTGCGCGACGCCGCCCACGTCACCATTTTCGCCGAGTCGCACACTTTGCTGACGACGCCCGAGGGCGATTCGCTGCAGCTGTGGGACACGCCCGGGTTCGGCGATTCGGTGCGCTTGCTGCGCCGCCTCGCCTTGGCGGGGAATCCGATCGGCTGGTTCCTGCGCGAGGTCTACGACCGCTACCGCGACCGCACTTTNNGTCAATTCGTCGGAGCACCCGAAAGACGCCGGCTACCTGCCGGCGGAAATGAAAATCCTCGAGTGGTTGGGCAAACCGGTGGTGGTGCTGCTGAACCAGGTCGGGCCGCCGCGTCCAGCGCCCGAGGAAGTGGCCGAACAGGCGCAGTGGAAGCAGCAGCTGGCGCAGTACCCGATCGTGCGCGAAGTGCTCGCGCTCGATGCCTTCGCCCGCTGCTGGGTACACGAGCGGGTGTTCTACGACGCCATAGGCAAACTGCTCGAGCCGGCCAACCGCGAAGGCTACGCGCGACTGTTCGCCGTGTGGGAAGCGAACAATGCCGAACGCTTCCGCCAGTCGATGGACGTCATCGCCGAGCAGCTGGTGGCGGCGGTGCGCGACAGCGAAGCGGTGGAGGACGAGCAGAAGTCCTTGCTGCGCTCGGCCATGAACGCGGTCGGCCTGCGCAAGGGCGCCGAGCAGCGCCAGGAGAAAGCGATGTCGGCGCTGCTGGCGCGCCTGAATGGCCAGATCGGTACGGCGACTGCGCGCCTGCTGGCCCTGCACAAGCTCGACCCCAGCGAAGCGGCGAAAATCAACGCGCGCGTGCGCCAGAACTTCGCCATCCGCGCGCCGCTCGACAAGGCGCAGGCGGGGCTGATCGGCGCGGTCCTCTCGGGCGCCGCTACCGGCCTGTCGGCCGACCTGATGGCCGGCGGCCTCACGCTCGGCGGCGGCGCCCTGATCGGCAGCTTGCTGGGCGCGCTCACCTTCGCCGGCGCAGCGTGGGGCTTCAATGCCAGTACCGACCGCAATCATCCAACCGTGCAGTTTGCCGACGAATTCCTCAGGTCGCTGCTGGTGGCCAGCATCCTGCGGTACCTGGCGGTCGCCCACTTCGGCCGGGGCAGGGGCAATTTCGTCGAAGGCGAGGCGCCGGCGTTCTGGCAGGCCGAGGTCGAAAACGCAGTCGCCATGCATAACGACGCGCTCGACCACGCGTGGCAGGAAATGCGCGCCGACCCCGATGCCGCGAAAGCGACATTGCGGCTCGGCGAAGTCATCACGGGCATCGCCGCGCGCACGCTGGAACAGCTGTACCCATCGACGCCGCTGTTCCGCGACNNTGATTACCAACTCACCATAATCAGCAGGAGACAAACCATGTGGCATTCGCCCCGCAAGCTCGCAGTCGCCGCCGCACTCACTGCGGCGGCCCTCACTTCCCTCTACGCCGCAGCGCACGGCAATGTCGTTCCGCAGGCGGTCGATACCACCGGCCTGCCTTCGCTGGGCGACAAGTGGCGCGACGAAAATCCTTTCAAGACCAACAAGCTCGCGCTAAAGATCGGCGCCTCCGCATACAACCAGAACTGCGCGCGCTGCCACGGTATCGAAGCGATTTCAGGCGGCATCGCCCCCGACCTGCGCCAGCTCGACCGAGACTGCGTTGGACTGAACAATGAGCCAAAGAAGGCCGCGTGTTTCAAGGAGATGGACGCTTACTACCTGGCGTCGATCCGGCACGGCAAGGTGCGCAACGGCGCCGTCTACATGCCGCCGTTCGAGGGCGTGTTCAACCAGGAGGCCATGTGGTCGATCAAGACCTACCTGGAATCGCGGCGCGAGACCAAGTGACATGCGCCTGACTAGCCTGCACTCCGCTTGCGCTGCGGTCTCGTTCACCTGCCTGGCGCTGCTGGCCGCGCCGCCGGCGCACGCCGACTGGCAGAAAATCCAGCAGTCCGGCAGCCTGAAGGTGGCCGTCTACAACGACTTCCTGCCGTTCTCCGACAAGGGCGCCGGCATCGACGTCGACCTCGGCGCCGCGTTGTCGGCGAAGCTCGGACTGAATCTCAGCCTGCTGCCATTCCCGGCCGGCGAGAACATGGACGACGACCTGCGGAACATGGTCTGGAAGGGACACTATCTTGGCTACGGCCCGGCCGACGTGATGCTGCATGTCCCGGTCGACAATCGCCTGATGGCCGAGAACGACAAGGTGCAGATCTTCGCCCCATATCATGTCGAGACGGTGCGCCTGGTGCGCAGCGCAAAGTCGGTGCCGGCCTTCGACGGGCTCGATTCGCTGGCCGGAAAGAGGATAGGTGTCGAAAAAGTCTCGATCGCGGCGATGGTGATGCTCGGTGAGGGCAACGGCCGGTTCCGCGATAACGTCCGCATCTTCCCGACCGCGACCGAGGCGGTGCAGGCGCTCAAGGCCGGTGAACTCGACGCCGTGCTGGCCAACCGATCCGAGATCGAATCGGTGATGAAAGGCGACGCCGCGTTTCCGCTCAATGACGTCGCGTTCCAGCGCCTGCCGCGTTCAGGCTGGGCGATCGGCATGGCGGTACGCAAGGATGACATCGACCTGGCCAAAAAACTCCAGGCGGCGATGAACGAGATGGCGGCAAACGGCGAACTGAAAGCCATCTTCGCCAAGTATGGAGTCCAGGTAGTCAAGCCATGATCCGCACCCGGGTCGCCGCCGCGGTGTTGACCATGCTGGCGGCTCAGCAGGCGGAGGCGCAGGATTACCCGCTGCTGGCCATGCTCCGCGTCGAGGTGGTCGGCATCGCGCCGCAAGCGGGCCTCGGCGTCGACCGCGAGGTGCTTCCCTATTCGGTGCAGAGCGCGAACAGCAAAACGATCAGGCAGGCGCAGGCCGGCAACCTGGCCGACTTCATGGCGCGCGACATGAATGGCGTCAATGTCAATGAGATCTCCGGCAGCCCGTTCCAGAACGACATCACGTATCGCGGCTTCCGCGCCTCGCCGGTGCTCGGCGCCTCGCAGGGCATTTCGGTGTACCTCGACGGCGTGCGCGTGAATGAACCGTTCGGCGATGTCGTCAACTGGGACATGCTGCCGGAAGCGGCCGTCGGCAGCATGCTGCTGGTGCCGGGATCGAATCCGCTGTACGGGTTGAACACGCTGGGCGGTGCGCTGGCGTTGACCAGCAAGTCGGGCCGCAGCCATCCGGGCTTCGAGGCGGAGCTTTCCGCGAGCGACAGCGGCCAGCGCCGGTTCGATCTCACCTACGGCAAACGCTTCGGCAGCTGGCACACGCTGGTGGCCGCCACCGCATTCGACGACGCCGGCTGGCGCGATCACTCGGCAGGCAAGCTCGGCAACCTGTTCTTCAAGCTGGGCCACGCCCGTGGCGATACCGAATGGAGCGTTGCGGTGCTGGGCGGGCAGAGCCGGCTGCGGGGTAATGGCCTGTTGCCGGACGCGCTCTACGAAGACAACCGGCGCGCAGCGTACACCTTTCCCGACGAGACCCGCAATCGCCTGGCGCAGGCCACCTTCAATCTGCGCCAGGGCCTGGACGGCGGCGCGGAGCTATCGGCCACGGCATACACTCGTAACAGCAGGCGCGACACCGTCAACGGCGATGCCAGTGATGTAATCGCCGAGGCAATCCTGAATACCACCAGCACCCGCCAGCGCAGCGAGGGCATGGCCTTGCACTGGAGCGCTGCGAAAGATGCGCACCAGATCGCTGTCGGCGCCACCATCGACCGCAACCGCGTCAGCTTCGCGCAGTTCGAGCAGGCGGCTTTCTTTACCGCCGACCGCGGCGTCGTGGCCGACCCAGGCGAGGAGCGCGCGCCGGCATCATCGGTCACCGGAGCGGCGCGCATGCTGGGCGTGTACGCCAGCGATACGTGGACCGTGCGCCCCGGTTCGAACCTGACATTGTCGGCCCGCTTCAATCACGCGCGTGTCGGGAATACGCTGACCAACGACAGCGGGCAGCAGGCGCCGGAGACGTTCACTTACCGCAAGCTCAATCCCGCCGTCGGCTTCGCGCAGGAAGTGGGCGGCGCAACCGTGTTTGCCAATATCGCGCAAAGCAACCGGGTGCCGACCGTGATTGAACTGGGATGCGCCGATCCGGCCCAGCCTTGCCGGCTGCCGGTCGGCCTGCAGTCGGACCCATTCCTGGAGCAGGTGGTGTCGCGCACGATCGAGGCCGGCCTGCGCTGGCACGCCGGCGACGCTGCGCTGTCGGCGTCGCTGTACCGCACCGCGAACCGCAACGACATTCTGTTTCTCAGCGCTGGATCGACCCAGCAGGGATATTTCTCGAACTTCGCGCGCACGCTCCACCAGGGCGTCGACCTGGCTGCCAGCAGGCGGTTCGGCAAACTGGATGCGCGCGTCAGCTACAACTACCTGGAAGCGGTGTTCGACGCAGACGGCCAGCTGTTCACCGGCGCGCGCGACGTCAGCATCACGCGCGGCACCCGCATCGCCGGCCTGCCGCGCCACACTTTCAAACTCGGGCTCGATTGGAAGCCGTGGCCCGCCCTGAGCATTGGCGCGGACGCCCAGGCGGTCTCCCGCCTGGTCACGCAGGGCAATGAGGATGGCGCGCACCCCAGCTGGGGCGTCCGCGGCTACGGCCTGCTGAACCTGCGCGCCAGCTACCGGCTCGATGCGCATTGGGAGTTGTTCGCGCGCGTCACCAACGTCGGCGACCGCCGCTACGAATCATATGGCGCGGTGGCCACCGACCTGTTCCCGCACGGCCTTCAGGCCACGCAGCCGGGCGACGCACAACACGCCCGCTTCGTCGCTCCCGGCGCGCCGCGCTCGATGGCAGCCGGGATTCGCGCCACCTTCTAGAACGCGTAAGCGACGCTGGCGCCGACCATCCAGTTGCGTCCCGGCGCCGCTTCGTAATAGCGCTTGTTGGTGTCGCCGACGATCAGCGAGCCGACGTAAGCGCGGTCCAGCAGGTTGTTCACCCGGACGAATTCCTTGAAGCGCCACGCACCGACTTCCTGCCTGGCGTTGAAGCGCGCATTGACCACTGCGTAGCCGGGCGCCGGGATTTCGCTGTTCGCGTCCTCAGCGTATATTTTGCTGCTGGCGACAGTTTCGAGCGCGGCGCCGATGTGGTCGGACGCGTCCTTCCACGCCAGTTCGGCGAACAGGTTCGCGTTCGGCACGCCGGGCAGGCGGCTGCCGGCCAGCACGCTGCCGAAAGCCTGGTCATACACGGCGCGCAGCGCGGTGAGCGCAAGCCGTCCGCTGACGCCGCCGCCAAGCGCCGTGTCAAGCGACAGTTCGCCGCCCTGGCGCAGCGTCTTGCTGGCGTTCTTGTAGCTGGTGCGGCCGCCGGCCGAGCTGTCGACCACCAGTTCATCGGTGGTGCGGACCTGGAACAGCGCCGCGTTGATGCGGGTGCTGGAGCCGACAATCGCCTTCACGCCGGCTTCCAGGTGCGTGCTTTCGGCGGCGCGCAGTTTGAAGTTGAAGCCGCCGCCGGCGCCGGAGTAGAACAGCTCGTTCAGGGTCGGCGTTTCGAAGCCGCGCGCGGTGCTGGCGTACACGTTCAGCACCGGATTCACTTTGTACAGCACGCCGAGCACCGGCGTCGTGTGGCTGTAGGCGACGCTGCCGCTGTCGTTGCCATTGCCGAGGAAGCGGTCGTCGACCCTCACCGTCAGGCGGGTGTGACGCACGCCGCCGGTCAGCACCCACGGGCCGGCCTGCCACTCGGCCTGCAAGTAGGGATCGACGCTCGACAGGGTGTCCTGCTCGTCGCGCCGCAGCGCGCCCTGCAGGCCGAATTGCGTGCCGATGAAATTCTCGTAGCCTTTACGGTCGTCGGCCGAATGGCCGTAGTCGATGCCGACGGTGGCGGTCAGCTTGCCGGCGCCGAGCGCGCGCACGCTGACCCAGTTGATATCGGCGCCGTAAAAGTCGCGGTCGAAATCGACCACGCCGCCCGAATGAGTCGCCGGCGCCTGGAACCCTTTCGAAAATGCCTGGAACTGGGTCACCTGGCGGTTGCCGCCGTAGGCCATCACATGAAGGCGGTCGTCGCCGAAGCGCTGATCGTAGGCGACGCCCAGTTGCTGGTGCCGGATGTCCTTGCGCGCGTTGTAGCGGTCGGCGAGGGTGCGCTTCGGCGTCGCCGTGTCGGTGCTGTCGATTTCGCCGGCGCGCGGGTCGCGCTGGTAGGTGGCCCAGGTCACGCCGAGCGGATCCTGGGTGCCGTCCTGGCGCAGCGAGTTGGCCACCAGCGTCAGCTTGCCGCCGGCGCTTGGCTGCATGGTCAGCTTGGCGAACGCCTGGTCGCGCGTGGCGGCGCTGTGCGCGCGGTAGCCGTCGGTCTCGAAGCGCGAGGCGTCGATCACGTAGCCGACCGCGCCGCTGCTGCCTTGGGCGCTGATGTCGGTCTTGCGCGCGCCGTCGCTGCCGGCGGCCAGATTTACCTCCAGCGTCGGCCGGCCCTGGCCGTCGCGCGTGAACAGTTGGATCACGCCGCCCGAGTGGTTGCCGTAAATCGCCGAGAACGGGCCGCGCAGCACTTCGATACGTTCGGCCATGTCGAGGTTGAAGGCCGATGGCTGGCCCTGGCCGTCGGGCATGCTGGCGGGGACGCCGTCGCTGATCAGGCGCACGCCGCGCACGCCGAAGGCCGAGCGCGCGCCGAAGCCGCGTGACGAAATCTGCAGGTCCTGCGCGTAGTTCTGGCGGTTCTGGGCCACCAGGCCGGGCACCGATGCCAGCGCTTCGGAAGCGTTGACGCGCATCTGGCCGTCGCGGATGCGCGCGGCGTCGACGACGTCGATCGCGGCCGGCAGGTCGAAGCTGTTGTGCTCCACGCGGCTGGCGCTGACCACCACCACATCGGCCATCGGCAGTACGGGTTCATCGGCGCGCGCGGCTGGCGCCAGCACTGTGGATCCGGCGGCGAACAGGCTGGCGATGGCGTTGAGTCGGAACGGGTGGTGCATGTGATTCTCCAGTGATTGAAAGCGGCTATGGCCACCCCGTAAGCAATATACCTGCCATGCGATTTGCTGCACCGCACTCCAGGGTGGCACGCAGATTGCAGCATCGCCTGCATGCACGCGCAGCCGCGCGCGCCCTCAGAAAGGCAGTTCATCGTGAAATCATTACCACTCCTGCTGGCGCTGGCCTGCGCCAATGCCGTCGCGGCGCCATTCGCCTACGTGCCCAACGAAAAATCCGGCACCGTCAGCGTGATCGACACCGCTACAGAAAGTGTAGCGCGCGAGCTGGCCGCCGGCAAACGCCCGCGCGGCATCGCCATCGACCCGTCCGGCCGGCGCCTGTACCTGAGCGACGCGGCCACCAATTCCCTGCTGACGATCGATACCGGCGATGGCGCGCGGCGCTCCACCCCGCTCGGCAAATCGCCCGAAGGCGTCAGCGTGTCGGCCGACGGCAAATACGTCGCCATCGCGGTCGAGGAGAGCAACAGCGTGACGCTGGTCGACGCCGCGTCGGGCGCGCAGCTGGCCGACATCAAGGTGGAGGGCAAGAACCCCGAGCACGCCGTCTTCAGTCCGGACGGCCGCTGGCTGCTGGTCAGTGCGGAAGAGGCGGAGCAGGTCGACGTGATCGACGTTGCCCAGCGGCGCCAGGTCGGTTCGATCGCGGTCGGCCTGCGTCCACGCGGCATCGGTTTTTCTCCCGACTCCAGCCGCGCCTACGTGGCGTGCGAGCTGGTCAGCACCGTCTATGTGCTCGACCTGGCGACCAAGCGTGCGGTGGCCACCATCCCGGCCGGCAAGAATGCCAATGGCATCGCCGTCCATCCGAACGGCAAGCAGGTCTACGTCTCGAATGGCGCCGATGGCAACGTGATGCTGATCGACACCGCGCGCAACGTCGTCACCGCCACCATCGCAGTCGGCAAGCGCCCGTGGAACATGGCCCTCACGCCCGACGGCGCCAAGCTGTACGTCGCCAACGGCCGCTCCAACAGCGTCTCGGTGATCGACACCGCCGCCGCCCGCAAGGTGGCTGACATTGCGGTGGGGGAATTGCCTTGGGGAGTAGTCATCCATTGATACGTATCGTGACACCTGTTCCATTCTGGATCAGGTGTGCGACAGGGCATCGCATGCAGCTTGCATGCGCTCCCTATGACGGCAAGGCGCGCGGCGAGCTGGCACGGTGCTTGCGAAATAGACGATGTGAACAACACGACCCCGCCGACACCGGCGGCTTGATAACCACCCCACCCCAGAGGACGACATGAATCTCGCGGACATCAGCAAACTCGGCGTCGCCAACCCATTCAAGCAACGCTACGACAACTACATCGGCGGCAAGTTCGTCGCCCCGGTCAAGGGCGAGTATTTCGGCAACATCACGCCGATCACCGGCCAGGTATTTTGCGAGATCGCGCGCTCGACCGCCGAAGACATCGAGGCCGCGCTGGACGCCGCGCACGCCGCCAAGGAAGCGTGGGGCAAGACCTCGCAGGCCGAGCGCGCCAACATCCTCAACAAGATCGCCGACGTGATGGAAGCGAACCTGAACCTGATCGCCACCGCCGAAACGATCGACAACGGCAAGCCGATCCGCGAAACCATGGCCGCCGACATTCCGCTGGCGATCGACCACTTCCGCTACTTCGCCGGCTGCATCCGCGCCCAGGAAGGCTCGGTCGCGCAGATCGACCACGAGACCTACGCCTACCACTTCCATGAGCCGCTCGGCGTGGTCGGCCAGATCATCCCGTGGAACTTCCCGATCCTGATGGCGGTGTGGAAGCTGGCGCCGGCCTTGGCCGCCGGCAACTGCGTCGTCCTCAAGCCGGCCGAGCAGACCCCCGCATCGATCATGGTGCTGATCGAACTGATCGGCCACCTGCTGCCGCCTGGAGTCCTCAACATCGTCAACGGCTTCGGCCTCGAAGCGGGCAAGCCGCTCGCCTCGAACAAGCGCATCGCCAAGATCGCCTTCACCGGCGAGACCGGCACCGGCCGCCTGATCATGGGCTACGCCGCGCAGAACCTGATTCCGGTCACGCTGGAACTGGGCGGCAAGTCGCCGAACGTGTTCTTCGCCGACGTGATGGATGCCGACGACGACTTCTTCGACAAGTGCCTGGAAGGCTTCGCCATGTTCGCGCTGAACCAGGGTGAAGTCTGCACCTGCCCGTCGCGCGTGCTGATCCAGGAGTCGATCTACGAAAAATTCATCGAGCGCGCTCTGATCCGCGTGGCCGCCATCAAGCAGGGCAACCCGCTCGACTCCTCGACCATGATCGGCGCCCAGGCGTCGCAGGAGCAGCTGGAAAAAATCCTGTCCTACCTCGACATCGGCAAGCAGGAAGGGGCCGAAGTGCTGGCCGGCGGCGCGCGCTTCGACCAAACCGGCGACCTGAAAGACGGCTACTACGTCACGCCGACCGTCTTCAAGGGCGACAACAAGATGCGCATCTTCCAGGAAGAGATCTTCGGGCCGGTGGTCTCGGTCACCACCTTCAAGGACGAAGCCGATGCCATCCGCATCGCCAACGACACCTTGTACGGCCTTGGCGCCGGCCTGTGGACGCGCGACGGCTCGCGCGCCTTCCGCGTCGGCCGCGCGATCCAGGCCGGCCGCGTCTGGACCAACTGCTACCACCTGTATCCGGCGCACGCCGCGTTCGGCGGCTACAAGCAGTCCGGCATCGGCCGCGAAAACCACAAGATGATGCTCGACCATTACCAGCAGACCAAGAACCTGCTGGTGAGCTACAGCCCGAAAGCGCTCGGCTTTTTCTAAGGAGGGGGATCCCATGAACCTCGCGCTCGACCGGGTTATCGCCACCGAAGCCGCCCTGCAGATGATCGCCGAATTGCGCGGCCGTCACGGTCCGATCATGTTTTTCCAGTCGGGCGGCTGTTGCGACGGCAGCGCGCCGATGTGTTACCCGGCCGGCGAGTTCGACGTCAGCGATACCGACGTCTACCTCGGCAACCTGGACGGCGCGCCGTTCTACATGGGACTCGAGCAGTTCGCCTACTGGGAGCATACCCAGCTGATCATCGATGTGGTTGCCGGCAACGGCGGCATGTTTTCGCTGGACAACGGAACAGGGCGGCGCTTCCTGACGCGCTCGCGCCTGTTCACCGATGAGGAATTTCGCGTTCTGGCCACCCAACCTGTGGCCAGGCACGAAACATAAAATCTATAAAGAGGAGAAGATTGTGCAGAAGAGAATCATGATGGGATGCCTGCTTGGCCTGGCCGCAACGACGCTGGCGCACGCCGGCAACGTCACCAGCGCCATGCTTTCGAACACGGCCAAGGATCCGAAAGAAGTGCTGTCGTTCGGCATGGGCACCGAAGGCCAGCGCTATTCGCCGCTCACCCAGATCAACACCAAGACCGTCGGCAAGCTGATTCCGGCCTGGTCGTTCTCGTTCGGCGGCGAGAAGCAGCGTGGCCAGGAATCGCAGCCGCTGATCCACAACGGCAAGATGTTCGTCACCGCCTCGTACTCGCGCATTTTCGCGGTCGACATGAAGACCGGCACCAAGCTGTGGAAGTACGAGCATCGCTTGCCCGACGGCATCATGCCGTGCTGCGACGTTGTCAACCGCGGCGCTGCGCTGTTCGGCAACCTGGTGATCTTCGGCACACTCGACGCCCAGCTCGTCGCGCTCGACCAGGACACCGGCAAGGTCGTCTGGAAAGAAAAGGTTGGCGACTACGCCGCCGGCTATTCGATGACGGCCGCGCCGCTGATCGCCAAGGGCCTGCTGCTGACCGGCGTGTCCGGCGGCGAATTCGGCATCGTCGGCCGGGTCGACGCGCGCGACCCGATGACCGGCCAGCTGGTGNNTGTGGTCGCGCCCGACCGTCGAAGGCCACATGGGCCATCGCTACGACAAGGCCGGCAAGGAAACCGACAACGGCATCTCCGGCACCGTCAACAAGACCTGGCCGGGCGAGCTGTGGAAGACCGGCGGCGCCTCGACCTGGATGGGCGGCACCTACGACGAAAGCACCGGCCTGGCATACTTCGGCACCGGCAATCCGGCGCCGTGGAACAGCCACCTGCGCCCCGGCGACAACCTGTACTCGTCGTCGACTGTGGCGATCGACCCGGCCACCGGCCAGATCAAATGGTCGTACCAGAACACGCCGAACGACTCATGGGACTTCGACGGCGCCAACGAGTTCGTCACCTTCGACATGGACGGCAAGCGCTACGGCGGCAAGGCCGACCGCAACGGCTTCTTCTACGTCATCGACGCCAACAACGGCAAGCTGCAGAACGCTTTTCCGTTCGTTCGCAAGATCACCTGGGCGAGCAGCATCGACCTGAAGACCGGCCGGCCGAACTTCATCGCGGCGAATCGCCCGAGCGACCCGACCAAGGGTGAAGACGGCAAGAAGGGCAGCACCGTGTTTTCCGCGCCGGCCTTCCTCGGCGCCAAGAACCAGATGCCGATGGCGTACAGCCCGCAGACCAAGCTGTTCTACGTGCCGGCCAACGAATGGGGCATGGACATCTGGAACGAGCCGATCAGCTACAAGAAGGGCGGGGCCTTCCTCGGCGCCGGCTTCACCATCAAGCCGCTCAATGAAGACTACATCGGCGCGATGCGCGCGATCGATCCGAAGACCGGCAAGATCGTCTGGGAAGTGAAGAACAACGCGCCGCTGTGGGGCGGCGTCATGTCGACCGCCGGCGGGCTGGTGTTCTACGGCACGCCGGAAGGCTACCTCAAAGCGGTCGATGCCAAGACCGGCAAGGAGCTGTGGAAGTTCCAGACCGGCTCCGGCGTGGTGGCGCCGCCGGTGACCTGGATCGACGGCGACACGCAATACGTCGCCGTGGTCTCAGGCTGGGGCGGCGCGGTGCCGCTGTGGGGTGGCGAAGTGGCCAAGAAAGTCAATTTCCTCGAACAGGGCGGCTCGGTGTGGGTGTTCAAGCTGGCAAAAGGTTGAGGGTGTAACCGCTCAGTCCACGCGCGGGTTGGGGGTGTCTCCGCAACCTTGNNCGTTCACGCTGGTGTCAGGTCTGACATTCGGACAAAAACCTGGTGTCAGGTCTGACATTCGGACAAAAACCCGGTGTCAGGTCTGACAATCGGACATTCACATGCGGTCAGGTGAGATATACGGACATTTTCTGCCGAGCGTGCCAGTTGGGGTTGCCATGAAAGATCCGGAGGCCATCAGTTTTTCTGCATCAGGTTGTAAAAAATGTCCGAATGTCAGACCTGACACCAGCGGTTTGTCCGAATGTCAGACCTGACACCAGTGAGTTTGAAGGCGGCTTCGGCCGCATTTTTTTGTCCGTGCGGGTTGTCCAGTGACCGGTCTAAAACAGAACAACCGCAAAGCCAGTTGATCCGATCCGGCACAGATGAAACACGTTTGAGGTCGAATTCCGGGCTCATCCGTCAGGCATGCTAATTGCCATGGACACAGTTACATCAAGATGATGTGCTACCCATAAAACAGAAAGAGGAGAGACGGATGAAGAACGTATTCTTGTTGACCGCGATGGCCGCGGCAAGCTTGCAGAGCGCCCACGCAGTCGACATCAAGGCGGGCGACTGGACCGTGTCGGTCGGCGGCATCGTCAATGCCTACTACACCGCGGTAAAGTGCAGCGGCGACGTGGTCGGCGGGCTGGCGCTGGGCGGCAAGGGCCTGGGTTGCGGCGGCCAGGACGACCGTGCCACCATCGGCAACGGCCTGCTGCCGAACGGCCTGGTGACGTCGGCCTCGTCGACCCAGGGCGGCTACGACGTCAAGGCGCTGATCGGCATCTACAACTCCACCGCCACCGACAGCGCGATCGGCCAGAACAGCGTGGTCGACGTGCGCCAGGCGTTCTTCACGTTCGGCAATGCGCAGATGGGTACGTTCAAGCTGGGCCGCGACTACGGCATCTTCGGCGCCAACGCAATCCTGTCCGACATGACCTTGCTGGGCGCCGGTGCTCCGGTGCAGGCAACCCAGCGCGGCCGCGTCGCGCTCGGGCACATCGGCGCCGGCTACACCTACCTCGGCAACTACGGCCAGATGATGTACAGCACGCCGAAGTCGGCCTCCGGCATCGGCTTCGACGTCGGTCTCATGAGCCCGGTCTCCGACACGCCCATCCTTTCAGCGCCGCTGTACACAACCAAGTCGAGCCCTCAGGTGCAGGCGCAGCTGACGTTCGCACAGGAAGGCTTCAAGGCATGGCTCGGCGCCAAGGCGCAAAAGTTCACGTCGGCCACGCCTGGCCTGTCGGACCTGACCATGCGCGGGGTGGAAGTCGGCGCCTCGTTCACCGCCGGCGCCTTCGGCGTGCTGGCCAACGCGCAGGGCGGCAAGGCGCTCGGCATCCTGTCCGACGCCGACCAGCGCGACACCAAGTCGAAGAACTATCTGCTGCAGGCGACCTTCAAGACGTCCGACAAGCTGAAGCTAGGCGCCAGCTACGGCCTGAGCGAAAACGACGACAACACCCCCGGCACGGGCGGCCTGAAGTCGAACGCCAACCTGACGCTGGGCGCCTACTACTCGCTCAACAGCCTGATCACGCTGGTCGGTGAGATCGGCCAGACGCGCTCGAAATCGTTTAGCGGCCTGTCGACGCGCATGAACGGCGTCTCGCTGGGCGGCATCATTTTCTTCTGACCGAATGCGCCGTTTCTGTTCCCTGCTGTGCTGGCTGGCGCTGCTGTGCAGCTGCCTGCCGGCGCTCGCCGGTGTGCTCACCAGGGCCGACCTGGTGAAGCGCTTCCCCGCGCCGCTGGTGGTGGGCGACAAGCAGGCGGACATTCCGGCGTGGCCTCTGTTCAAGCAGAACGCGACCGCGACCGAGCTGGTCGGCTACGTGTTCGAGTCGATCGACCTGGCGCCGATCCCGGGTTTTGCCGGCGTCCCCATCAACCTGCTGGTGGCGATCGACCCGAAGGGCAGCTTCCTCGACGTCGCCGTGTTGTCGCACCACGAACCGGTGTTCCTCGACGGTCTGGGTGAGGCGCCGCTGTTCGCCTTCGTCAGCCAGTACAGGAATTTGTCGCTCAAACAGAACATCAACATCGACAGCAAGACCAAGCGCCTGCGCGCGCCGGATGCGGGCCACGCCTACCTCGACGGCGTGTCGAAGGCGACCGCCTCGGTGCGCATCATCAACCAGAGCGTGCTGTCGGCGGCGCTGAAGGTGGCGCGCAAGAAGCTGGGGTTCGCGCAGGGCGGCGATCCGGACCAGGTCGCCCGTATCAAGTCCGATCTGTTCGAACGGCGAAGCGTGCAGCAGTTGCTCGATGCCGATCTGATCACGCACTTGCGCGTCACCAATCGCGACGTCGAGAAGCTGTTTGCGGGCAGCCCCGGCGCCGGCCTCGACGCCGAAGCGCTGGCGCACCCGGACGGCGTCTTCATCGACNNGCCAGCTGGAACAAGCTGCACAACCGGCTGGAAGAGGGCGACCACGCGCTGCTGGTGATGTCGTCGGGCAGATACAGCATCCTTGCCGACGACTTCATCCGCGGCAGCGTGCCGGAGCGGCTGGTGCTGAAGCAGGACAAGCTGCCGGTCGATATGCGCGACCTCGACATGGAGATGGCGTTGTCCGCCACATCGGTGTTGCCGACAGCGAGCGTGACGGTGCTGCGCGTGATCAGCCAGGCCGGCCTCGATCCCGCGCGGTCGTTCGAGTTCGCGCTGCCGGTCACACGCAATAAGGGCATCGTCTACCCGGAGCGGATCACGCGCGACATCAATTTCTCGCTGCGCGTGCCAAAAGAGTTCTACCTCGCCGCCGAGGGCAGCAACAAGTCCTGGCCCGCCGTCTGGACAAGCCGGCGCGCGGAGTTGGTGGTGCTTGCAGTCGCGCTGGCGCTGCTGGCCTTTGCCTTGACGATGCAAAAGCGCCTGGTCGCCAACGGCCAGCGCTTCGACTGGTTCCGCCGCGCGTACCTGCTGTTCACCATCGGTTTCATCGGCTACTACGCGCAAGGGCAGCTGTCGATCGTGAACATCACCGGCGTGCTGCAGGCTCTCCTGGCAAGGCGCAGCCTGGAATTCCTGATGTTCGACCCGATGACGGTGGTACTGTGGGGTTTCACCGCGGTGACCCTGGTCCTGTGGGGGCGCGGCACCTTCTGCGGCTGGCTGTGCCCGTTCGGCGCCTTGCAGGAAGCGGCAGGCAAACTCGCCCAATGGCTCAAGCTGCCGCAGTTGCGCATCAGGGTGCGCACCGATGCGCGCCTCAAGCTGGTCAAGTATCCCTTGCTCGCGGCAATCCTGGTCAGCGCGCTGGTGGCGCCGGAACTGACCGACAAGCTGGTCGAGCTCGAACCGTTCAAGACCGCGATCACGCTCAACTTCGTGCGCTCGTGGCCCTACGTGGCGTACGCCGCCGGGCTGCTGCTCGCCAGCATGTTCGTCTACAAATTTTTCTGCCGCTACCTGTGTCCGTTCGGCGCCGCGCTGGCGCTGCTGGGCAGGTTCCGCCTGCTCGACTGGATCCCGCGCCGCGCCGAATGCGGCGCGCCATGCCAGACCTGCCGCCATCGCTGCGACTACCAGGCGATCACGCCGGCTGGCGCGGTCAGCTACGACGAATGTTTTCAGTGTATGGACTGCGTGGTGATCTACAGCAGCGACGAGAAGTGCGCGCCGCTGATGTTGGAAGTCAAACGCGCGCGGACGATCCCGATCGCGCAGAGGAGATGAGTATGTTGCGTCGAAAATTTCTTGCCGCGTCGCTCGGTACGGTGGCCGTCGCGCTCGGCGGTTGCGCACCAGACGGACGCCAGCTGTTCACCGGCGCGGCGCTGGCCTTCGGCACGACCATCACCGTGGCGCTCATCCACGGCGATGGCCGCGAGGCCGAGGCCGCGATCGCCGATGCGCTCGACCAGGCGGTGCAGGTCGACCGCCTGATGAGCATTTACAGCCCGGACAGCCAGGTGTTCCAGCTCAATCGCGATGGCGTGCTGGAGAAGCCGCATCCACACCTGCTGCAAGTCCTGGCGCAGGCGCGCGCGCTGTCGGAACTGACGCGCGGCGCCTTCGACATCACGGTCCAGCCCTTGTGGCAGGCTTTCCGCCAGGCCGCCGGCGCGCTGCCGTCGCGCGAACAACGCACGCAGGCAAAGTCGCGCGTGGGTTGGCAGCGCGTGTCCTTCGATGCGGAACGGGTCAGCCTGGGCAAGGCGGCGTCCATCACGCTGAACGGCCTGGCGCAAGGCTACGCCGCCGACCTGGCGATGGCAGCCGTGCGCGCGCGCGGCATCGACAGCGCCTTGCTCGACACCGGCGAATTCAGCGCCCACGGCAGCAACGCCGCGCGCGCGCCATGGACGCTCGGCGTGCTCGATCCGCGCGACGCCGATGCGGTGGCCGCGGTGATGCGCATCGATGGCCGCTGCGTCGCCACTTCCGGCGATTACGCGTCGACCTTCACGCCCGACTTCGTGCACCACCACATCTTCGACCCTGCCACCGGAGATTCGCCGCAGGAGCTGGCCAGCGTGACGGTGCTGGCGCCGGCGGCGATGCTGGCCGACGGCCTGTCGACCGCCTTCATGGTGATGGGCGCGCGCAAATCGCACGCGCTGGCCGCGCGCCTGCCCGGCGTCGACGTCATGACGATCAACAAGCGCGGCGTGGTCTGGAAATCGCCCACGTTTCCATCGGCGGCCTGACCATGCGCTTACTTCAGGCTGGGCACCTTGCGGTAGATGGTATTGCGCGACACCCCCAGCGCGCGCGCCGTGGCCGACACGTTGCCGCCGTGCGCCTCGAGCGATTTGAGGATCGCCGAGTGCTCCATTTCTTCCAGGTTGGCGCCGGTGGCAACCATCTTGCCCGTGTCGAGCACCGGATCGACCGCGGGATGCATGTCGATGTCGTCGAGGAAGTCGTCTGGCATGTGGCGCAGGCTGATCTCGTGCTCGTCGCCGGCCATGATGATCGCGGTGCGCAGCAGGTTGGTCAGCTGGCGGAAGTTGCCCGGCCATTTGTGGCGCATGAACATGAACAGCACCTCTTCCGACACCGCGTAATTGCCGCCGTTCGATTCAGTGGCCAGGATTTTCTTCACCACGGTTTCGAGGTCGGTGCGTTCGCGCAGCGGCGGCAGTTTCACCACCAGCCCGTTCAGACGGTAATACAGGTCCTCGCGGAACAGCCCCTTGGCGATGCGGTCGCGCAGGTTGTGGTTGGTCGCGCAAATCAGTTCGACGTTGACGGGAATCGACTTGCCGCTGCCGAGCGGCGTGACCATGCGTTCCTGCAGCACCCGCAGCAGGCGCGCCTGAAGGCCGAACGGCATGTCGCCGATCTCGTCGAGGAACAGCGTGCCGCCGTTCGCCGCCAGGATCTTGCCGATCGATCCTTTCTTGCGCGCGCCGGTAAAGGCGCCGTCCTCGTAACCGAACAGCTCCGACTCGATCAGCGTTTCCGGGATCGACGCGCAGTTCACTGCCACGAACGGCCCGGCAGCGCGCGGCGAATCGTTATGGATCGCCTGCGCCAGCAGTTCCTTGCCGGTGCCGGTTTCGCCCATCACCAGGATCGGGATGTCGCGCCCCAGCACCTTGTTGACCTTGGCGATCACCTGTTCCAGCTGCGGATCGCCGGTGTTCAGGTAGCGCAGGCCGGACAGCTTGCGCGCCGCTTGTTGCGCGTGCGACGTATGCGCGGGGCTGTGCGCGCTGGTCCGCTCGTTGTTGCTGGACAAAGCCTGCATCTCGTTAGACAGCCGCAGTTGCGCGCGCCCGTACACGCGCACGCCGCTGTGCATGCACAGGTTCAGCAGGCCGGGGGCCGCGGTGCGGTAGTGATCGAACACGGCCGATACCGGCATGCCGAACAGCGAACTGAAAGTATGCGACTGCAGCGACGAGAACGACAGGCCGAGCTGGAACAAGCCGTTGCGGTTCGCCGACAGGAAGCGCCCGCCGGGCGTAAAGGAAGCGATGCCCTCCATCAGCGTGCCGATAAACTCGGGACGCGCGTGGAAATGCAGCGTGATCGAATCTTCGAACGTGGCTGAGAACAGCTGGTTCTCGATCATCAGCGCCGACATGCGCACCAGGGCCATCGTGTGCTTGTGGAAGCTGCGCTGGTCGCCCGACACGTCGAGCACGCCCACCACGTTGCCGAGGTGGTCGGTGATCGGCGCCGCCGAGCAGGTCAGGAAATGGTTCGCCGCCAGGTAGTGCTGGTCCGCGTGCACCAGCGTCGCGGTCTTTTCCGCGATGGCCGTGCCGATCGCGTTGGTGCCCTTGCTTTGCTCCGACCACGCCACGCCCGGCTGCAGCGCTACCCGGCTGGCCTTCTCGAGGAAATCGTCATCGCCCAGCGAATGGACAATCACGCCTTTCGCATCGGTGAGGATCACCATGTTGTGGGTATTGATAATCTGCTGGTAGAGCGTCTCCATCGCCGGCACCGCATGCGTGTGCAGCAGGCGGTTCTGCTCGATCAGCAGCGACAGGTCGTTGCGGTCGAGCGGGCTGAAGTCGGGCCGCGCGCCGGGCGACAGGCCGTACGACAGCGAGCGCTGATGCGAACATTCGATAATGACCGGCATATCATCGTCCCACCGTGAAGCGTGCGAGGCGCCTGGCGCGCTGTTGGCGGCAGGAGCAGTTGGTTGGTGCATGGTTGTCTCCGTTGGGCCCTGATGGGCTCTCTCGTGGATGGTCGCTGTTCCAAAATGACACACTTGCGTCACAATTGAACAGGACATTCGCCTGCTCGACGGTGGATTCGCTCTCCTGACTACCAATGTCGCCCCAGCTGACTGGCGTGTCAAGAAATTATGTGGAAATGGGACAGCGCACAGCAGGATATAAGCAAGCTTGGTGCCATGCCGCTCGGAGGAGGGGAAGCGCCAGTGCACGGCGGCACTGGCGCGTTGTTGCAGGATTACTTAGCGATCAACACCAGCGTGCCCCGGCCACACACACCGTACACCGTGTTTTCACCGCCGAGCAGGTCTTCAGCGCCCGGCGTACGCACCTGGCCGGCGCCTTCCGCCCAGGTGCAGGTATCGGTGACCCGGTACCAGTTCTTGCCGGTGCCTGGCCACGGCAGCGTGAAGTTGACCTGCGCGCTCCAGGCATTGTGGGCGACGTAGATCGCCGACGCCGAATCGCCAAACTCGCTGCCATCAATGCGCCAGGCGATCGCGTGGTTGGCCGCATCGCCGAAGTAGGCGGCGTCGGGCACCGTGCCGTCCGGCTTGAACCAGCGCAGCTGCTCCATCACGTTGCCGTTGTTATCAACGCTCGAATAGAACCCGGCGGGGCGCAAAGCCGGGTGCGCCTTGCGAAATGCGATCATGCCTTTGGTGAACGCCTGGAAATTGCTCTGGTCGGTGTTCCAGCTCCAGCCCTGCCAGTTCGCGCTCGAATCGAGGTTGTACGGATTGTTGTTGCAGTTCAGGCTGCGCAGGGCTTCATCGCCGCCCACCAGCATTGGCACGCCGGCAGACACCATCATCAGCGCCAGGCCGTTGCGGGCCGCCTTGCGCTGGTCGGTGGCGATGCCCGCCTGGTCCCAACTGTTGTTATTGTCGTCACCGCCATCGCTCGGACCGTACGGCCACGCCTGCAGGTTGCTCTTGCTATTGCAGCTGTAAAGGTCCTTGAGCGTAAAGCCGTCATGCGCGGTGATGAAATTGACCGAATGCCACGGCTTGCGGCCGTCGTCACCGTACAGGTCGCTCGAACCGGCGAAGCGGCTGGCCATCTGTCCGGTGGTGATGGCGACCGAGCCGAGCTTGTTCTGCGCCTGCCGCACGGTATCGCGGTAATAGCCGTTCCACTCGGCCCAGCCGCTCGGGAAGCCGCCAACCTGGTAGGAGTTGCCGCCGATCGCCCACGGTTCCGCGATCAGGTCGACACCGGCGCCACCGGCCGCGGGACGCGGCGGCAGTTCCGCCACGATGCGGTTCAACGCATTGCCGGAGTCCATCTTGTCGAAGTTGTAGCAGCCGTGCTGGCAGGTGTTGCCCAGCACCGAAGCGAGGTCGAAGCGGTAGCCGTCCACGCCCAGGGTGTCGCGCCAGTACGCCAGCGAATCGACGATCAGGTTCTGCGCGATCGTGTTGCGGGTATTGTAGTTGCCGCCTACGCCAGTGTTGTCCCAGGAATTCTGCATGTCCGTGGTCAGGCTGTAATAGGTCGGGTTATCCAGCCCGCGCATGCCATACAGGTTGTAGGTCGTCTTGTCGGCCGGCGACCAGGCGCCGCCTTCGCCGGTATGGTTGTAGACGACGTCGATCAGCACCTTGATGCCCTGGTCGTGGAAGGCCTTCACCATTTCCTTGAACTCGCGGGTCGGGCCGCCGGCCGTCTTGTCGTAGGCGTAGCGGCGGTCCGGCGCGAAATAGTTCAGCGTCATGTAGCCCCAGTAGTTGTCGCCGGTGTCGCTGGCCGGGTCGGCATCGTTGGTGTCGTTCTGGGTTTCCTGGACCGGCAGGAATTCGACGGCGGTAACACCCAGGCTGGCCAGGTACGCCGCCTTCAGTCCGGCGCCTTTGTAGGTGCCACGATAAGCAGCGGTGATCGCGCTGTCGTTCATCGTCAGGCCGCGCACGTGTGCCTCGTAGACGACATCATCCTTGAACGCGCGGGTTGGTTTGGCGCCGATCGACTGGGTGTCGCCGGCCAGCACGATGCCCTTCGGCGCGGACGAGCCGCTGTCGATGTTGCGGTAAGTAGCGCCGCTGGCGTAGATGGTGCCGTTGCTCATCGTCGCAGTGGTCGGATCGTGGCTCATCTCGAGCGCATACGGATCGGTCAGCAGCTTGTTCGGATTGAAGCGGTTGCCGCTGGCGTCGACGTCGGTAACGAAGCCGGTCGCCGATCCCTTCACCCAGCTGGCGCTGTAGGTCCAGTTCGGTCCCCACGCNNGGCGCTCCATACGCCGCCGGTGCCCAGGTTCATGACATAGCGCGCCTTTTCGGCGGTGCCGGACGCGCTGCTGTACAGATACAGTTCGATGCGGGTGGCGCGGCTTGAGTACACCTTGAAGGTGACATTGGCCTTGGTGGCGTCGTAACTGGCGCCGAGCTGGCTGGCGTTGATGGCGCCCCAGGCGGGGGCGGTGGCAAGGGCGCAGCCGATCAGGGCGGCGCAGAGGGTGCGGCGAAATTGCATGGCTTGTCTCCGGTGTGTGCCCCTTTGCGAGGCTTTTTGTAGTTCGACTACCACTCCGATGACAATGCGCCGTCATGCAGATGGTGCCTAAGGAGAATTTACGCCCGGCAAATTTCTAAGTCAACGAGAATTCGTAGTTTTACTACCACCATCGGCGCGATCCGGTAATGCGCGCAATCCCAAAAAATGCCTCTTGCCAACCCCCGCCACGGTTTGCTATAGTTCGCCTCCCAGCAAATTTGGTTAACAAAATCAAGCAGTTGGGGGTCATCGGAAACGATGATGCTGAGAAAAAGGGAGTTGACGGAATGTGAGAAACGCTTCATACTCTTCCTTCTGTGCTGCTGACAAACACACCGCTTTGTCACCAAGTAGCAAGCAGTACCGAACAAGTTCTTTAACAATTAACAGTCGATAAGTGTGGGCGTTTGATGAAGGTG
>CXWL01115373.1_pt1 | contig 26335 bp, 26 predicted proteins | sample 590931 | NCBI WGS metagenome assembly CXWL01 (sample SAMEA3498368, study PRJEB10139) | groundwater metagenome | biome: water well; material: biofilm material | place: Germany | collected 2015-04-27
GCACGGTGCGCACCGTGGCCAGGTTGACGTAGTTGGTGGCCGCCAGCAGCAGGATCACCAGCGCGACGGCGGCCAGGCCGCCGATCAGGCGCCGCTCGCCGTGCTCGCTGCTGCCCGGGACATTGGCGGTATCGTCGTCGAAATACATCGATGGCAGGGAGCCGAGGCGGATGTCGACCGCCTTCCGGCCGCCCAGTTTGGCGGCCGCGTCGGCGCCGAGTTCCTTCACCAGCGGCGAACCGTCGCCGGCGGCTTGCAGCACCTGTTCCAGCGAAGCGGCCGAGGCGCCGGGCTTGAGCTTGACGTAGACCTTGCCGGCGATTACGCCCCAGGCGTCCAGCATCGCCTTGCGATAGCCGGCAGGCCAGGCGGTGGTGCGCTGGCCGGCCAGCGCTTCGTAAAAGATGGTGCTGCTGGCGGGCGGGTCGGGCAGGACAGCGCCGATCCGGAATGCGGCGCCGTCGATGGCAACGGTCTGTCCCAGCACGTCGGCGTGGCCGAACAGGCGCTTCGCCGTGCTGCTGGTCAGCGCCACGCTGCCTGGCTGCTTCAACACCGTGGCCAGGTCGCCTTCCTGCGCGCGCACGCCGAACATCGCGCCGAAACCGTCGTTGACGGCGACCAGCCGTATCGGCAGCAGTTGCGCGCCGGCCTTCATCGCCACGCTGAGAGGGAACAGCATGGTGGCGTCGGCGACCATCGGGCTGCGCCGGGCCTCCGCCAGGTAGGGAAGCGGCGCCAGTTCGAACCACTTGGTGTCACCGGTGATATTGAAGCGCGTCTTCACCAGGTATATCCGCTGCGCGTCGGGCACCTGCGCGTCGTAGCTGAATGAATGACGCACGAAGCCGAGAAGCAGGAAGCAGGCGGCGAAGCCGATCGACAGGCCGAGCACCACCACCGCCGAATACGCCGGCTCCTGGACCAGCATGCGCCAGCCGATGCGGAAATCGCGCAATGCCATCATGGTCTCCTCACGCCGCCTGCAGCGCGTCGACCACGATGCGCCCGTCGAGCAGGTGCAGCGTGCGCGAAGCCTGGGCCGCGTGCGACGGCGAGTGGGTCACCATCACCACGGTGGTGCCCTCGGCGTTGATGTCGCGCAGCAGGCGCATGACTTCGTCGCCGTGCGCGGTATCGAGGTTGCCGGTCGGTTCATCGGCCAGCAGCATGGCAGGGCCGGCCACCAGCGCGCGCGCGATCGCCACCCGCTGCTGCTGGCCGCCCGACAGCTGCGACGGCCGGTGCCTGGCGCGGTGCGCGATGCCGAGCTTTTCCAGCATGGCGCCGACCCGCGCGCGCCGTTCGGCCGCCGGCGTGCCGGTGTACTCGAGCGCCAGTTCGACGTTCTCGAACACCGACAGTTCCTCGATCAGGTTAAAGCTCTGGAAGATGAAGCCGATGCGCCCGCGCCGCAGCGTGTTCAGTTTCGCCTCGCTCCAGCCGGCCACGTTCTGGCCCTCGAACCAGTACTCGCCGCGGTTCGGCACATCGAGCAGGCCCAGCAGGCTGAGCAAGGTCGACTTGCCGCAGCCGGACGGGCCGGTGATGGCAACGTATTCGCCGGCGTCGATGTCGAGGTCGATGCGGTCGAGCGCGGTGGTCTGCACTTCGCCGGCCAGGTGGATCTTGCTGACGCCTACAAGCTTGAGCATGGTGGATTCCTCTTCTTATTTGACCAATTGCAGGCGCTCGGTTTTTTCGAACGCCGCGTAACTCGATACGATCACCTGTTCTCCCGGCGCCAGGCCGGCCAGGATCTCGACCTGCGAATTGCTGCGCCGGCCGCTGCGCACAACGCGCCGCGTCACCGATTCGCCGTCGCGCCCGACCACGAACACCCATGCGCCGCCGGTCTCGTTGAGGTAGGCGCCGTTCGGCAGCAGCAGCGCCTTGCCCGGTTCGCCCAGCGTCACCTGCGCGTCCAGGCTCTGTCCAGGGCTGAGCACCGGCGGCTGGCCGTGGGTGAACACCATCTCGATGGTGAAGCGGCCTTCCTTGATCTGCGGGTAGACGGTGCCGACGTCGGCCGCATAGGTCTGGTCGCCCTGCCTGACGCTGGCGTGGCGGCCGGCGGCGACGCGGTTCAGGTAGAACTCGTCGACCAGCGCCGACAGCTTGAAGCGGTTCGGGTCGTCGATGCGGCCGATGTGCTGGTCGGTCTTGACGGTCTCGCCGACCTGCAGCCGAAAGCCGGTCAGCCTGCCGTCGACGGGCGCGCGCACCGCCAGCGCATCGACCGTCGCGTTCACCAGCAGCAGGCCCGATTGCAGGCCCTTGATCGCCGTCTCCATCTGTGCCAGCGCGTCGCGCCGCACGCGCGCCTCGGTGTCGGTGGCCTCGCTCTCCTGGCGGAACGCGCGCCGTTGCTGCGCCAGCTTGTCGGCCGACTCCTCCAGGCCGACGCCGGAGATGAAGCCCTGCGCCGCCAGCCTGGCGTTGCGGGCGTGCTGCTTGCCGGCCTGCGCCAGCGCGAACTCGAGGTCGGACAGGCGGCGCTGGTGATCGGTGCGGCCCGCTTCCTGGGCCACCCGCAGGTTCGACAGGTTCGAGATCTGCTGCGCGTGTTCGGCCTGGCGCGCCAGCAATTCGAGGTTGCGCTGCGGGTTCGACAGGCGAAACAGCAGCTGGCCCTTGTTGACCAGCGCGCCGTCCTTGGCGAACACCTCTTCGACGCGGCCTGATTCGACCGAGTCGAGGATCACGGAATTGAGCGGCTCGGCGCTGGCGCGCACCACGATATCGTCGAGGAACAGGCCCTGTTCGACGGCGGCGATGCGCACGTCCTTGGCCGCCACTTGCAGGCCGCGCGGCATGAAGTGCCAGGCCGCGAAGGCGCCTCCGGCCGCGATGACGGCGGCGGCGGCGACGCGCGCCACCAGCGGGCCGCGGCGCTTCGGCACCCGCTTGTCCATCGCGGCGCCGCTGGCGGCTGCGTGGGGAGAGATTCGATCCATCCGTGCTTTCTCGAAAAGTGGCTTCACCTCTCACATTGCAAGCGCCGTGCCAGCCTGTCTGGGGCAGGTTCTCGGCCGGTTTCGAACGAAGTTGTCCGCATCCGGACAATCGCCCCTGTCCGCAAACGAACACTCCAGCACGCTGGGGTCAGGTCTGACATTAACGCACGAGCTTGACAGAAAAAGCGGCAAAACACTGGGGTCAGGTCTGACATTAACGCACGAGCTCGACAGAAAACGGCGGGCTCATGCGTTAATGTCAGACCTGACCCCAGGGGGAGGTGCTGCTAGAATGGCAAGCAATTTCTCGCGGATCCTCTGAATGACAAAAGACGCTGCCAGCATCCTGATCCTCGACGACGACCCCGATGTCGCCTGCGCCGCGCAATTGCTGTTGCGGCGCCTGCACGGCAAGGTCGCCACCTTGAACGATCCGGCCGGCTTGGCCGCGGTGCTGGCGGCCGGCGTGCCCGATGTGGTCCTGCTCGACTTCAATTTCACGCCCGGTCGGATCGACGGCGCGCAGGGCCTGGCGGTGCTCGACCAGCTGCGTGCGCAAGCCCGCCCGCCGGCCGTGATCGCGCTGACCGCCTACGCCGACGTGCCGCTCGCGGTCGAAGCGCTCAAGCGCGGCGCCGGCGATTTCATCACCAAGCCGTGGGACAACGCGCGCCTGGTCGCGGCGGTCGACAACGCGCTGGCGCGCCGCGCCGCCGGTGCGCAGGCGGGCGCCGCGCCGGCGCTGATGGGCGAGTCGGCCGCGATGCGCGATGTGCAGGCGATGGTCGCCGGCGTCGGCCCGACCGAGGCGAACGTCATGATCCTCGGCGAGAACGGCGTCGGCAAGGAGCTGGTGGCGCGCGCGATCCACCAGGCCTCGCGCCGCGCCGGCGCCATCTTCNNCGCGGCGGCTCGCTGTTCCTCGACGAGATCGGCAACATGCCGCTGGCCGGCCAGGCCAAGCTGCTGACCGCGCTGGAACGGCGCGAAGTGACGCCGCTCGGCACCGACCGCCCCGAGCCGATCGACGTGCGCATCGTCAGCGCCACCAACCTCGACGAAGCACGCCTGTTCGACCCGGCCGTGTTCCGGCCCGACCTGCTGTTTCGCCTCAATACCATCGTGATCCGCGTGGCGCCGCTGCGCGAACGGCGCGACGACATCCCGGCGCTGCTGCTGCACTACCTGGCGCTGTACGAAGGCCAGTACCAGCGGCCGGCGCGCGCGCTCGCCGACGGCGCGCTCGACCAGCTGTGCCGCTGCGACTGGCCCGGCAACGTGCGCGCGCTGCGCCATGCGTGCGAGCGCGCCGTCATCCTCGGCAGCGAGCTGCAATACCGCTACACCGACTTCGGCCTGGCCGCCGGCAGCGCCGCGCCGGCGCCGAAGCCGGCGGCGCCGGACGGCTTCCAGCTCGGCGCGCTCGAACGCGACACCATCACCGCGGCGCTGGCGCAGGCGCAGGGCAACATCAGCCAGGCGGCGAAGATGCTGGGGGTGAGCCGCGCCGCGCTGTACCGCAAGCTCGGCAAGCATGGCATCTGAGCGGCGCCTGAAGGGCAGCGTGCTGGCCGCGCTGGCAGGCCTGCTGGCGCTGGCCGGCGCCGCCGGCGCCGCGCACGAGTCGCCGCGGCTGGTGGTCACGTGCGCGCTGGCCGCGCTGCCGTTCGCCGGCCTGCTGTGGCATGGCCTGAACGGCCTCGGTTCGCGCAGCGCCGTGCGCGCCGAGTTGCGCGACCCGATGCCGGTCGACCAGCAAAGCCGGGTCGACAACGCGCTGGTGCTGGAAGCGCGGCTCGAACATGCGCCGATCGCGCTGTTCCGCGTCAGCCTTGGCGGCGAAGTGTCGGCGCTGAACGCCAACGCGCGCCGGCTGGTGGCGCCCGGCCGCGCCAGCGATCCCGCGGACCTGTACCGCCAGCTGGCGGCGCAGCCGGTCGACCGGCGCGGCATGATCGGCTTCGATACCGAACGCGGGGTCGAGCGCGCGCTGGTGTCGGTGTCGGCGCTGACCTTGCACGGCAGCGCGCAGCGGCTGGCCGCGCTGATGCCGGTCGAGAGCGAACTCGAAGCCGAGGCCCTGAACGCCTGGCGCCAGCTGGTCCACGTGCTGACCCACGAAATCATGAATTCGCTCACGCCGGTGGCGTCGCTGTCGCGCACCGCCTATGCGCTGCTGGAGGAGTTCCGCGCCGGCCTGCCGGCCGACGTCAGCGCCGACCTGGTCACCGCCCTGGACGCGATCAGCCGGCGCGCCGACAGCCTGGTCGACTTCGTCGGCAGCTACCGCAGCCTGTCGAACCTGCCGGCGGCGCGTCCCGAGCGGGTGCGCCTGGGCGACTTGTTCGAGCGGGTGTCGGCGCTGGTCGACCCGGGCTGGCGCGCGCGCGGCGGGCGCGCCGGCTTCACGGTCGAACCGGCATCGCTGGAGCTGATGGCCGATCCGGGGCAGCTCGAACAGGCGCTGATCAACCTGCTGAAAAATGCGCTGGAAGCGGCCGCCCAGGCGGCGCCCGAGGTGCTGGTGACGGCCCGGCTGGGGCGCGGCGGACGGCTGCGCATCGAGGTGGCCGACAACGGCGCCGGCGTGCCGGACGCGCTGGCAGCGCACATCTTCACGCCGTTCTTCACCACCAAAAAGCAGGGCGGCGGCATCGGCCTGGCGATGGTGCGCCAGCTCATTCACGGCAACGGCGGCACCGTGCGTTACGCCAAATCGGTCGGCCCCGGCGCGCGCTTCATCATCAGTTTCTAGGCGTCGGCTGGCGCAGCATGTCGACGTGCGTGATGTCGTCTTCCTGGTACGGCGCGCTGATGGTGACGAAGCCGAAGCTGGCGTAGAACGCCTCAAGGTACTGCTGCGCGCCGATCCTGATGGCGTGGCCCGGATGCTGGCGCTCGGCGTGCAGGATGCCCTGCTCGAGCAGCTCGCGGCCGATGCCGCTGCCGCGCGCAGCCCTGGTGGTGAGCACGCGCCCGAGCGACATCTCGGTGTACTTGGCGCCCGGCGCCAGGCAGCGCAGGTAGGCCGCCAGCTGGCGCTTGCCGTCGATCGTGCGCCAGCCGAGCAGGTGATGCGCCGCCAGGTCAAGTCCGTCGAAATCGTTGTACAGGCACTGCTGCTCGAGCACGAACACCTGCTGGCGCTGGGCCAGCACTTCATACAGCTCGGACGCGGTAAGTTCGGCGAAGCTGCGCCACTGCCATTCGGTCATTGCGGCATCAGGATTGCTCATGCCGCGGTCTCGAAGCCTTCGAGCACGTTGACCACGTTGATACCGATTTCGGCGACCGCGTAGCCGCCTTCGAGCACGAACACCGTCGGCAGCCCGAGGTGCGCGATGCGCTCGCCGATGCGCAGGAAGTCCGCGCTTTGCAGCGCGAAATGCGACAGCGGATCGCCGGCGAAGGTGTCGACGCCGAGCGAGACCACCAGCGCCTCGGGCGCGTAGCTGGCCAGCTTGATGCAGGCCGTCTCCAGCGCGGCGAACCACTGCGCCTGGCTCGAGCCGGCCGGCAGCGGCACGTTCAGGTTGCAGCCGGCGCCGGCGCCTTCGCCGGTTTCATCGGCGTGCCCGAGATAGAACGGATATTCGGTGCGCGGGTCGGCGTGGATCGACGTGAACAGCACGTCGCCGCGGCTGTAGAAGATGTCTTGCGTGCCGTTGCCGTGGTGGTAGTCGATGTCGAGGATGCCGACCCGGTGCGCGCCGTCGTCGAGCAGGTGCTGCGCCGCCAGCGCGGCGTTATTGAGGAAGCAGTAGCCGCCGAAGAAATCGGCGCCGGCGTGGTGGCCGGGCGGGCGCGTGAGCGCGAAGGTGCCGCGCTCGCCGAGCCGCAGCGCGTGCGCCGCGTTGACGGCGCAGTCGGCGCCGGTCTTGGCGGCGACCCAGGTGCCGGATGTCAGCGGCGTGCCGCTGTCCATCGAATACAGGCCCATGCGCGCGCTGAAGTTTTCCGGCTCGATGTCGGTGCGCATGCCGCGGATCGGCCACACCGACGGGAACGCGTCCTTGCCGGCGTTGTCCGGCGCCAGCGCGAGCCAGTCGTTCCAGGCGTTGCGCAAAAAGTGCAGGTAGCGCGGCGTGTGGATGCGCTCCAGCGACACCAGGGGAACGCCGTGCGGCGTGACGATCTTGCCCAGGCCGCGCCGCCCCAGTTCGGCCACCACCAGGTCGGCCCGTTCGGGCTTTTCGAAGCAGGGCGTCATCTCGCCGCGGAAGATCTCGTAGCGGCCGCGGTGCTGAGCATGGTGTTCGTTGAAAAAGGTCAGCACGGGTTCTCCGCCAATTGGTCAGTCACGGCACAGTGTACTGCCATTGTAGGCGGCGACGAAATCGTCGAAATTGGGCCCCGGTGCGCGTTCGATCGCGGCCTGTTCGGCCTTCGACAGTTCGGCCATTTCGTCGAACATGGCCACCTCCGCCGGCAGCAGGGCGCTGTCGCGGAAATAGGCGGCGTGCAGCTCGCTCTGGCGCAGGCCGAAGGCGGCCGACGATCCGATCGCGCGCACTTCGTCGAGCACGCGCGCCGATGGCGTCAGCGCGGGATTGTCGATCTTCGCCTGCTGCAGCGCCAGCGAGGCGGCGTGCACGCCGCCTTCGTTGTGCTGCTCGTCGAGCAGCGCCGCCACCGGGCGGATCCGCTCGATCAGTTCATTGGCCCACGCCTGCAGTTCGATCTCTTCGCCATTGCGGGTAAGCGTCAGGCCGGGACGGCGCCCTTCCTTGACGGTGCGCGCGAAGTTGCGGGCGTGGATGGCGCTGTCGCTGACGTTGATCAGCGGGCTCTCGTCGAGCGCGCAAAACAGCAGGAAGGCGTCGAGGAAGCGGCCGGTCTCGAGGCTGATGCCGACCGGCTCGAACGGATCGACGTCGAGGCAGCGCACTTCGATGTACTGCACGCCGCGCTTGCACAGCGCCTGGATCGGCCGCTCGCCGGTGCGGATCACGCGCTTGGGCCGGATCGTCGAATAGTATTCGTTCTCGATCTGCAGCACGTTGGTCGACAGCTGGATCCACTGGCCGTCCTTCTTGGTGCCGAGCGTTGCATACGGCGCATACGGCCGGTTGACCGCGTCCATCAGCGTGGTGACGTAGCTTTCCAGGCTGTTCTCGTGCGGCGTCAGGCCCGATTGCGCGTCGTTCTGGTAACCGAGGTCGCTCATGCGCAGGCTGGTCGCATACGGCAGGAACAGCGTGTCGTCGGACAGCGTCTCGAGCTTGTGCTGGCGCCCGCGCAGGAAGCTGGTCGACAGCGCCGGCGAAGCGCCGAACAGGTACATCAGCAGCCAGCTGTAGCGGCGGAAGTTGCGGATCAGCGCGATGTAGCTCTCGGACTGATAGTCGCGCAGCGCCGTGCGGCGTTCCTCGGCGATGCCTGCGTCGGCCGCGAGCAGCGGCCACAGTTTTTCCGACAGCGAGTAGTTGTAGTGGATGCCGGCGATGCACTGCATGGCCTTGCCGTAGCGGAGCGCCAGGCCGCGCCGGTAGACATGCTTCAGCATGCCGATGTTGGACGTGCCGTAGTTGGCGATTTCGATGTCTTCCTCGGGCGGCAGTTCGCACGGCATCGACTCGCTCCACAGCATCTCGTCGCCCAGCTTGGTGTAGGCGTAGCGGTGGATCGCGTCGAGCTTGTGCAGCGTCAGCCCGATGTCGTGTTCGGCCGGCGTGATGAACTCGAGCAGCGCCTCGGCGTAGTCGGTGGTGATCTGCGGATGGGTCAGGGCTGAACCGAGTTGCGCCGGATGCGGGGTGCGCGCCAGCAGGCCGTCGCGGTCGACGCGCAGCGTTTCGCGCTCGATGCCGCGCAGGCCCTGTCCAAGCAGGGCGCGGTGCGCATCGTCATCCAGCAGTGCCAGGCGGCGGGTCAGTTGATTCGACACGGTAGATCCTTTCTTTGCTGCTTAATTAATTGGTGCAGAGAGTAACCGAAAAACGTCATCTTCGCCGGAGGGCAGCAAAAACCGGCGGCTACCCGGCCGGCGGCGCTTTTTGCGTCCGGATCCAGCGTTCGACCTGCTGGTCGAGCATCGCCAGCGGCAGCGGCCCGTTGTCGAGCACGGCGCCATGGAAGCGCCGGATATCGAAGCGCTCGCCCAGCGCCGCCTGCGCCTTTTCGCGCAGCGCCTTGATGCGCAGCTGGCCGATCTTGTATCCCAGCGCCTGGCCGGGCGCAGCGATGTAACGGTCCACTTCGATCTCGTTGTCGGACGCCGCGTTGGCGGTGTTGGCGGCAAGATAATCGATCGCCTGCTGGCGCGTCCAGCCGAGCGAATGGATGCCGGTGTCGGCCACCAGCCTGGCCGCGCGCAGCAGCTCGGAATTGAGGTGGCCGAAGGACGAAAACGGTTCGGTGAAAAAGCCCATTTCGGGTCCGAGGCTTTCGGCGTACAGGGCCCAGCCTTCGCCGAACGCGGCGTCCCAGCCATAGCGGCGGAACTCGGGCAGGTCGGCCAGTTCATGTGCGCGCGCCACTTGCAGGTGATGGCCCGGCAGGCCTTCGTGCAGGGCCAGCGTTTCGGTTTCCCACAGCGGGCGAGTATTCAGGCGCGCGGTGTTGACGACCAGCGCGGCCGGGTGGCCGTCGGCCGCCGCCTGGTAGTAGGCGCCGCCCTGGTCGTCGGCGTCCTGCGCCTTGACGCCGAGCTGCTCGGACGGCACGCCGGCGAACAGTTTCGGCAGCGCGGCGCCGGCGCGCGCGACCAGCTTGCGGTAGCGCGCGATCAGCTGGTCCGGGGTGCTGTAGAACAGGCGCGGATCGCTGTTGGCGAAGACGATGAATTCGCGGAACGAGCCGCGAAAGCCGGTACGCGCGATGGCGGCGCGCATGTCGCCGCGGATGCGCGCGACTTCCTTCAGTCCCAGCGCGTGCACGCTGGCCGCGGTCATGTCGGCGCTGGTATTTTCGGCGAGGACGAACTGGTAATAATCGGCGCCGCCCGGCAGGCTGGAGGCGGCGATGCTGTCGCGCGCGGCCGGCAGGTATTCGGCGCGCACGAATTCCTCGAGCTTTTGCAGCGCCGGCGCTGCCTTGCCGCGCAGCGCGGCGGGACCGGCGGCGGCCAGTTCTTCGCGCACCGGCTTGGGAATGGCGGACGGGATTTCGCGGAACGGCAAGCCGAGCGCGCCGCCGGGCAGCGATTCGCGCAACTGGCGCAGCAGGGCGGGCACCGCGCGCACCGTCACCTTGGGCGCCGTCCAGCCGCTGCGCATCGTTTCGCGCATCTGCTCGATCAGGCCGTCGACGTAGGCCGGCAGGGCGTCGATGCGGGCCAGGTAATTGCGGTAGTCGGCTTCGGTGGCGAACGGCATCTGCGCGACCAGGCGCGGGAAGTTCAGGTGAATGCCGTCCTGCGTGGTGAGCGGCTGGACGCTGTAGGGATAGAAGCCCGCTGCCTTTAGCTTGCGTTCCTTCTGCGCGACGAACAGGTCGTACGAGAGCAGGTTCTGGCCGGTCAGGCGGTCGCGTTCGAGCAGGCGGGCCTGTTCGAGCATCTTGCGTTCGTGGGCGGTGGTGGCGCGGCTGCCGGCAAGCGAGCTATCGGACAGCGTGGCGTCGTAGCGGTAGTCGCCGACGGTGGTGGCGAATTCGGGCTGGGTCTGCAGGCGCCACTGCCAATCGGAGGCGAACAAGGCGCGCGCCTGCTGGTCCGCGCTGTCCGCCGCCCAGGCTGCGCCGGGCGCGAACATGAAAACACAGATAGCGAACAGTCTACGCATGCGCGGCTCCAAAGGCGGTAGACCATTTTATCAGGGGCGCCCCTTATGGAGCGCCACCTTGCCTAGCCGCGCGTGCCGCCTGAAACGCGTTCGATGCCGGCCAGGTCGCGCCAGCTTTGCGCTTGCGCGAAGCCGTGATCGGCCAGCAGCGCGCGCACTTGCGCGGCCTGGTCGTAGCCGTGTTCGAGCAACAACCAGCCGCCCGGCGCCAGGTGCGCGGCGGCGCCGGCGACGATGGTGCGCAGGGCCGACAGGCCGTCCGCGTGGTCGGTCAGGGCGGATACCGGTTCGAAGCGCAGGTCGCCTTCCGACAGGTGGACGTCGCCGCTGGCGATGTAGGGCGGGTTGGAGACGATCAGGCCGAAAGTCTGATCGGCAAGCGCGGTGTACCAGTCGCTGTGCAGGAAGCGCACATTGGCGCCGTTGGCGGCGGCGTTGGCGCGCGCAATGGCGAGGGCCTCGATGCTGGCGTCGAGCGCGGTGACCTGCGCATCCGGGCGAGTGTGGGCAATGGCGACCGCGATGGCGCCGCTGCCGGTGCCCATGTCGAGCACCGAGGCGCCTTGCGGCAGCCGTTCGAGCGCCAGTTCGACCAGCAGTTCGGTGTCGGGGCGCGGGATCAGGACGGCGTCGGTGACGCGGAAGTCGAGGCCGAAGAATTCGCGCTTGCCGACGATGTAGGCGATCGGCTCGCCGGCCAGCCGGCGCGCGACCAGCGCGTTCAGTGCATCGGCTTCATCGGCGCTCAAGGCGCGGTGCGACTGGGTGATCAGGCCGACGCGGGTCAGGCCGAGCGCGTGGCACAGCAAGATGCGGTTCTCGAGCGGATCGAGCGGCAGCGCGGCCTGCACCGCGCCAACCGTGGCGCCGGCCGCGATGGTCATCGCTGGCGGCGGAACAGCAGGTAGGCCAGCGCGCCGGTGAGCAGCACGAACCAGATCCCCGACCATTGCGGAATCGACAGGCCGAGCAGGGTGTCGCGCGCGTCTTCGCACAGGCCGTCGGCCTCGAACAGCCAGGGCAGCATGGTGGCGGTGGGGATCTTGTTGAGCACCGTGGTCATCGGGTCGATGCCGCACGACAGGCCGGGGTGGCCCAGCACCCACAGGTGCTTGCCGACGACGCCGAGGCCGCCGAGTGCGCCCAGCAGGCCAAGGCCGGCGCCGACGCGCGGCTTGCCGCCGTAGGCGCCGAGCGCGCAGCACAGGGCGATGGCGAGGAACAGGTAGCGCTGTATCACGCACAGGGGGCAGGGCAGCAGGCCCTGGACGTGCTGGAGGTACAGCGCGGCGCCGACCAGGGCGAGGCAGGTGGAGGCAATGGCAAGCAGCAGGCTACGGGATGTGATCATGGTCTTTGTTTGGCAATTGGGAGCAGCGGTGATTTTCGCATACTCAGTGCCGTCGTTCCCGCGAAGGCGGGACCTATACTGAATGTGAACAGCGCAGACTAACGATCTGGATACTCAGCATGGTTTCCCGCCTTCGCGGGAACGACGGTGTTTCGGTTAGCGATGTGCTCAATCGCCGAGGGCGGCCAGGAGTTCGGCCTGGTGTTCGGCGGCGAGGGCGTTGGTCAGCTCGGTCAGGTCGCCGTCCATGATGAAGTCGAGCTTGTAGAGCGTCAGGTTAATGCGGTGGTCGGTCATGCGCCCCTGCGGGAAGTTGTAGGTGCGGATACGCTCGCTGCGGTCGCCCGAGCCGATCAGGCTCTTGCGCGTCGCGGCTTCCTTCGANNGCCTTGTTCTTGTGCTGGCTGCGATCGTCCTGGCATTCGACCACGATCCCGGTCGGCAGGTGGGTGATGCGCACCGCCGAATCGGTCTTGTTGATGTGCTGCCCGCCGGCGCCAGACGCGCGGTAGGTGTCGATGCGCAGGTCGGCCGGGTTGATGTTGACGTCTTCGACTTCGTCGGCCTCCGGCATCACCGCCACCGTGCACGCCGAGGTGTGGATGCGGCCTTGCGTTTCGGTGGCCGGCACGCGCTGCACGCGGTGGCCGCCCGACTCGAACTTGAGCTTGGAGTAGGCGCCGTTGCCGACCAGGCGCACGATCACTTCGCGGTANNCGCTCGGCGAAGCGGGTGTACATGCGCAGCAGGTCGCCGGCGAACAGCGCCGACTCGTCGCCGCCGGTGCCGGCGCGGATCTCGAGGAAGATATTGCGCTCGTCATTGACGTCCTTCGGCAGCAGCATCTTCTGCAGGTCGGCCTCGAGCTGCGCCTGGCGCGCCTTGGCCGCCTCGATCTCTTCCTGCGCGAAGTCCTTCATGTCCGGGTCCGACAGCATGTCCTGCGCTTCGGCCAGGTCGGCGCTGGCGCGCTGGAACTGCTGGTACAGCGCCACCAGCGGGCCGATCTCGGCATGCTCGCGGGTCATCTTGCGATAGCTGTCCATGTTCGAGGTCGCGCCTTCGTGCATCAGCAGCTCGTCGAGTTCGACAAGGCGGTTGGCCAGTTGGTCCAGCTTGGCCAGCATGGATTGTTTCATAGGGGTGCTCTGATCAGGTAGTGGAAACGGCGGGTCGGCCCTATGGGGCCCGGTACAACAGAAGGGGGGGACGTGCGGACGCTAACGGCGGCCGCGGAACAGCTGCGGCAGCAGGGCCGCGAGGCGGGCGCGCTCGTCGCCCTGGGCGCGGTGCAGCGCCTGCTGCGGGCCGTGCAGGAACTTGGCGGTCAGGCCCTTCGACAGCGCATCGAGCACCGCTTCGACGTCGTCGCCGCGCGCCAGCATCTTGCGCGCGCGTTCGAGTTCGAACAGGCGCATCGCTTCGCTCGATTCGTGCAGGTCCTGGATGACGGGCACCACGGCGCGGTCGCCGACCCAGTGCATGAACGACTGCACGCGCGTTTCGATGATCGCTTCGGCCTGGGCCACCGCGGCCTGGCGGCTCTCCATTCCGGTCTGCACCACCTGGCCGAGGTCGTCGACGGTGTACAGGAAGACGTCGTCGAGGCGGGCGACTTCCGGTTCGATATCGCGCGGCACCGCCAGGTCGACCATGAACATCGGCTTGTGGCGGCGCGTCTTGATCGCGCGCTCGACCAGGCCGAGGCCGATCAGCGGCAGCGACGATGCGGTGCAGGAGATGACGATGTCGAACTGCGCCAGCTGGTCGGGCAGGGCGGACAGCTTGATGGCGCGGCCGTTGAAGCGCTGCGCCAGCGCCTCGCCGCGTTCCATCGTGCGGTTGGCCACCGTCACCGATTTCGGGTTCTGCGCCGCGAAGTGGGTGGCGCACAGTTCGATCATTTCGCCGGCGCCGATGAACAGCACGTTCTGGTCGGCGACCTTGTCGAAGATGCGCTGCGACAGGCGCACGGCGGCGGCGGCCATCGACACGCTGTGGGCGCCGATCGCGGTGGTGCTGCGTACTTCCTTGGCGACGGCGAAACTGCGCTGGAACATCTGGTGCAGGTAGGTGCCGAGGCCGCCGGCTTCGTCGGCCAGGCGCACCGCGTCCTTCATCTGGCCGAGGATTTGTGGCTCGCCGAGCACCATCGAGTCGAGCCCGGAGGCGACGCGGAAGGCGTGGCGCACGGCGTGGTCCTGCGGCAGCATGTACAGGTGCGGGCGCAGGTCGGCGACGTTGAGCTTGTGATAATCGGCGAGGAAGTGGGCGCTGGCGTCGAGGCCGTCGGGCGCGCGGCTGGCTGCGTACAGCTCGGTGCGGTTGCAGGTCGACAGGATCGCCGCTTCCTCGCCGCCATGCTGGTCGATGCGGGCAAACCAGCCGCGCGCGGCGCGCACCGCCTGACCGAGCTGGTCAGGCGCCAGCGCCAGTTGCTCGCGCAGCGAGACCGGTGCAGTGGTGTGGTTGAGGCCGACGGCGAGCAGTTGCATGTGGGTACGGATGGGAGCGTAAGGGGTCATTATAGCGCGGTTGGTCCTCGGCGCCCCCGTCTGACCCCTCCGCCCTGGGTCTGACCCCTAGGCGCCCATCTTTTCGAGGCGGTAGCCGTAGCTGTAGACGGGCACCAGCCGAAAGCCGTTTTCGGGCCGCAGCTGGAGCTTGTTGCGCACGCGCGAGACATGGGTGTCCATGGTGCGCGACGGCACCGCGGTTTCGCGNNGTCTCGAACACGTATTGGCCGAACTGCAGCTGCTCGGCGCCGTTCTGCGACGGGTAGGCGCGCCGCAGCAGCGCCTGCACCCGCGCCAGCAATTCGCCGCGCCGCAGCGGCTTGATCATGTAGTCGTCGGCGCCGGCGCCGACCCCGGCGACGATATCGTCCTCGCCCGAGTTGCCGGTCACGAACATCATCGGCGTGTGGGCCGGCAGTTTTTCCTTGGCGCGGCGCAGCACTTCGAGGCCGGACAGGTCGTGCACGTGCCAGTCGAGGATCAGCATGTCATAGCTGTCCTTCTTCAGCAGACCCAGCATCTCCTTGCCGCTGTCGAACGACTGGCAGGCGTGGCCAGCCCCGGTCAACACCTGGCATATCAGGTCGGCCTGGCTGCGGTCATTATCGAGGACGGCTATTCTCATAGGGGCGGGCTATTGGCTGACTAGAGCTGATCTGTAGGAGCTATCCTACGGAGACTAATGAATAGTTACACTAAATATAACAGACATTTACAAAGAAATGCTACAAAAATAGCAATGGATTGGCCGCCGGCGATGCGGTTCTAGCGTGCATTCTGATGCAGCATTTACAAGGTACACTGGAAAAACCGTGTTTTCAATGTGCTTTTTTATTCTGTGGAAATTTCAAGAAGAGGGCCAGACCCATGCCAAATACAACGCTGAAAGGTGACTGGGAGTTGATCCCTGGTAACGAAAACGAAATCGACCAGGTGCGCGAGCGCTGCCGCAAGATGGTGCGCAAGCGCGCCACCATCGCCGCCGGCTTCTCGGCGATCCCGCTGCCGGGCCTGGACGTGGTGTCCGACCTGTCGCTGTTCAGCCGCCTGGTCGAAGAAGTCAACCAGGAGTTCGGCCTGTCGGCCGAGCAGGTCGAACGGCTGCAGCCGAAGTTCCGCAAGATTGCCTATGAAGCGATGGTGGGAATGGGCGGCATGCTGGCCGGCCGGCTGGTCACCAAGAATGTGGTGGCGCACCTGTTCAAGAAGGCCGGCGTGAAGATCGCCACCAAGACGGCGGCCAAGCTGGTGCCGATCGCCGGTTCGGTGGTGTCGGCGGCGATCGGCTTCACCGTGTTCCGCCAGCTGGGCTACCAGCACGTCGAGGCGTGCGCCAAAGTGGCCAACAAGCTGATGGCGGCACGCCCGGCCTAGATACGCCTCACCGTAACGCGAGCAAAATGGGGTCCCCGCGTCCGCGAGGACGACGACTCTTAGGAGGTGAGCCTTAAGACCGTCGTTCCCGCCATTGGCGGAACCGACTCCTCGCGCACGCGGGGACCCCATCATTGTTTGAACCTCGGTCAGGCGTCCGGCAGCACCACGTTCACCTCGAGCACTTCCAGGTTGCCCTGGCGGTCGAGCGACAACTTGATGTTGTCGGCGCTGACCTTGGTGTACTTCGAGATCACTTCGATCAGCTCGCGGTGCAGCGCCGGCAGGAAATCGGGCCCGCCGCGCACCGTGCGCTCGCGCGCGATGATGATCTGCAGGCGTTCCTTGGCTTGGCTGGCGGTTTTCGCCTTGGGGGGGAACAGGAATGAAAGCAGGGCCATATCACTTCGTCCCAAAGATACGCTGCAGGAGGCCTGGCTTTTCATAGCTGGTAAACCGCAGCGGCAGGTCGGCGCCAAGGAAGCGCGATACCACGTCTTCGTAGGCCTCGGCCACGTCGGTGCCCTTGAAATGGATCGCCGGGTTGCCCTGGTTGGAAGCGTGCAGCACCGATTCCGATTCCGGAATGATGCCGATCAGCGGGATGCGCAGGATTTCCTGCACGTCCTGGTAGGACAGCATTTCGTCGTTCTCGACCCGTTTCGGCGAGTAGCGCGTGATCAGGAGGTGTTCCTTGACCGGCTCGGCGCCGGTCTGGGCGCGGCGCGACTTGGCCTGAATGATGCCGAGGATGCGGTCCGAATCGCGCACCGACGACACTTCCGGGTTGGTCACGATGATCGCTTCGTCGGCGAACGTGAGCGCCATCAGGGCGCCGTGTTCGATGCCGGCCGGCGAATCGCAGACGATGTACTCGAAGCCCATGTTGATCAGGTCGTGCAGCACGCGCTCGACGCCTTCTTCCGACAGGGCGTCCTTGTCGCGCGTTTGCGAGGCCGGCAGGATGAACAGGTTGTCGCAGTGCTTGTCCTTGATCAGCGCCTGGTTGAGGGTCGCTTCGCCGTTGACGACGTTGATCAGGTCATACACCACGCGCCGCTCGCAACCCATGATCAGGTCGAGGTTGCGCAGGCCGACGTCGAAGTCGAGCACGGCGGTCTTGTGGCCACGGGTGGCCAGGCCGGTGGAGAAGCTGGCGCTGGAGGTGGTCTTGCCGACCCCGCCCTTGCCGGATGTCACAACAATAATTCGTGCCACAAATAGGTCCTTTGAAGTGTTGGAGGGGTTAGGCTCGGGAAGCCGGACTGAGCGATAGTATATCGATCCGGTCCCCCACCAATCGGATTTGTGCCGGCTGGCGCGCCATCTCGGGCGGGAAGCCGTCGTCGAAGGTGCGGTACACGCCGGCAATCGAAACCAGCTCGGGCTGCATGGACAACGCGAAGATGCGCGCTTCGGCATTGCCGGAAGCGCCAGCGAGCGCGCGCCCGTTGAGCGGGGCGTAAACATGGATGCTGCCGTCGGCGATCACTTCGGCGCCGTTGTTGACGGCGGCGGTGATGATCAGGTCGCAGCCGCGCGCATAGATGCGCTGGCCGGCGCGCACCGGCGTGTCGATGATCATGGCGCCGGGCGCGACCAGCGCGGTGGCCGGGGCCGGCGCCGCGGCAACCGGCGCGGCGGCCGGGATCGGGGTATTCCGGGTATTCACCACGGCCGGCAGTTCCGGCTCGGCGCGCGGCTTGACGCCGCTGCTGCCGTCGTCGAGCGAGAGGCCGCGCGCGCGGATGGCGTCGGCCATCCCGGGCGCCGCGCCGCGCACCGCCACCGCGTTCAGGCGGTACTTGCGCAGCAGGTCGACCAGCGCGCGCCAGTCGATCGGCGGCGCGCCGGCGGCGATCGCGCTGACGTCGATGACGGCGAATTCATCTTCGAAAAAGTCGGATACGCCGCCCGTCATTTGTTTCAAGGCGGCATCAATGGCCAGCGGATCGGCGGAGTGCAGGATCGTCGAAATGGCGACGACGGTGGAGATCTTGATTTCGATGGGCAGGGCCGGACTTTTTTGCATAAACGATTCGTGAGAGTTGGGCGGGCGTCGCCCAATTGCTGCAGGCCCGTGCATTCTACTGTGAAAATTGCTGAAAGGGGAGTGTTTGCAGGCACGTTCCCGCAGGCAACTAACCCTAGCGGCACTAGTGTTTTCTTGATCCGTCGCATGAAAAATCACCCTAGCAGTAAACACCGATTGTTTTCCATGAATAAGCTGATAAGATTGATTTTGCTCAAACGCCGACAGAAAACCGAAAACTACCATGGATCTTTTGCTGACCGGGCAAATCCAGTTTTCGCCGACTGAAACGCCGGAAGCGCGCCCACCCTGGCGCGGCTCCGACGCCGGCGCCGCCGTTGCCGGTCGATCCCGGCGCCGCGGCGCGCCGGCCAGCCTTGCCGGAAGCGACACGAAGGCGTCCGCCTGCCTCGCCAGGCCCGGGACGCCGACCTGATAACCAGCTGGCCACAGCGCCAGCACCCTCGGAGACTCACATGGAAGATGTCGTAATCGTCGCCGCCGGCCGTACCGCCGTCGGCAAATTTGGCGGCGCGCTGGCCAAGATTCCCGCTGTCGACCTCGGCGCCCATGTCATCAAGACGCTGCTCGCCAGGATTGGCCTCGATGGCGCCACCGTTAATGAAGTGATCATGGGCCAGGTGCTCACCGCCGGCGCCGGCCAGAACCCGGCGCGCCAGGCCGGCATGAAGGCCGGGCTGCCGGACATGGTGCCGGCGTTTACCGTCGGCAAGGTCTGCGGCAGCGGCCTGAAGGCCACCCACCTGGCGGCCCAGGCCATCAAGTGCGGCGACGCCAGCATCATCGTCGCCGGCGGCCAGGAAAACATGAGCGCCTCGCCGCACGTGCTGCCCAATTCGCGCGACGGCTTCCGCATGGGCGACACCAAGCTGGTCGACACCATGATCGTCGACGGCCTGTGGGACGTCTACAACCAGTACCACATGGGCGTCACGGCCGAGAACGTGTCCAAGAAGTACGACATCTCGCGCGCCGAGCAGGACGCCTTCGCCCTCGCCTCGCAGCAGAAGGCCGAGGCGGCGCAGAAGGCCGGCAAGTTCAAGGACGAGATCATCCCGTTCGAGATCCCGTCCAAGAAGGGCGCCACCGTGTTCGATACCGACGAGTATCCGAAGCACGGCAGCACGCTCGAGGCGCTGTCGGCCCTGCGGCCGGCGTTCAACAAGGAAGGCAGCGTGACGGCCGGCAATGCATCGGGCCTGAACGACGGCGCCGCCGCGGTGATCATGATGTCGGCCTCGAAGGCGAAAGAGCTGGGCCTGAAGCCGCTGGCGCGCATCAAGGCCTACTCGTCGGCCGGCCTCGACCCGTCGATCATGGGCATGGGCCCGGTCTCGGCCACCAAGCTGTGCCTGAAAAAGGCCGGCTGGACCCACGACGAAGTCGACCTGATGGAAATTAACGAAGCGTTCGCCGCCCAAGCCATCGCGGTGAACAAGGAGATGGGCTGGGACACCAGCAAGATCAACGTCAACGGCGGCGCCATCGCGCTCGGCCACCCGATCGGCGCGTCCGGCGCGCGCATCCTGGTCACCTTGTTGCATGAGATGATCCGGCGCGACGCCAAGAAAGGGCTGGCCAGCCTGTGCATCGGCGGCGGCATGGGCGTCGCCCTGGCAGTAGAACGGGATTAATTTTTTTCGACAGTCGCACGCTATACAAAGAGGAGATGAAACATGTCTAGAGTTGCATTAGTGACCGGCGGAATGGGTGGTTTGGGCGAGGCGGTGTGTATCAAGCTGGCCGCGCTGGGGTACAAGGTCGTGACGACCTATTCGCCCGGCAGCACCAAGGTCGAGGGCTGGCTGAAGTCGACCAAGGAAATGGGGTTCGACTTCGGCGCCTACGAGTGCGATGTGGCCGATTACGATTCCGCGCAGAGCTGCGTGGCGAAAATCGTCAAGGAAATCGGCGAGATCGACGTGCTGGTCAACAATGCCGGCATCACGCGCGACATGACGTTCAAGAAGATGGACAAGGCAAACTGGGACGCCGTGATGCGTACCGACCTCGACTCCGTGTTTAACATGACCAAGCCGATCTGCGATGGCATGGTCGAGCGCGGCTGGGGGCGGATCATCAACATCTCGTCGGTCAACGGCCAGAAGGGCGCCTTCGGCCAGACCAACTACTCGGCGGCCAAGGCCGGCATGCACGGCTTCACCAAGGCGCTGGCGCTGGAAGTGGCGCGCAAGGGCGTCACCGTCAACACCATCTCGCCAGGCTACATCGGCACCAAGATGGTGATGGCGATTCCGCAGGAAGTGCTGGACAGCAAGATCATCCCGCAGATTCCGATGGCGCGCCTGGGCAAGCCGGAAGAAGTGGCGGGCCTGGTCGCTTACCTGTCGTCGGATGAAGCGGCGTTCGTCACCGGCGCCAACATCGCCATCAACGGCGGCCAGCACATGTCCTAAGCGCGGCGCGCTAACCGAAAGACCGTCGTTCCCGCGCAGACGGGAACCCATACTGAGCGTACAGCACCGCGGTGCCAGCTCAGCATAGGTTCCCGCCTCCGCGGGAACGACGTTTTTGAGCTAACGTATTTGTTTGGACATCGAATGAACACACTTCCCCACGACGGCCTGGCGCTGGCCGGCCTCGAAGAACAGCTGCTGATGCCGGGCGTGAAAGGCCTGCCGATCACCGCGCCGCTGCGCCAGGGCGCCATCGGCGTGCAGGGATGGAACGTGCTGCGCGGCGACACCAGCTTCCCGGTCGCGATCCTCAAGTCGTCGGCGCTGCGCCATAATCTCGACTGGATGCGGCGCTTTTGCGCGCAATACGGCGCCACCCTGGCGCCGCACGGCAAGACCACCATGAGCCCGCAGCTGTTCGGCGCCCAGCTGGCCAACGGCGCCTGGGGCATCACGCTCGCCAGCGCGACCCAGGTCCAGGTGGCGCACCGCTTCGGCGTGCGGCGCGTGTTGCTGGCCAACCAGCTGGTGGCGAAAGCCGACATCCACAGCGTGCTGACGTTGATGCACGAGGATCCCGATTTCGAATTTTTCGCGCTGGTCGATTCGGCTGAAGGCGTGGCGCGCCTCGCCGCCGCGGTGGCCGCGCACCCGATCGCGCGGCCCCTGCCGCTGCTGGTCGAACTGGGCCTGCCGGGCAAGCGCGCCGGCTGCCGTAGCGACGCCGATGCGCTGGCACTGGCGCGCGCGGTGGGGCAGGCGCCCGGGCTGCAGCTGGCCGGCTTCGAAGGCTACGAGGGCCTGCTCGTCTCCGACGACCGCGCCGCCGACGTGAGGCAGGTGGACGACTTCCTCGCGCGCCTGGCCGCACTGGTGCGCGCGGCAGACGAAGAGCTGCTGTTCATGGGCACCGCGCAGATCCTGCTGTCGGCCGGCGGCTCGGGCTATTTCGACCTGGTCGCGCGCGGCTTCGCCGGCGTCGGCGGCCTGTCGCGGCCGGTGCTGCCGGTACTGCGCAGCGGCTGCTACCTGACCAGCGACCACGGCTCCTACCTGCGCCAGATCGGCGACCTCGATGCGCGCGAAGCGGGCCACGCCGCGCTTGGCGGCGAAGGCCTGCGGCCGGCGCTGGAAGTGTGGAGCATGGTGCAGTCGCGCCCCGAACCGCAACTGGCCATCCTCACCATGGGCAAGCGCGACGCCTCGTACGACATCGAGCTGCCGATCCCGCTGTTCAGCCACCGGCCCGGCCCCGGCCTGCCAGGCGTGCTGCCGCCCGGCTGCAGCATCGTCAAGATGAACGACCAGCACGCCTACCTGCAGCTGCCGGCCGGCTTCGAGCTGGAAGTGGGCGACCTGGTCGGCTGCGGCATCTCGCATCCCTGCACCACGTTCGACAAGTGGCCGCTGCTGCTGGCGGTGGACGACGACTACCGGGTCGGCTACGCGATCAATACCTTCTTCTGAGCGCTGGGCCGGCGGGTTACAATCGTTGCTCCAGTCACACGAAGAGAATTGCCATGCACGAGAGCCCACCATCGCTGTTTCCGCCGATCATTCCGAACCGGCATGGGATGCTGGAAGTCGATGCGCTGCACACCATCTACTGGGAAGAGGTCGGCAACCCGGATGGCGCGCCGGTGCTGTTCCTGCACGGCGGCCCCGGCGCCGGCCTGTCGCCGCAGCACCGCCGCTTTTTCGATCCGCAGCACTACCGCATCATCCTGTTCGACCAGCGCGGCGCCGGCAAGTCGACCCCGCTGGGCGAATGGCGCAGCAACACCACCCAGCTGCTGATCGCGGACATCGAAACGCTGCGCGCCAAATTCGGCATCGCGCAGTGGCTGGTGTTCGGCGGCTCGTGGGGCTCGACCTTGGCGCTGGCATACGGCCAGGCGCATCCCGAGCGCTGCCTCGGCTTCATCCTGCGCGGCATCTTCCTCTGCACCGCCAGCGAGATCGACTGGTTCATCAACGGCGTGCAGTGGTTCTATCCCGAGCTGTACGACGAATTCGTCGCGCCGATTCCGCCCGAGGAGCGCGGCGACCTGCTGAAGGCCTACGCCACGCGCATGCTGTGCGACGACCCGGCGCGCTACTGGCCGGCGGCGCGCGCCTGGAGCCGCTTCGAGGGACGCCGCGTGTTCCTGCTGCCGCAGGCGGAAGAGCCGGTGTCGGACACGCTCGACCTCGGTGTCGGCCGGCTCGAATCGCACTACATGGCCAACCTCGGCTTCTTCGACGAAGGCCAGCTGATGCGCGACGTCGGCCGCATCGCCCACCTGCCNNCGACGCCGGCCACGGCGCGCTCGAGACCGGCATTTCGAAGGCGCTGGTGGATGCCACCGAACAGTTCAAGCGGCTCGGCCGCTTCGAATAATAGCCGCTGCTGCTACACTGGCCGCTGAACCGAAAAATAACAACTGACAAGATTTCAATGAATATCCAGATCAGCGATATCGGCCATGTGATCCAACTGGCCATCGCGCCGGTGTTCCTGCTGACCGGCGTGGCGACCAAGCTGACGGTGCTGACCAACCGGCTGGCGCGCATCATCGACCGCTCGCGCGTGCTCGAAGACCGCCTCGAAATCGGCCCGGACGCGAACTACACCGGCGAACTCGACATCCTGTACGGCCGCGCCCACCTGATTAATGCGGCGATCACGCTGTCGACCGCCTGCGGCCTGTTGATCTGCCTGGTCATCGCGATGCTGTTCCTCGGTGACACCACCAGCCTGCCGCTCGACAAATACATCGCCATCTGCTTCGTGCTGGCGATGTGCGCGCTGATCGGCAGCTTCGTCTTCCTCCTGCGCGAGATCTTTATCGCCTCCAAACACATGCGGCTTGCGCACAATGCGCGCCGCGAGCTGGCCCGCTGAGCGCGGCCGGCCCATCACCGGAATTACTTATCATGCACGACTATAAACGCCCCCCAACCCTGCACCGCTACGGCGTGCGCGCCGACCTCGAACTGGCGCTGCGCGAAGGCCAGTTCCGCCTGGTGCCGTCCAACCAGTGCCTGACGCTGTCGTTTTCGACCGTCTGGGACAAGAACCTGTTCGACCAGCTGGCGCCGGCCGACAGCTGCCTGATCATCCACAACACCGAAGAATTCGGCGAACGCCTGCACCGCGCGGTGCAGCGCACCCTGCCGACGTGGGCAGGGATCGACGGCGAAGTCGAATACGGCGTGCGCGCCGCGCTCGGCGCCGCCTTCACCAAGACGCTGGCCGAAGCGCACGAACACGAGTGGCAGTTCGCCTGGCGCCCGATGTCGCCGCAGAGCAGGATGAATCCGCTGACGGTCAAGATCGGCAGCATCGAAAGCTTCGCCGAACTGCGCGACCGCGAAAGCTACCCCGCCAGCCACTGACCCGCGTAACGGAGAAGTTGACGTCGTCCTCGCGAACGCGGGGACCCAATTTTCATGCACAGCCCCAGGCTACGGCTTGTTGCAACGCGATTCGACAGGAATTGGGTCCCCGCGTGCGCGAGGACGACGTGCTGAGGTCATTGGCCTAGCCCGGGCGGTCGAGCCGCTGCAGCACGGCGGCCATCATCTTCTCGATGTCGGAGCGGATCAGGTTCGCTCCCAGCATCCCCGGCACGTAGAACTTCGGCGCCATCTCGCCGCTGTAGAACACCCGCGTGCCGCCCGTCTCGGGTACCGGCACCAGCCGCCAGGTGCAGCGGTAGACGCGCATATCGCCGTCCACCAGGCTGATGTCGATCTGCGAGATCGGCTGCTCGCGCGCCTGCACCACCAGGCGGATGTCGCGCCGGAAGAACAGCAGGCGCGCCACGCCCACCTGCTCGATGGTCGCTTCGTCGCCGCTGCGCGAGAGCACCCGCGCGCTGCGCAGGTCGGGCACGAATTCGGCCATGCGGTCATAGTCGGTCAGGATGCGCCACACCGCGGCCGGCGCCGCCGCCACTTCGCCGCTCGCGTTNNGCGGGCAGGGCGCAGGCGAGCAGCAGGCAAAGGCAGAGTCGGGCGATCATGATTCCCAGCCTACGGGAAACGCTGCCGTGTGACAAGCGCGCGCAACCGTGCGCGGCTTGGCGACTTCGCAACGATTAGAAGCCGGCATCTACGGAAAGTGGGTTTTAATGCGGGGTGCCCCCAACCTGACCAGCCGATGACCGCCACCTACCCGCACCTGCTTGCCCCGCTCGACCTTGGCTTCACCACCCTGCGCAACCGCGTCATCATGGGCTCGATGCACACCGGCCTGGAAGACCGCTTCTACCATTACGGCAAGCTGGCCGCGTTCTACCGCGAACGTGCGCGCGGCGGCGTCGGCCTGATCGTCACCGGCGGCATTTCGCCGAACCGCGAGGGCTGGCTGCTGCCGTTCGGCGGCACCCTCAACTTCGCCGGCGACGTCCTCAATCACCGCCGCGTCACCCGCGCGGTGCACGAAGAGGGCGGCAAGATCCTGATGCAGATCCTGCACGCGGGACGCTACGGCTACCAGCCGCTGGTGGTGTCGGCGTCCGGCGTGAAGTCGCCGATCTCGCCGTTCAAGCCGCGCGCGCTGACCGAACGCGGCATCGAGAAGACCATAGCCGCCTACGCGAGATGTGCGCGGCTGGCCAGGCTGGCCGGCTACGACGGCATCGAAGTGATGGGCAGCGAAGGCTACCTGCTCAACCAGTTCCTGTGCGCGCGCACCAACCAGCGCCAGGACCGCTGGGGCGGCAGCATCGAGAACCGCATGCGCCTGCCGGTGGAAATCATCAAGCGCATCCGCGCCAAGGTCGGCGCCGACTTCATCATCATGTACCGCCATTCGCTGCTCGACCTGGTCGACGGCGGCAATACCTGGGACGAGGTGGTCAGCGTGGCGAAGGCGCTCGAGCAGGCCGGCGTGACGATTCTCAACACCGGCTTCGGCTGGCACGAAGCGCGCGTGCCGACCATCGTCACCTCGGTGCCGCGGGCGGCGTTCGCCAGCGTGGCCGGGCGCCTGCGGCGCGAAGTGACGATTCCGGTGGTGGCCTCGAACCGCATCAACATGCCGGCCGAAGCGGAGGCAATCATCGCGCGCGGCGATGCCGACATGGTGTCGATGGCGCGGCCGTTCCTGGCCGACCCGCAGTTCGTCGCCAAGGCTGCCAGCGGCCGCGCCGACGAAATCAACACCTGCATCGGCTGCAACCAGGCCTGCCTCGACCACACCTTCGCCAACAAGCGCGCCAGCTGCCTGGTGAATCCGCGCGCCTGCCACGAAACGGAACTGGTGTACGCAAAGACGCGCGCGCCGAAGAAGGTGGCGGTGGTCGGCGCCGGCCCGGCCGGGCTGTCGGCGGCGACGGTGGCGGCCGAATGCGGCCACGACGTCACGCTGTTCGACAGCTTTGATGACATCGGCGGCCAGTTCAAGATCGCCATGCAGATCCCCGGCAAGGAGGAGTTCAGTGAAACCATCCGCTACTTCCGCCGCAAGCTCGAACTGACCGGGGTGAAGGTGGTGCTGGGACAGCGCGTCACGCGCGAACAGCTGCTGGCCGGCGGTTACGACGACGTCATCGTCGCCACCGGCATCAAGGTGCGCATGCCGCCGATCGACGGCATCGGCCATCCGAAGGTGCTGTCGTATGTCGACGTGGTGCAGCGCAAGGCGCCGGTCGGCAAGCGCGTGGCGATCATCGGCGCCGGCGGCATCGGCTTCGACGTCGGCGAATACCTGCTGCACGATCCGTCGCATCCGTTGCCGCTGCCGGTCGCCGAGTGGACGCGCGAGTGGGGCGTCGACCTGGAAGCGACCACCAGCGGCGGGCTGGTGAAGCCGGTCGCGCCGGAACCGGTGCGCCAGATCTTCCTCATGCAGCGCAAGACGTCGAAACTGGGAGCGGGGCTGGGCAAGACCAGCGGCTGGGTGCACCGCGCGACCTTGGTGCGCAACGGCGTCGAAATGCTGGCCGGCGTCCAGTA